>Ga0099828_10000322_pt1 | contig 28549 bp, 34 predicted proteins | sample CZO8metaG_2_FD_79338 | JGI IMG/M metagenome (GOLD analysis project Ga0099828, IMG submission 79338) | Vadose zone soil microbial communities from the Eel River Critical Zone Observatory, Northern California, USA - CZOApr15con2H1.8 metaG | ecosystem: Environmental > Terrestrial > Soil > Vadose... | reverse complement strand
TTCTCTACCTCTTTTGTAGGCAGGACTGTACTGTACATGATCGTAGGCGTGCCTGCTCCTTCCTCTCTGGCGTGTAGCTGATCGTAGAGGTCTAAACCGTTCATACCTGGCAGCAGATAATCCAAAATGAAGAGCTGCGGTTTGATCTCTTTGACAGCTTCCAACGCCTCGTAGCCATTATGAACGGCAATGACCTGGTATGGTGTTTCATCTGAAATAGCCGTAACGAGAAACTCTTCCATGATGGTGTCATCTTCGACGATGAAAATGAGCTTGGAATGTGGTTGTATCGAAGACAACCCTTGCTCGTGAACCATATACCTCCTCCGTTTCGTAGAGAACGAAATAGGTCACATGTTACCACGTTTCAGAGCAAAATATAGTTTCGTATCAAAACACCAAGAAGCAACAGGTACACGTGGCATCATTTCAAGAAGGAAAGCTCATCTAAGGCTTGCTCTTTGTGTTGTACTTTGCTAGTATGCAAGCGATCTATGACAAACTACCACCTTACCCCACCAACAATTCTGCCATCGCTTGCCGTCCAGGAGACCAAAGAGAAGCGCCGCAAAGTGCTTGCAGCAGTCAGACAAAGACGGAAGATCATGTATCAACGGGTCAATAAAAAGATGCAGTTGCATAGCAAACAAACGATGATATAATGTTTTTATATGACTACAGAAGAGTTAGAACAAATTGCAAAACTACTAGAACCATTAAAACAAGGTCAGGAGCGTTTAGAGCAAGGCCAGGCACAGCATCAGACCACCTTAGAAGCTGTTGGAGAAGGCGTGCAAGACATCCAAGCGAACATGGCAACCAAAACTTTTGTAGAGACAACTGTAGAAACGGCTAAAATAGAACTGAAAGCTGACAATTTCACTTATTTTGCGCCAATAGCGCGAAAAGTACAAAGCCATGACCGACGGATTGACGAGCTTGAAAAAGACAAAGGTATCCCCAACCCTGAGAAACACTAACCCATCCTCTTGAATACACATACGCAACCAAATGTCGAGATACGCTGTCTATCACTGCTCCCTAGATGGTATCCTAGGCTTACTCACCTGCCGTAGATAGGCTTCTAAGCATGTGCGACACAGACCTCGGATAGTCCGATGCTTCAGACAACAAGGCCGTTGACACATTTTACATCGTAACCTTGAGGGTTGCTGGCACCCAGGTTCGTTGCATAACGCCAGTCTGGGTGTGTTCGACACTTCATAAGACATAGCTCGTTCCTCTTCCTGGATTTCATTCTCTCAGTCTCCTGCTCGTTTGGTTCATGCTCCTTCTTGTAAAACGTAGCAGTGAAACACAAGCAACACACCCTAGTACCCACCGCACGATGGTGAATGGAGGAACAGAGCCAGTTCACGCCGACTATCATCACAGGCTGTTGAAAAACTGCACTGCTGGGTTTTGATGGATGCGAAATTGCGGGTTTTGCTGTCAAACGTGAGAATGGTGGTACATTCATTGCCCAAAATAACCCTGAGGAAGAAAAGAGAAAGCCAGCAGAGGTGTTGGCTTTCTTTTTGTGTGGTCTGCTCAACTCGTATTTTTTCGGTAAAGCTGACACAAGTGAGCAGTGCGCGTTAGTATCGCCTCTCTCGATAGGGACGATCCCGTCGCTCATGTGCTACATTGACAGCGATCGTTCGACCTCCTAGACTGGCACCATTGAACTGCGCTATGGCCTTGAGTGCTTCCTGGTCATTGCTCATCTCGACAAAGCCAAACCCCTTACTGTGTCCCGTATCTCGGTCAGTAATCACTGTGGCTGAAAGTACCTGCCCAATTTGCCCAAAGAGATCGTTCAGGTCTTGGTCTGTCGTTTGATACGCCAGGCCTCCTACATAGAGTTTCATGCTGATACACTCCTCACATTGACGCCTACACACGTATTGCTCTCGGTAGAACTAGGTTCCACAAACGCAAGACAACAACACGTGGCATCATTTGGTAAGTATAGCATATGTGAGATGCTTTCTTCTCTGAAAAAGAGCCTGTCAATTCTTACTGACAGGCTTTTAGACGGAAGGGGTTTATTGCTTGTCAGATGATGACGAGATAATCCTCTTTTCCCCCGTCGCAGACTGGTCAGAAGCTGAACCTTCCTTTATTTTCCTTCTACCAAGTAAGCGGAGATATGCTATAATACCTCTACCATGACACAGCAACACATTTCGCCATCAGTCTTTACTATCCCAAGCAATCAACCGCTTATTGGTATTCCCTTTGAGGAAAATGGACAAGAGGTCACTCGTTATTTTTCAGAAGAGGCACAGGCAGATACCACCGTATCAGAGGATGTCACCCAAACAGCCTTAAAGCTTGCTGGTGCATGGAGTGATTTACATTGGGAGGATATGGAACGGGAGCTTGACCGCATTCGCCATGAGAGCACACCAACGCCCCCTATTGACCTTGATCTATGAAGAAATATTTACTGGATACCTCGCCTTTAGCAGCCTATCTGCAACGGCGAGAGCCAGCCGTGAGCCTTATTCGTCCCTTCATCGCACGACATGAAGTGGCAACCAGCATTATTGTGTATGCGGAAGTCACCGAGTATATCAAAGGGCTTCCCAACTTCGCCCATCGCCAGGATGAACTGCGTCAATTGCTCAGAGAAATCTACCCGCATTTTCTGACCTACCCGATTTTAGAGCGGTATGCCGATCTTCGACGCAGACTCAGACCTCCCTACGGAAATGGGTTAATCGGCGATATGGATACTTTGATCGCCGCGACAGCCCTGGAACGAAACCTCACCATTGTGACAGCAGATCACGATTTTGAGCGAGTTCCCCACCTCAAGTTTCAGCTTGTCAACCTCAAGAAAGCAGCCTAGCATCCTCTTTCCTGCATCGGACATCACCGTATTGTGCGAACTGGCATCCTTCTACTGCTCGTGGAGATCGAGACATTTGTAAGTACCTGATGGGTTACTAAACGGGATTTGCACACGTTCTATTAGCACAACGATAATCGGGAGAACGATATCGTATTGATGGAAAGGGTAGAGAATGAACCAGCAACCTCCTTGGCCTCCATCACCCCCACCCTATGGTCAACCACAATGGAGCCAGCAACCTCCACCGCAAAATAGACCACCACAGCAGCAAACACAATATGGTCAACCGCCTTATGGTAAGCCTCCCAGGAGCCATCAACAACCACCATACCAGCAGCCATCACCGCAGTACTATCAGCAACCATACAACTACCCGCCACCGATGATGCAGCTACCTCCACCACAGAAACCTGATCGTGGGAGGGAGATTGCTGGCTTCGTCATTGCAGGCATCATTCTGATTGTTGTTTTGGTAGGTGTCGCCAATTCACAGAGCAACAATGGAGCGAGCAGCACCAAGACCTCTTCCACAAACACTGGGTCTACTAGCTCACAAATCGCTGAGGTCGGGCAGTCCATTACTGTAGATAATGTGGCAACGACCCTGGTGTCCGTCAACCTGCTTCCAGCCGATCAGTATACCCTACCCAAGCCTGGCAACGAGTTCATTGTCGTGCATGTCCAACTCGTGAACAATAGCAGTAGTGAGGTTGACTACAACCCGTTTGATTTCCATGTACGCTCTGGTAGCGGCAATATTACCGACGAGGTAATCCCACCGAGTACATACATGGCGAACAATGAACTGAATTCCGGCAAACTTTCACCAGGCGGGACTGTTGAGGGTGATATTATCTTCCAAGTACCGAAGAACGACCATCAAGCGCAACTTACATGGCAACCAAATATCTTTGGCAATGCCGGTGACCATCCGTGGAACCTGGGACTGTAGATCAGTAAGTATATTCTTGAGAAAGACCCTCTTTATGTCGCACGCTGACCATTCTTTCACTCAGCGGGCCACAATGTTTTTCCACTAAACAGTGATGTAAGAGATTGGCTTACTTGGCAACGAGCTGCGGGGTTGAAGTGAAAATTGAGCCGATGCTCTGCATCTGACGGACTGAACGCTCGGCGCGGTGTAAAGAAGCCAATTCCTGACAACCAATTATATTGCTGGTTAGGCCAAATACGCTCCCGAACCCTGTTCATTAATCTGTCCTCTAAAAGGCGATGATGCCCAAGCTTCAAAATGAGGAGAGATGGTTCATGATGTGGCAACTGATCTTGTTTGCGGTTCAAGGTGTTGCGCAGCGAATTAAAAAGTAACTTGTTTGCTCGGTCTATATCCTCCTCTGGCATAGTAGCAACACTCTGTAACTGAGCGAATGCATTCCTCCATTTTCCACCAGGTGAAGAAAACATTGCTACTGGTGAAGAGATGGTTGCAAAGGTAGAAAAAATGGTAGATGTATCTTGGGTCGTAATGGCTGGGATAGGCTCCCATCTGATCTCTCCATTCTTACCAATAGCTACACTTCCCGAAGGAAACTCATCAAATTTTTTTATCAGAAGCTCGGTTATTTGCTCGACACTACCAGGAAATGGCAGTGGTACCTGCATGTCAACAATGAGGTCTTTCTGCTGCACACGCACATACCGCTTGAGAGCGGTCGTCAGATCAAGAAGGGATTTATCCCACTTGTCTAAAATTTCGACATGAAGCACGGTGACTTCTAAGAAGACCCTGCCATCTAGTAATCGAAGCGCGAAATCAGGAGTTGTTGGCCGCCTGTGATTTGATAATGGCAGTAAGTATTGCTCAGGAACCAAAGGATCCACATCCAACGGATTTGCATACTGAGTCAGCACAAATGCTACTTGCAGTTCGGTCAGATTTTCAATAAATTCCTTTTCTGTGCGTGGTTGTAGAAGACCCTCAGCCTTTGCAGGGAAAAGCGGAGCTGATCTTGTGGTGATTTTATGTTCAAAGGAATGCAACACCTGTGCTATATCTATGAGCACACAAGCAGCCTGTTCACTGTCATTATCCCAATACTTTCCTAAAAGCCCCTTGGGTTTTTTAAGCCAGGAGGTGTTTGTCCGTTCGATTACAGAGGTAAGATACTCACGAGCCCTCCGTAAGTCCTCTTCTGTAAAGATAGTGCTTGAAAGATCAGGATGGCTTGTTAGAAATGACATTGATATCTTCTTTCTCAAGCAGGAGTATAAACAATACTTGGAATATCCATTGCCCTACTGCTATTTGTTGGCCTATACCTGTTCGCTTGAAGGGAACAAACTTCGATCAGTGTCTCGAAAATATGTTCGTTTATTGACCTAACGTACAGGCACAGTAAAAATAACGTTGGAATAAGACCGTACTTGTTGCTCCACTCTCTTAAATAAAGGACTTGTTGCGTTCACGAGCAGCATCTATACTTGCAACCGAGCGGTGATTTGCTATAATACCTGTACTATGAGCAGAACTCTTACCCCTATTGATATCAGTACGATCAGCACCATCCCTGACCTGCTGCGCCTGGTTGAGGAAGTGAAAAGCACCAAACAGCCTCGTCTACTCAAGCAGGATAATGAAACAGTGGCAATGTTGATACCGGTAGGAACCGCCGTCAAGCCAGAGAAGAAATCAAAACCAACCAAAGCCGATTATGAAGCCTCTCTTGCTGCCATTGGCAGTTGGAGCGATCTTGACCCCGATGCTCTGATTGCCGATGTGTATCGTGCGAGGGAAGAAGGAAGCCGCCCTGCTACACGACCCTAATTGCTATGCGCTACTTACTTGATGCTGATTGGATTATTCAGGTGCTTGCAGGCCGCAGTGAAGCCGTTCTTGCTCACAAACGCATCAATCCCGAAGAGATCGCCGTCAGTTACATCACCATTGGAGAAATCTATGACGTAGCATTTAGTTACGCCAATCCAGAAGCCCACTTGCATACCTTCCGTCGGTTCCTGACTCCTTTTCCCTTGCTTGATCTGAACGAGCCGATCATGGAACGGTTTGCTGAAATCCGTGCCTACCTTCGTCGCCGTGGCGAGCTTATCTCAGATTTTGATATCCTCATTGGTGCCACCGCAGTCTTTTATGACCTGACGGTACTCACGTACAATATGCGCCACTTCAAACGTATCCCTGATCTGAAACTGTATCAAGCATCATAACCTTTTCCCTGCTCACTTGACAGGAAGACCCTTTTGACCTACCAGCAGCCTCTTATTTGCGATGTTTCCTGCCTCTATGCTACAATGCATCACCTTTTAGCAATCTGACAAAGGAGAGGAAGACTATGCCCGATACCCTATCGTCCTCGCATCCCACCTGGTGGGAAATTCAGCGTCTCGTAGAAGGAATGCGTCCCGAAGATCAAGGACAAGATGCAATGCAACACTTCATTCCCTTTGATGTCTTTGATGCTGGGTACCACGCCCGCTTAATATCTAGTGGCTTGACCCCCGAAGATACTGACCTGGGCACTTCCACCACCCTACATTAGGCCTCGCCGAGAACCAACCTAACAACGAGTGTGGGACAAGAGGGTTTTTCACGCTGCATGCTGATCTCAATCCCTACCAACCGCAGAGTCTCAACCCGACCACCAGTGAACTTAAAGCTCAACCAATAAGCAGGCTCTAAACCTTCCTTACATCGGGGATTGTCTATTGTGCGAAGCGAATTAGAGGTTTTCTTATAACCTCCTTCCCATGTAACTCCTGTCAATCAAAAAAAACCAGTGAAGGTTGTCCCTTCACTGGTACCTTGTCTCGTCAGACGTTTCGGCCAAGCTAGAAGTTCATCTAGTCGCCGTGGTGACAGTGGCTGCTTCCATCAGGATGCCCACGCTCAGACGAAGAAGCAAACGCGGTGGTGGTGATGGTGACGGTGGAAGCAGATTAAGCGGTGAAGGTGGTGACGGAAGTGGTGGTGGAAGAAGGAGAAGTTTCCGCACCCGAAATCACACTGGTTAAACCCAAAGCCGCACCCGAAATCACACTGGTTAAACCCAAAGCCGCACTCGAAACCACAGTTGTTAAACCCGAAGCCGCACTCAAAATCACAGTTGTTGAAATCACAGTTGTCGAACTCAAAATCACAGTTGTTGAAACCACAGTTGTCGAACTCAAAATCACAGCCCCAGCTTGCTGTGTGTGCTGATGCCGCCGTGTGTGCTGATGCTGTGTGTGCTGATGCCGTACCAGTAGAGATTAACATACCGAACACGAACACCAAACTAGCAAGAACGCCCAGGAATCCCATCCTGAAAGGGGTAGACCGTCGCATAAGTTTTTTTCACTTTCTGTAGTAGGAGAGCCTGTTCTGGGATGCAGAAACTCTCCGGGAAGCATATATAGAGCTAACTCACACTATTAAAAACAATAGAGATCCGCCTGACGATCCTATAGTAGATATAACATAAAGAGACAGATTTGTAAAGATTTTGTAAAGAATCTGTGAAATCCTCTTATTCGAGCAAGGTGCGTTCATTTTTCCCCTTCACTTTGCTTTTGATGTCGCCTTGAAAACCATGTGCGACCCAGGAAATTAGCCGCATTGTACTTTCGTTGCCACCAAAGCTGAATTAGCATATAATTAACACTACTATGTATCGTAAGCAGATTGACGGGCAAATTAAGTTTATGGTGGGTGCTCATGCCAGTAGAAATCTTCTGCTGTTACGCTCGTACAGACCGATTACTTTTGAATAGGCTAATCCCGTACTTGGCACCATTGCAACGACTGGGACTTATCACCCTATGGTCTGACATCGATATCGATGGAGGAGCGGAATGGAAGAAGGAAATAGAAAAGCATCTAGATACAGCACACATCATTCTCCTACTCGTTAGTCCAGACTTCATGAAGTCGGAGTATTGCTACAGTATAGAAATGAAACGCGCAATGGAGCGGAATGAGCTAAAAGAGGCTCAAGTCATCCCCATTATTCTTCGTCCTGTGTACTGGCAAGGAGCACCCTTTGGTAAGCTTCAAGCCCTTCCTACTAATGGAAAACCAGTGAGAATTTGGCAAAACCAAGAGAAAGCTTTTTTTGATGTGGCTGAAGGTATCCGCAAGGCGGTCGAAGAGAAACTGGTTAACCGATTAAAAGATTTGTCAATAGCTGCTCCCGATACTCAAGATTCTTCCTATCTACAACAAACACAACGTCAAGTTAGTACGGCATCACCAAATGGAACCCAAAAACAAATTGTTGCAAAGCTAGTGTCCGAAATCAAAGAGGGGAGGAACATAATTATTGCATACAGATATCATTATGAGAGACATGATGTCACCGATCGGACGATTACAACTTCATCACTTTATGAGGATTTAGAGGATGCCGCTCAAATAGAAAAGATCGTCGTCGTTAATTTTGATAATGATGATCTAGAAAGCGGATGTTATCTACCCAGCTACAATCTGGTCGAAAGAGCACAATATATAGAGGAGTTTTCTAATTATCGTTCAGAGTTAAATCTTGCAATACGAGCGTATGATGCAAAATACGATGACGAGTTAAGATATAAAAGCCCTTGGCGTACTGGAACGTTAGGTGGCGTTAAGTTCTTTGCGAAGATTGTTCGCCAATTAAAAAAGCCAACACTCGCTATGCTCCAACACATTTTCTGGGAAATTAATGATAAGAATGGGGAGCCTGATTATTATTATGGAGCCGAGATACCCGCTCTTGGCTCTTCTATGTCAGTGATATTCGACATTTATGAAAAAGGTGACTGGTATAGAATTATTAAATTAATAGATTATTTTGTTGATGTATCAGATGACTCACTGGAAATACACACGGGTCAACGTAAACCAAAGTTTTAATTTCGTAATAAATTAATTTCAATTATTGTTATAATATGCTTCAATAATTTGTCGCGTCGTTGAATGATCAGAAGCCGAACCTAGACAATTCCTCTACAATAACCAAGCGGAGATATACTATAATGGCTCTACAATGAAATACATCGTCTCTTCCTGGTTCTATGAACCAACCCACCGAATAATCCTATAGCTCCATTTTCTGATGTCGCAGAATGCAGAAACCTCGACACGGGAACTCTCAGGTACATAATCAGGCTGACAGTCAAGTTTTTTGTACCTCTTGACATGTAGCTAAAGTGGTGCTAATATAGCCATATGGAAAAAAAACAAACAAATGAGACGGGTATTAATACCCGCTATCCCAATGAGCTTTTAGAAGAGTTACGTAAGTTGGCGAAGCAGCATGATCGTTCGTTTAATGGTGAGGTCATTTGGGCGCTACGGTCCTATGTTGCTCAACACATGGAGTATGGACCAATGATAGAAGAGGTATCTCTGTCTAACGGCACGCCTTTGACAGTTGTCATCCATCCGCGTATTAACATTGATTTGTATCATCCTGAAGCAGGCAGTGTTCCAATCTTGTTTGCTTATCCAAAAGGTGCAGTAGGGCGTGATTTTCGTCTTTCGCGAGTCCAGTTGTGGGATGGAACATGGGAATGTATTTCCCGCATAAAATCGGGGGGCGCCCCGCCGGTTCGAGGTTGGTTGCCGATTCATAATACAGCAAAGCTTAGCCAGGCCGATTCCATCGTCTATCGCAATTGGATAAGCCTACAGAGTGGTCTTCCAATCTATATCGGATATGCCTATCTATTCGCTGATGCCGGTTTAGAGGAACAGCAACAAGAATTTACACTGTTGGTGAGAAACATTCTGAACCTACTTGCCAAGCCTGTATCATTCTTGAGCGAATAATTGGTGCTACTATTGATTTGTCTGGAGAAAATGATAGATAGAGGGTCATTGAGTTAAGAGGTAGTCAATGAAGTCTTCCATATCCACACGGAAAAAGGTTTTTATCAGCTACAGTCATAAAGATGCCAGATACTTACATCAGCTTGTAGAGCATTTAGCCTATTACGAGCGGAACAATCTGATAGAATTTTGGAGTGATGAAAAGATTACTGCTGGCGCACAATGGCGCGACGAGATTAAACGCGCAACTGCATGTACCAAAGTAGCGGTATTACTCATCAGTCCTAGTTTCTTGGCCTCAGAGTTTATTGCGGAGAATGAGCTACCTCCACTCCTTCATGCTGCTGAAGAAGAGGGAGCAATTATTTTACCTGTTATAGTCAGACCATCAAACTTTGAGGATACAGAACTTGCCAGTTTTCAAGCAGTGAATAGTCCATCTATGCCTGTTGCTAAAATGAGGGGCTATCAACGAGATGCATTCTGGGCAAAAGTAGTAAGGGATATCAAAAATGCGGTTATTCCTCAACAAGAGGCTAATAGCAACAGAGAAGAACTGGTAGAAGACCCACTGGTACTTAAAGGAGCCGAGAAGACCGAAGAAGCAATGCACGAGATAGCTACAGGCAAATTAAGATTGAACGGAAGTGGTAGCGATACCCGTATAGTCAATTTGAAAGCAGGGCTAGCGGTATTCCGGTTCAAGTACAAAGGAAGAGGTAGTCCTTTTTGTGGCTTATACAACGAGGATAATCGACTCCTCCACCGACTATACTCAAGTTTATTTGACATGCCCGGCACGGAAACACAAAAGGCAGTGAAAATAAAAACAGATGGAGCATATTTTCTTAGAGTGCAGGTTGCCTCTGGCAGTTGGGAAGTTGAAATTGAGCAAGAGAGAAAAGCACGAGAACACTCGGTGCTCAATGAACAAAGAGAAGGATTAATGCGCAGTGGACGACGCATTGTCCGACCTTCATATGAGGCTATTTTTGATGAATACCGAGCAATGCAGCAATATGAAAAGGAAAACAAACATGGAGAGTAGCCAATAATGATTGCAAGCAGGCAATAAACCCGCTATACTAACAGAGCTATGACAAATGATGAGTTATTTGAAAAAATAAATAAGCGGTTCGATACGCTAGAACAGGGGCAGGCACAAACTCATACAATCTTGGCGCAACATAAAACGGCTTTGGAAGCTGTAGCAGCAGGCCAGCAAGACTTACGTACAGGACAGAAAGAACTGCAAGAAGATGTGAAAGAGATACGGGGGACAATGGCAACAAAAGCAGACGTTCAAGACTTGCGGGCTGATCTAGGGAATAAATTCAAGAAGCTTACCGAGCGTGTTGAAGCTGTAGAGGAAATAGAAGGTATTCCCAATCCTCATAAACACTAACCTCAACCCACAAATGCGTTTATAAAAGGGGTAGTAACAACATAGCTGCACCAAGTTCCACGCATGTTTTCAACGAGGAACAAGTTGGAAAAAATAGTAACCCCCAAGCGTAAATACCTATTAAGAAGTGTTATCCCTCCTCCGTGGGCGCGGGCGAGGTAACACGGCGAGTCCGTTGAGATATTTCCCAAGGACTCGCCTTTTGTTCTAAGGGTACCACCCCGATTTCAACGTACATGTACGCTAAGGGATTAGCGACGCACTAAATCCCTGTGAAGCTAATCCTCTCCATAAAGCATACCATTGCTCCACTCATCTACCCCCGATGGTTGTATACTGGAGAGATAGAGGAAAGGAACCGCCGATGAAATCAGCAAGGTCTCTGGTTGCTGCGGGATGTGTCTGTTTTTTCATTGCGTTTAGCCTGCTGGGCTTGGAACTGACGCATGCCGTCCCGTATTCCCAGCCCTACAGTCTTGCCATTCTCTTTTCGTTTGTGGTGGCAGGCTTCTTGATGAGGCTGGCGTTTTCTCGTCGGAGAAATGTACAGTAGTCTCGGATGTTTTTGCACCCCCGTCTCACTTGCAACCAAGCAGTGATATGCTATAATGGCTCTGTTATGAAAAACCTCACTCCTATTGATATTAGCAACCTTCCCGACCTGCTACGCATTGCTGAGGAAGTACAAGCCACAAAAACACCTCGCATCCTCAAACGGGATACGGAAACTGTGGCAATGCTCATGCCGGTGGGAACCGCCGTCCCACCCAAAAAGAAACCGGCCAAAACGAAAGCCGACTATGCAGCCTTCCGCTCTGCGGCAGGGGGATGGAAGGATGTGGATACCGACCGACTACTCAACGATATCTACGCAGATCGCCGACGAAATAATGCTCGTCCATCTGTGAAAGTATGACGTATCTGGTCGATAGTGACTATGTGGCTGATTATCTGAAAGGTCGCTTCCCTGCTATCCACCTGCTTGACCGACTTTTCCCCGATGGCCTTGCGATCAGTATCGTTACCTTTGCTGAAATCTATGAAGGCATCTATTATGGCTATCAACCGGAGCACTACACGATCATTTTTCGTCGGTTCCTTCAAGGAGTGACCGTGTTGGGTATCACTCGTCCTGGTGCTCGACACTTTGCCATTGTTCGCGGTCAGCTTCGTTCAACACCGCAAGGGAAAAACCTCGTCAATCCTAAAGACAGCTATGATCTGTTTATTGCTGCGACTGCTCTGCACCATCAACTTACACTTGTCACAGGCAATACGAAAGATTATGAGCAAATTCCCCACTTGATACTTTATCAAGCCACATCCTAGAGCAAGCAATCAGTGTGTCCTGAGAATACCCCATGCCCGACCTACGGAAAAATTGAGTTTGGACAGCAGACTATACTGATCTAAGACAGACATATCACCGTATCGCTTAGATGGGCAAGACATGCTTGCCCTACGTTCTACTACACAGAAAGGAGACTATCTCATGCCATACCTACTTGTCCGATCCAAAGTCGCGGACTATGCCAAGTGGAAGCCGTTCTTTGACCAACACGGAGCCACCCGCCAGGCCAGCGGTTCCCAGGGCGGTCGGCTCTTCCGCAATGCCCATGACCCGAACGAACTCGTCATTCTTTTCGAGTGGGATAATCTAGAGAAGGCGCACCAGTTTGCCCAATCGGAGGATTTGCGAGAGAGAATGCAACAGTCGGGTGTTGTTGACCAGCCTGATGTCTACTTCCTGGAGGAGGTAGAACACCTTCCTGCGTGAGTGAAGGGACTCACTCTTCCCTGCGCTAGGCCAGTTCGTACCCTCTCTCGTCCTTTCCATCTGAGAGGCGAGGAACTCGGTGGTGTAATGCTACCGAGTTCTTTATGCTTCGGGTACGTAGTTGAGAACACAAGGGTGTTGTGCGAAGCCCAACCAGTGCAGGGAAAGTGTTCAGTTAGGGTATTTTTGGGCAACGCACCCAAAAGGGAAAATAAGCAGGTTACTCTCATGGCTCATCAGTAGGTTTCAGCTTCTGCCACCCTACCTCTTGTGGTCGTCATTCTTGACAAATCGTGTCAACTTCTGTGTCTCCGGGTCTTGGTCGTCCTTGAGAGAATTCAGTGTTCCGTGATACGTATTGATGAAATTGAAGAGTCCCAAGGTCTCTTCTATCGTCAGATCAAAGGAGACACCCACTTCATGTTTGAGGATGAGTCCGGTCTCCTCTATGCGTACCTTAAAACGCCCGATGATTGCATCCATGGGATAAACCCCTTTCAAAGTGCGCTGCTCTGTTGTGTTTTTCGCATCCATCCCTCCGAAATGATATCCTTTGCTATCTTACTAGAGAGCTTTGTACATCTTCGTAGAGATGACCCTGAGAATAGGATGAAGGTACTACATGTGGTGCTTTTGGACATCAGGGATGACAGCCGACCAGGCTGACACCTTCGCCGAATTCAGGCCGAGTGCCAGGTGTGGCAGTACCCTACAGCCCCCTACTGAGCAGATCACGATAACCACGACCGATCAAATGTCAGAGCACCTCTTGTCGTACAACACCTCATTCCCCCTTGCGTTCTCATCCCTTGCTTGCTATGCTGAGGAGATGAAAGGAGGTGATGGTATGGAAATCTATACGCTCAAAGAGGCATCACGAAAAGCAAAGATCGGGATAGAAACCTTGAAGCGAGCATGTGAAGAAGGACTTATCAAAGCAACACGATTGGCGAATGGACAGTGGCGAATTGCCGAAAGCGCACTCTCTGACGCACTGCATCATGGTTTAGATTTACGCAATCTTTCCAAGCGTGCCAAGAAAAAGCGGCCACAGCCAGAAGGACTGAGACGTGCTCAGGAAAAGAAAAAAGCAACCAAACATGCTGCATAATCGCTGATGTGTCCCATTCAAGATAGGAGCACGCTTTGCTCCTATCTTGTTTTTCCTCTTGTTCGCTATCCCCTACTCCATTTTCAACTCCTTGCAAACCAACCATCAAAAACCCGCAGATCGTCGAAATTCCCTACCAGTTTTTCATCGTCTTAATCAAATTTACCAATGCTGTTGAAAGAGCACATTGCAGCTCCTCTTTTGCAACCGATTGAAATAGAGCCACTCCCTATTTGACTTTTCACTGCTCGGTTGCCATACTCCCCGTACTGGTGAGCTACCAGAAAGCTTTAATCGCAAAGCTTATTCTCAGTAGCACCTTTACAAGTTGCAGTTTTGAGAAAGGAGGAATGGTACAGCTTATATCAGTGTAGCTGGCTATTCGATGTTTCGCGTTAGCTCTTCCCTACTGTTGGGAAGACAGTTCCTATCCAAAAGAAGGAGAAAAAGCATGCTGAATAAGATCATGCTCATAGGCAACCTCGGACGAGACCCCGAAATGAACGTTACCGGAGATGGCACTCCTTTTACGCGGTTTTCTATTGCTGTGAACCGGCGCACCAAAAATGCAAAAGGTGAGCGACAAGACGAAACCGAGTGGTTTAACATCGTCGCCTGGCGCAGCTTAGCAGAAGTGTGTAACACCTACCTGACAAAAGGCGCGAAGGTGTATGTCGAAGGCCGCCTGACGCAGCGCAAGTACACCGATAAAAACGGCGTGGAGCGCATCGCGGTAGAAGTCATTGCCAGCGATGTCGAGTTTCTAAGCGGCAGGCAGCAGGGTTCAGCAGAAGCCGATCTTGTGACTGACGAAGAGTTTCCGTAGGCCGTGTAGTAACCAATGGTGCTAGTTGAGAAGTCATGAAGATCGTTCTAAAGAGAGAACTAAAACCACTCTCAGCAGAACGGAGCAACTTCATGACAACCGAAGACATTATCATTCAAATTTTTTGTAGTGTCGATGATGAGATGAACGAGATGCCCAAGCACAGCCAAGCCAAACTGTATCCAAGCGAACTGGTGACAATTGGCATTCTGTTTGCCCTCAAAGGAGGACATTTCCGTGCCTTCTATCGTTGGTTGAAACGCGACTATGAGAAGTTGTTTGCTAGCTTGCCCGAACGCACGCGCCTGCAACGGCTGCTCAAGACGCATCAGTCGTGGTGTCGGCAATTGTTGGCGCGCCCCAGTTTCTTCACCGTGATTGACAGTTATCCCATTGAACTGCTCTTTCCTATTCGCCAGGGACGCAGTCCGCAGCAAGTCGGCAAGAAAGGCAAAGATAAAGGGCGCTGGACAGTGGGCATCAAACTGTGCTGGCTGCTCAATTCTCAAGGCCAAGTCGTCGACTGGCAGTGGGACACGCTCAATACCCATGACCAAGCGTTTCATCCCCTCATTGAACGCTATGATGGTCAGACGATTGTCTTGGGCGACTTGGGCTTTCGCAGCAAGCAGGGCATTCCAGCGAACCTCAAATTGTGTGCCAAAGGCACCTGGAATGAGCGCATGACGGTCGAGACGGCTTTGTCGATGGTTACGGTCGTCTGTGACCTCAAGCGCATTCGACACCGCTTGCGTCCCTACATCCAAGCTCGTCTGGCTTCGGTCGTTGCCATGTTCAACGTCTTGCTTTCGCTCTTTTATCATCTGCATCCCGATGCTGATCCTTCTCAGATGAGCATCGCTGAGTTTTCCTTGTAACACTAGCACCAATGGTTAGTAGCGAACACCAGGGCGGCAACTGCCTTAAGTTGCAAAACAACAGACTGATAATCTGTTTCCGTACCAGGGGCCGGTACACACACCTTACCGTAATGCCCAGCATTGTCACAGGCGTACAAGGCATTGTGCATTGAGTACTACCAGGTGTTGGACTATTCTGACTGGTGAGGGCGGGTTAGGGGCTTCTCGCGCTTGTTATTGGGAGACCGACGAGCCTGATTGACACTGATGATACAATGTCGTTGAAGCACCTGTAGCTCAATGGATAGAGCACTTGACTTCGGATCAAGGGGTTGCGGGTTCAAGTCCTGCCAGGTGCGTTCTTCTCTAAACCGTCTCTCTAAGGGCGCTTTACACGCTGTTTGATAACAACCAGACAGTGATGGAGGGCAGAGCAGACGGTTTTTTCGTGTGCCAAAACGCGTTCAGCGACCATTTGACCCACAACCGCTGCGACCGCTTGACCCGTCTCTCGTCACCGCCCGGTTGCCTCATGGAAAGAGGGAATGAATAACATATAGAAGAGAAACGTTCTGCCAGGTCTTCAAAGCACATTACGGAGGCGCGTGCTGCTGCGCAACGGGCGAAGCTGGATGAACAGGCTGAAGATCGCCGCGCTACCCCCGAGACCACGAAAACGAGGAAAACGGGTTGGAAGAAAGCACAACGGGATCCGCTTGCTCGACGCCGCACCAGTACAACCATTGAACGCGCGATAGCAGACTACCTCGTCGATCACGAGGGCGGCAACTCCAGTCTGAAGACGCTGCAATGGCTCCAGACGGCCCTGGGGTTGCTGCGTCGTTTTCTGGAAGAGGAACGCGGAATCACCTAGGTCGGGGAGGTGGATGCCGCGCCTGGTTGGCCTCGATGAGGAAAACGCCGACCAGTCGTGGCAACGTACGCAGCGAGTGTCAAAAGTGTGTATGAGCCAAACTTTGTGACCGGTGACAGCTATTTTCGGAGGAACTTCGCTGTTCAAAGCAGCCAATCTTCAGTTTATGGCGCAACTATCGACCTGAAATCTTGTCCAAACGTTTCGCCTTCTGTATCAGAACCGTATCCCCGCGCTTCTTCAGCTTCATCTCAGCCTGTTCACAAATCCAACTCAGAGAGCCATGGTATACCTATCTTGAGTGAGTCAAAACAGAGGCGTTGGCAAACGCTTCCTCAAAGCACAAGCAGACCGAGAGAAGGAACTTTCCTTCCGGCGCGAGCCCAACTCTCGTCTCATGCTTGGTGTGCAGCATCGGTTGATTGCCAAAGCTCCTGCTTTTGTTTCACCATTCTGCAGGTCAATAGTGACCAGTGGAAGTTGATGCTCCTGCTCACACGAGCAAACGGAGGACCCAATCGCGCGAGAAGTCTTCCTTTGCTTTCAGGTGTAGCAGATGGCTCCAGGAAGCTGGTGCCTTTCGTTGGGTCACCAGCTTTTCAGGGATCGTGTCGAAGATCTCCGGGAGCTGTTCATGAAAGGATGTCTTTCATGGATTCGAAGATTGTCTCTCCCTCGAGGCGTATGCTGGATGCTAATGGTCTGAGCCCTCAGGAGGACTTACAGCGAGCCATGGCCTTGACCGACGAGGATCTGGCCCTGGTGACGGGAGCCCATGGTGGCAGAGGTTTTCACCATCACCATCACCATCACCATCGTCGGCGGCATCGTCGTCATCGTTCCCTGTGGTATTGGTATTAGACTACAGTGAACTCAACGGCCATCTTCCGCAAGGGAGATGGCCGAAGCCAGTAAGGTGATCCATCATGCTTCCTCCTCCTCGTTCCCTGTTTCGGGAACGTGCCTTGGCGCAGTATCAGCAGCGTCAGCAACAGAGTCTGTTGCCACGGCTGGTGTCGCCCCCGGTCTTCCTCTGCTCCTGGATCCTCCTCAGCTGCTTGGCGCTTGCTGGTGGACTTGCCTGGTGGGCACAGGTTCCCATCTTCGTGTCAGGATCGGGTGTGCTTCAGGCGCAGCATGCTGGTTCCCCATCTGAGAGCACGCAGGTCATGGCCCTGCTTTTCTTGCCGACCTCAGAGGCGAGCCAGGTGCGCGTTGGACAACCTGTCCAGCTCCAGCTGGCTTCGACAGACCTCCAGTTCACAGGAACCGTGAGCCAGATTGAACCCGGGGCTATCAGCCCAATTGAGGCACGCCAGCGCTACGATCTCGTAGGCGAAGCCGCCGCAAGCCTCACCCAACCGTCGGTGGTGGTGGTCGTCAAGTCCGCAACTGCTCTTGCCGCCTCTCCCTATGCGGGGAGCCTGGTCGAGGCTCAGATCCAGGCCGGGACGCGCAGTGTCCTGACGCTGGTGCCGGGGATGGATCACCTGATTGGAGGCTAGCGGGTGGAAGACACGTTTCGGCAGAAGGTTTCCCAACAGCAGACCGCGAACAAGAGGGCGGAGGCAAGCTCACGTCCCTACCAACCCGGGCGTAGGGATATGAGCTTGCCTCCGCCCTGGCCTCCTCGTTCCTCATGCTGGCAGATGCTTCAGCGTGTCATGCGCCCCCGGCAGCGACGTCGGGTTTCCATGATGCAGCAAATGAGCGCTGTCGAATGCGGGGCGGCCTGTGTCGCGATGATCCTGGGCTATTATGGTCACCACACCAGCATGGAAGAGATCCGTGACCGCACGGGGGTAGGCCGAGATGGCCTGTCCGCGCTGGATCTGGTCCAGGCTGCACGCAGTTATGGCTTGCGCGTTCGCGCTATTGCTCTGCAGGAGCCAGATTTACGCGATGTTCGTCTGCCAGCCATCGTCCACTGGGCTTTCAATCATTTCCTGATCGTCGAAGACTGGTCTGAACGCTCCGTTGGGGTCGTTGACCCGGCGTCAGGACGCAGACGGATGACCGCCCAGGAGTTCGATGCAGGCTTCACGGGCGTGGTGATTATGCTCGAACCAGGTGAACAGTTCGTGCCTCGGCTCCCTACGGCCTCGCGCACGCTGTCCTCCTATGTGATCACGTACCTGAAACGGATGCCAATCATGCTGCTGCAGATCATCGGGGCCAGCTTGCTCTTGCAGGTCTTTGGCCTGGCAGTGCCTGTGCTCACCGAGGTGATCGTCGACCAGATTATACCGCTGAATATTACGAATATTTTGGGCTTGTTAGGCATAGGGCTGCTCATCCTGCTCCTGGCTCAATTCGTGACCCTGCAACTGCGTGCATCGCTGCTGGTCTATCTGCAGGCGCGGTTGGATACCCATCTGATGCCCGCCTTTGTCGAGCATCTGCTGCTCTTGCCAGCGCGTTTCTTTGAGCAGCGCTCCAACGGCGATCTGCTTGCCCGCGTCTCTAGCAACACGGCCATCCGAGATTTAGTGGGAACGCACCTGGTTGCGGCCATCCTCGATAGCGGTTTGATCGTCACCTACCTGGCACTGTTGCTGGTGCAGTCCTTGCCCTTCGGACTGCTGGTGCTGGCCATCGGGGCGTTGCAGGTCCTCGTCCTGCTCTTGTCCTCCGGGGCCTTGCAGGCACGCGCCCGTCGTGAATTGGAGGCGCAAGGCAAAATGCAGGGCTACCTGGCGGAACTGCTGACCGGGATGGCCACGGTCAAGGCAGCGGGGGCCGAACAACAGGCGTTCGAGCAGTGGTCCAATCTGTTCTCTGACCAGGTCAACCAATCGACGCGTCAGAATTATCTGTCTGCGAGCATCAACACGATCATGAGCAGCTTGAACGAAGTGTCGTCGCTGGGCTTGCTCTGGATGGGTGCCATCCAGGTGCTGCAAGGGACCATGCAGGTCGGCACCATGCTCGCCCTCGTCGCGCTTTCCAGTGTCATCCTTACTCCGCTTGAGTCCCTGGTCACCAGTGGGCAGGAGCTGCAGATGATTCGCGCTCATCTGCAACGACTCGTTGATGTGCTGGAGGCTGCCCCAGAGCAAGAGGTGCAGCAGGTTCACGCTCCCCCGCGACTCAGCGGGCGCATCCGGCTTGACCAGGTCAGCTTTCAGTATGAGCCGCAAGGGCAGAAAGTGCTACAAGATATCACAGTGCAGATCGAAGCGGGACAGAAAGTGGCGCTGGTTGGGCGAACCGGATCAGGCAAGAGTACGCTGGGCAAACTGTTGCTGGGTCTCTGCCAGCCGACAGAAGGGGAGATCTGCTATGATGATATCCCGTTGCACAGGTTGAACTATCAGCAGGTGCGGGCCCAATGCGGAGTCGTCTTACAAGATGTGTATGTCTTCAATGGGTCAATTCGGCAAAATATCACCTTCTACAATCCTGAGTTGAGTCTGGCGCAGGTTATCGAGGCGGCCAAGATAGCAGGGCTACACGACGAAATCATGCAGATGCCAATGGGATACGAAACCATGGTCTCGGAACAAGGATCCACCCTCTCCGGCGGACAACGCCAGCGCCTGGCGCTGGCTCGTGCCCTGGTGCATGCGCCTGTTATTCTCTTGCTCGATGAGGCCACCAGTTCTCTCGATGTCATCACCGAGCGAGTAGTGGAGCGCAATCTCGACGCATTGGGGTGTACCCAAATCGTGATAGCCCATCGGCTGAGCACGATTCGCAACGCAGATAGGATCCTCGTCCTTGACCAGGGACGCATCGTGGAGAGCGGGTCACACGAGGAGTTAGTAAAGCAGAACAGATATTATGCCCGGTTGATCCGCAACCAACTCTCTGCAGAAGAGCAGAAAGTTTGCTGATCCTTCTCCTTGTAGCACGAGCAGACCGTGTATGTATGAGATGAACTGAACTCTCAGCCTGGTCTCAGCCTCGTCTTAGGATCGCTTCATATCGGCATGTTATACTTTCCATAGCATAAAGGAGACATGAATATGTAACACAACAGGGGCCTCCACAAGGAGATGAGGGACTCACAGGCTTTTTTTGATCCTCCTGGAGGCGACCCCGTAGTCATAGAAATTGGAGGAAGGCCGATGAAAGCACACCTTTTGATTGTAGATGACGACCCACGCATCACAGACCTGTTGCGACGCATCCTCGCCTATGAAGGGTATAGTGTCACTATCGCGGCTAGCGGCAGCGAGGCCCTCAATCGTTCACTGGAGCATCCCCCCGATCTGATCGTGCTCGATATCATGTTGCCAGGGCTGGACGGGCTGGAGGTGGCGCAGCGGCTGCGTGCGGCAGGCGACAACGTGCCGATACTTATGCTCACGGCGCGTGATGCGGTCGCTGACCGGGTGAAAGGACTCGAGACAGGAGCGGACGACTATTTGGTAAAGCCATTTGCCCCTGAAGAACTGGTGGCACGTGTCAAGGCCCTGCTGCGGCGAAACCAGGAGGAGCAGCACGAGGTCTTGCGCTATGCCGATGTTGAGCTGGATACTGGTACCCGTGTAGCCCATCGTGGCACGCGTGAGATTGAACTCTCCCCCACCGAGTATGAGTTGCTCGCGCTCCTCATGCGTCGTCCGCGCCAGGTACTCACCCGTGAGATCATCCTGGATCGTGTCTGGGGGCTGGATTTCGAAGGCTCCTCCAATGTCCTGGAAGTCTATGTCGGCTACTTGCGTACCAAGCTGGAGGCGGAGGGTGAGCCACGGCTCATCCATACTGTTCGCGGTGTGGGCTATGTCTTCAAGGAGTAGGGCCCTGTGCACGTCCGTGTCGACTTCGGTGGTTTCGGTGGTGAAGGTCCCGACTTTGGGGGAGGTGATTTTGGTGGTGGCAGCGACTGGTAGTGATTCTGGATCCTGAATCTCTGCCTGAGCCTGCTCCGCCTATTCGACGGTAGCGATGATCGCTAGTACAGGTACTCCTTCAGTTTCCAATCGCGGCTCGTAGCATGTAGTTTCTGCAAAGCCCTCAACTCGATTCGGCGGATACGCTCACGTGTCACCCCTAACACTTCACCTACCTCTCGCAATGTACGATGACAGTCATCATCCAGACCGTAGCGCAAATGAAGTACCCTATACTCTTGTACTGTCAAGCTCTTAAGAGCCTTCTCCACTTCCTCCCTGAGCATCTCGTGACAGACACGATCAGCAGGATCTTGCTCCGCCTGATCTTCGATAAAGTCCCCAAGATGGTGATCTTCTTCCTCACTCACTGGCATTTCCAGGCTTTTCAGCTCCTGGCTGTACATGATGATTTCCTGCAGCTGCTCTGAGGGTAGCGCCAACTCTTTGCCAACCTCTTCGAGCGTTGGTTCGCGCCCTAACTCCTGTAGCAGACGACTGTTGATACGAAAGAGACGATTGATCTTCTCGATCATATATACAGGAAGACGAATCACTCGTATCTGATCGGCAATGGCACGAGTAATGGCCTGGCGAATCCACCAGATCGCATAGGTACTAAACTTGTAGCCCCTGGTCACATCAAATTTCTCGACAGCACGTATGAGGCCAATGTTCCCCTCCTGAATCAGATCCAGTAAGTTCACACCGAGACCGCTATACTTTTTTGCAACGTTGACAACGAGCCGCAAGTTGGCCTCGATGAGAGCACACCGAGCCTCCTCAGCGGCCGTAATAATGTGATGATTGACATGGGCTCCTGCCTTGAGACGCTCGAGCTTTCCACGCTGTATGCGCTGTACCAGGTCGAGTTCTTGCTCAGCAGAGAGCAGGGGAATACGACGAATCTCCCGCAGATACACCTGCACGAGATCGACCTCCCTATCCTCTCGATCAGCAACCAAGAAATCTAAGCCCTTATCGAGCGTATTCGATTCACGAGAGGCCTTCAACCTGGCATCACCAGCATCTTCGGATTCTGGCTCCCAGTCTGCTGATGATTCTTTCGTTGTATAGAGGGTGCTCATAGGCACTCCGTCCTTTCTGGCCAATCTGACAGACGAGTTTCTATGATACTAGAGTCATCCGTCATTCATGCGCGAGGGAGGGGTAGAGGAGGGGATAATCGTAGAGCAGAACCCTCCGCATCCTCCCACTACGAGCATACCCGCTTCAAATGAGATGATGCTGTAGATTGGCTGAGACCGGGCTGAGAACTGAGGATGAGTCGAACAAGCACACAATAAACTATGATACATTCTCAGACTCATCTCAGCTACCTCACAGTGTGAGTTCATACCAGTGCGATATGCTATGACCAGGAAAGGGGAAGGGTAGTTGCGTAGAGGCTCTATTCCCTCCTTCCATAGAAGAGATAGTGGGTCTCTACATGTGGTTGAGATTCCACAGTAGAGCAAGGTGTTCGTTACATGTTTGCGGTAGGACTGCATGAGTACTCCTGCCCACATATTTTGAAGGGAATATATCAATTGGATGCAGGCTCCCTCGTAGGGGTGCTGGCGGTATGTGCGCTGGTGGCTACCAATGGCTTCTTCGTCGCAGCAGAGTTTGGATTGGTGAAGGTGCGTCAAACGCGCATAGATGAGCTTGCAGCCCAAGGCAAAAGCGTTGCGAAAGTGGTGCAGGATGAACTTAAGCACCTGGATAGCTACATTGCTGCTACGCAACTTGGTATTACCCTGGCCAGTCTGGCATTGGGCTGGATCGGCGAGCCTTCCCTGGCACACCTCATCGAGCCGCTGTTCGCCTTCGCTTGGGACGCAACCGCAATAGAGCTTGCCCATAGTGCCGCTGTAACCATCAGTTTCTTCCTGATTATGATGTTCCATATCGTCCTTGGAGAACTGGTTCCCAAATCGATTGCCTTACAGCGCAGCGAGGGAACGGCGCTCTTCGTTGCTCGTCCCCTGTACCTGTTTGCGCGTCTCTTTCGCCCATTCATTGTACTTATGAATGGGTTTGGCAACCTGGTCGTGCGCGCATTAAGCATGCAAGCTACCAGCGAGTATGCCTCGGTCCACACGGTCAAAGAATTGGAGATGCTGGTCGCGCAGAGCCACAAGGCTGGTCTCCTGGATAATGAGGAGGAGGTACTCTTGCGGCGTGTCTTTGACTTTGGCGATAAGACCGCCCAGCAGGTGATGGTGCCGCGTACCGAGATTATAGGCGTGTCCAAGGACATCACATTCGAGCAATTCCTGGAGAAAGCTGCCGAGGAGCGCTATACCCGCTTTCCTGTGTATGAGGGAACACTGGACAACATTATTGGCGTGGTCCACATCAAAGATGTGTTTGCTTTAGTTAGCAAGAGGAGGTCCGACGAACCATTTACTGTCCAGAGCATACTTCGACCGGTCTTGAACGTGCCAAAGACGGCATCGATCACCAAACTCATGGCTCTGATGCAAAACAAAAAAGCACACCTCACCGTGGTCATTGGCGAATACGGTGAGACGGCTGGTATCGTCACCCTGGAAGACATCATGGAAGAAATTGTCGGAGAGGTGCAAGACGAGTTCGATACGCTGGAGGAAGGTGTGCGCTCTGAGGTGGAGTTACAGGCAGATGGGTCCTATTCAGTGGATGGTCTTATGTCGATTGGTGCCTTCGCTGAGAAGTTTGGAGTGAGCTTTGGTGATATCTACTATGCGACGATCGCAGGCTACGTGTTGGGTGAGCTTAGCCGCATTCCCAAGGTTGGCGACACTGTCTACATAGATGGGTACCGGCTCCAAGTAGAAGCAATGGACCATTTACGGATTGCCCGCCTGCGGGTTGAACGTGCCGAACAAGTTGCTGCGGACCTTCATGAGAATAGAGTGAGAACAAAAGGAAACGAGTGATGCTTTCAGGAACTATCTGGTTCATGAGCGCAGAAGACATGGGAATGCAGTATGCCAGCTCTATCACTAAACGAATGGATCAAACTACTCAGTGAATTCTACAATCAATATGGATATCTGACCGTGTTCCTGGGCACTCTGGGTGAGAATACCGCACTCCTCGGTTTGCTCCTTCCTGGAAACTCGTTAGCATTATTGGGAGCCGTGTATGCCCGTCTCGGTACCCTCAACTTGGGTTGGGTGATCTTCCTTGCCTCACTTGGAACGATCCTTGGCTATCACATCGACTACCTCCTTGGGCGGTTCGTCCTGGCCCGTGTTGCCACTGGGTGGAGCACAAGCAGGCTGGGTCGCCGCATACGGCTGGCCGGGCGGCTGCGCCTGGCGCGTATACTGATCGCAAAATATGGGGGGAAGGCGATTCTCATTTCGCACCTGATCGGGCACTTATGTTCGTTTGTGGCACTGAGTGCCGGTATGACCAGGATGGACTACCGGCGCTTCTTGGTGTATGAACTGGTGGCCGCTTCCTTCTGGAACACGGCCTTCTGCTTGCTCGGATATCTTCTGGCTGCAGAAGTTGACCGCCTGCAGATGCTGATCGAGAGAGCAGGCTGGGTATTCCTAGGCGTCCTCGTGCTGCTGTTCCTCGCCTGGCGCTTTTTTGGGCAGCGCATGAGGAAACGTATTCGGCAAGAGCGCCGCGAAGCCCGGCGCAGAGCTAGAAGCGCAGTTCTACCGTGAGGTCTTATCGAGCACCGGATCTCTCATAGGGAAGATCATCGCTCACCACGAGAATTTGGACGAAGACACTACTGTGAACGATGCAACCTTGCCCGTTTCTCTCCGTCACTTGTGCGGTCAACACCCGCGTGAGTGTTTCTCCTGCCGGTGTTCCTCGCACGTCAAATTCGACATCGATGGAATGCACTGTATGGTTGAGCACATTTCCCTCGATCATCCAGATGACATGCAAGGGTTCCTGCATCCCTTCCGTTTCGATGCGGTAGTGCCCCTTCACCGGCCTGAGCGCGGCATACGACTCGGTTACTCGCAGGCGAATATCCCCTGTAATTACGACCCTTGGCATTCCATCAGTTCCCGGAACCCTAGCTGGAACGTGCGATACTTCTTTCAAAAGGGACGCTTGTATTGCTCGCGCTTGTGTTGGTTCCACTTGTTTTAGCGTGTCGCTCATGCTTACTTACTCCTAATATTGTTGTGCAATTGGATGATTATCCTCGCATCAAGAGGAGCATAGTGTATCTGTGTGAGTTGGCGCTGTGGATGGGCTGAGATGGAACTGAGAAGGTTTGATCCAGACCTCTGGAACTCAAAACCTGGAAACATGCAAAAGCGAGTAATTTGAGTGCTCACCTTTTCTCAGTTCTATCTCAGTTACTGCACAGGCTCAATTCATCCCGGTGCGATATGCTACGTATGTCTCACCTGGCAGGAGTCAGGAGAGATCAATCTACATCGGAAAATCCCTGGATGCCTCCAGGGGAATACAAATCAATATGCTATACTCCCATACAGAGTGAAACACACCAGTGGTCCTGTATATCGACAGCGAGCATCGAAATGAAAATGGTCATGCATACACGTCAGGCATCGCAGCCAAAGCGGGCTCTCCCCCGTTCGCTGCGGCTGCGGCTGATCCTCTGGTACGGCTCACTTATCGCCGTTGCACTGGGTTGCTTTGCGCTCCTTTTCCTGCTCTTGACGACCGATGCCATTGATTCGAGCGTGAATAGCGCGGTACGGACCGAGGCGCGCGTCGCCATGCTGGATGTGCTGGATGGTCTATCTGCTGCTCCACCATACTGGCCAGGACAACTGACGATGCGAGTCGATGCATACCGCGACCCAGGCGTCGTGGTCGAGGTCCTGGATGCGCAGGGCCGGGTACGCTACCTTTCTACGAGTGACACGCGTATTCCACTCAGCAAAGATACGACCCGTATCGTGCTCACTGGCCAACCGCCTGTTCTGTATGATACGGTGGTGGATGGTCAGCACGTGCGAGTGGAAGCGTTACCCATCCGAGCGCCAGTGCATGGAGTGAGCGGGAATACCAATGGCCTGCCAATGGGAAATGGCCCGGTGATCGGCGTGCTGCTCGTCGCGAAGTCGCTCTCTGATGTCGATGCAACCACGCTGTTGTTACAATCGCTCCTGCTGATCTCTGGAGTCGCCACGCTGGCGGGAACCCTGATCGCGAGCTGGCTCATCGCAACACGTGTGCTGCACCCCCTTTCGGAACTGGTGGCAACGGCACGATCCATCGCCGCCTCCACGGCGCGAGGCACACGCATTGGCAATTTGAGCCGGCGCGTGCCCCAACCTCGCGGGCGCGACGAGATGGCGCAGGTCGTGGAGACGTTCAATGAGATGCTCGCGTCTTTGGAAAGCGCTACACAAGCGCAGCGCCGCTTCGTCGCCGACGCCTCACACGAACTGCGCGCGCCTCTCACCACCATCCAGGGCAACCTTGCCTTCTTGCAGCGCCATCTCAATGAACTGCCACCAGGGGAGCGCGGCACCATGCTTGCCGATGCACATGGGGAGACGTTACGACTCGCGGAACTGGTGGAGGAGCTCTTGCTCCTGGCACGTGCAGATGCCAGCTTAGATACACTGCTCGGAGCACAAGCGGTGGAGACAGCAGCAGAGGAGAGCCCACGAAGCGCTCCACCAGTCGAACTTGACCGCGCTGTGCTCCAACTGGTGCGCCAACTACGCAGGCGATTGGGCATCGAAGGATCGAAGTTGCGGCTCGAGGTCGGCCACATTGAGCCAGTGCGCGTGCGCGGAGACGAAGAGAGCCTGCGCCGGGTCACATTGATCTTGCTTGACAACGCCGTCAAGTACACACCGATTCGCGACGAGGAAGGTGCGAGCCGTGTCATTGTGTCGCTGGAGCGAGCCAAGGGACAGGCCGTGCTGCGTGTGCGTGATACGGGCATCGGCATCGAGCCTGCTGACCTGCCGCACATCTTCGAGCGCTTCTACCGTGCCGACCGCGCACGCTCACGCCAGGGCACAGGATTAGGCCTCTCTATCGCGCAAACCTTAGTGGAGCGGCTTGGTGGTCGCATCACCGCCGAGTGCATACCCGGCAAAGGCAGCACCTTCAGTGTCTGGCTTCCTCTTGCCTGAAAGTGCATTGGTCCATTTTGCATATAGCTCTCGTACTCATCGAAGCCGGAGTCAGTTCCATCTTCGGGATCAGTGAGAGGTGGCCGGCTCGTCCTGCCTTTCTTCACCCAGCATCTGCTCCAGGGCACGTTGCTCGGTATCCGAGGAGATGGAGAGATCGTAGTGACTGCTCCGGACGGCATCGGTGTACGCCTGGACATCGCTTTCGAGGTAGCCCAGGCGATCCAACGTCTCCCGCATCATCTCCAGTCCGCCTTCCAGTTCAGGATAAATGACATGCTGAGCGTCTAACGCAAAGAGCCGGTGTACGCCCTCCTGGGTAGCAGCTCGCACAATGATGGGTGCGTGCGGAACTTCTGCGCGGACTGTTGCCACCACAATGGATGCCGCAGCTTCATCCGGCAGTGTCACTACCACCGCACGAGCCTGCTTCAGGTGGACACGTGAAAGGATATCTGAATTTGCGGCGTCTCCATAGAGAGTAGGAACTCCCTGACGTTCCAGTTCTGTGACGCGCCCAATATCTTGTTCGACCACCAGGCGTGGGATACCGAGGTGGCCGAGGACATTCACCAGATGCTGCCCCACTCGTCCGCAGCCGATGACAACGACATGATCTCGCAATGACTCCGCTATGGGAGCTTGAACAGGGCCATGCCGATCCAGGAGAGACCAGAAGGTGGGAACCTTCCGCAGGTGCGCTTCGATCCAGGGGAGCGCCCGGAACAGGAACGGATTGAGGGTAATAGAGAGCAGCGCACCAGCCAGCAGCAGCGAATACTGCTCCTCCTTGAACAATCCCAATGCGATACCAGCCGTGCCAAGTATGAAGGAGAATTCCCCAATCTGACTGCGCCCGGCAGCAAGGATCAGCGCAGTGCGCGCCGGTCGCGGAAAGAGCATCCCTTGCAGGACCGTCAGCACAAATTTGCCCAGGACGATGACCATGACGAGCAAGAGTACCTCTCCCGCATGAGAGAGCACATACAAGGGATTGACCAACATTCCCACCGACACGAAGAACAGGACGGCAAACGTTTCCCGGAACGGGACCATCTCAGCCCCCACCTGGTGGCTGAGTGCCGATTCGCTTACCACTACCCCTGCCAGGAAGGCACCGAGCGCCAGGGAAACACCAAAGACAGA
>Ga0099828_10000317_pt1 | contig 28660 bp, 26 predicted proteins | sample CZO8metaG_2_FD_79338 | JGI IMG/M metagenome (GOLD analysis project Ga0099828, IMG submission 79338) | Vadose zone soil microbial communities from the Eel River Critical Zone Observatory, Northern California, USA - CZOApr15con2H1.8 metaG | ecosystem: Environmental > Terrestrial > Soil > Vadose... | reverse complement strand
TGATCCCGGCTTCGTTGCGCCGGCTCGACAGGCGCTGCTGGCGACGCTGTTTCGCCCAACCATGATCGGCGGGAAGGCAGTCCGGACGCGGGTACGAATTCCTTACGAATTCGCCATTCGGAACGGCACCGGACGTGCTCGATAGCCTGCGCCTGAAGGCTCATCCGGCTGTCATCGTTTTGTAATCTTCGGCCTACTAGCGGGCATGTTGCGACGGGTACTATTAATAAGCAACCAGTCCACCAGGCCGGAGGAGACGGCGGTGTTCAACAACCTGATCGAGTCAAATCGCAAGACCGACAAGAAGGGTGCGTTCGGCCTCGGCTTCGTCTCGCTGATCGGACACAGCGTGATCGTGCTTGCGGCTGTCGTCGCGACGCTGACCGCAGGTGAGAAGAAGGACGCGGGGACGGTCGACACGGCGATGGTCTTCCTCAACCAGGAACAACAAAAGAAGCCGGAAGAGCAGCCCCCTGTCGTGGATGTGCCACAGTTGAAAGGCTTCCAGACCGTCGTCGCACCGACGGATATTCCGACGAACATCCCGCCGATCAATCTGCAGCAGCACTTCGACCCCAAAGACTACACGGGGACGGGCGTGGAAGGCGGTATCGGAATGGGTATCGCGCCCGATCAGGTGTTCAGTGAGTCGGTCGTCGAAGAGCGGCCCGAGGTACTGTCCGGGCCTGCGCTGAACTATCCGGACCTGTTGCGCCAGGCGGGCGTGCAGGGACGGGTGCTGGTGCAGGCGATCATCGATACGTCGGGCCGCGCCGAGCCGCCATCGGTGAAGGTCATTCAGAGTCCCAATCCAGGCTTCGACCAACCGGCCAAGAACTACGTGCTGCGGGCGCTGTTCCGTCCCGCGCGCGTGCATGGGCGGGCGGTTCGCGTGCTGGTGAACCTGCCGATCGACTTCAAGATCAAGAGATAGGGAGACACAATGAGTTACGCTGAGCTATGGTCATCGATGGGGCCGTTCGCTAAAGGCATTGTGGTCGTCATGTTCATCATGTCGGCCTGGTCGTGGGCGGTGAGCATTTCCAAGCAGATCTATCTCAGGAAATCGCAGAAGGAGACGCGCAAGTTCGCGCCAGAATTCTCGCGCTACCTGCAGGAGGAACAGCTGGACGGCGCGATCGCGCTCGCGGAAAAGAACAAGAAGAGTCACGTCGCGCGCGTGCTGGGTGAGGCCCTCGCCGAGGTGAAGCCGCTGCTTCGCGACCGGGCGACCATCACGGCCGCCGACATCAACTCCGCCGAGCGCGCCGTCGAACGGCAGATGCTTATCATCACCGCCGAGCTGAAGCGCGGCCTGGGCATTCTAGCGACGACCGGTGCGACGGCCCCGTTCGTCGGACTGCTCGGCACGACAATGGGTATCGTGACGGCGTTCCAGGGCATGTCCGCATCGGGTGGCTCGGGGTCCCTCGCGGCCATCACGGGCGGCGTCGCCGAAGCGCTCATCACGACCGCGTTCGGGTTGCTCGTCGCGATTCCGGCGGTGTGGCTGTACAACTATTTCGCGACCAAGATCGACTTCCTCACGGTGGAAATGACCTACACGTCGAAGGAGCTGATCGACTATCTCATCAAGAGTGTCGGCAGCGAGTTCGGCCGTTCGATCTTTACCAAAGAGTTCCAGACCCAGAAGACGTCGCAGACCAGCGGCCCGATCAAGGGATAACGACCGATGGCGATTGGTGGCGGGAAGAAAACGGAAGGCGCGGTCGCGGCGAATATCAACGTCACGCCGATGATCGACGTGATGTTGGTGCTGCTGATCATCTTCATGATCGTGACGCCGGCGATTACGGCCGGGTTCCAGGCGAGCATTCCGCGCGCCAAAAATCCCGACGCGCGCGAAGAGGGGGAAGGCGAGGTCCGCCTCGGCATCGACAAGGACGGGAAGTTCTATCTCGACATCACCGGCGCGAGCGGCAAATACACCGGCCCACGCTACATCAGCGACGCGGATCTGCCGGACCAGCTGACGCGGCTGTACGCCAATCGCACCGTCGACAAGATCCTGTATCTCCGGGCCGACGAGGGGATCGAATACGGGCGCGTGCAGACGGCGCTTGAGATTGCGCGCAAAGCCGGCGTGCGAGTCGTCGGGGCTATCGCCGAGCAGGAACGCGCGGCGCGTCCGGAAAGGCACTAACCGATGCAAAGCGGCGGATCGGGCGGCGGGCTCAGCTCGGACATCAACGTCACACCGATGATCGACGTGCTGCTCGTGCTCCTCATCATTTTCATGATCACCCTGCCGCTGTCGCGCCGGGAGTTCGATGCGCAAGTGCCGCCCGAGCAGAAGCCGCAGCCCAAGCAGAAACAGACAAAGAGCGACCAGATCGTCCTCGAGCTGAAAGCAGACGGCTCGTACGCGATCAACACGCAGCCGGTCCCGCTCGAGCAGCTGGACGCCAAGCTCCACGAGTATTACGACCAGCGGCCGGTCAAGCTGATGTTCATCAAGGCAGCGCCGAACCGTAAGTACGGAGACATCGTGCACGCGATGGACGTAGCACGGGGCGCCGGCGTGCAGGTGATCGCCTTCACGCCGGCCGAAGGGGCAGCCGCGGCGCATTAGCACATGCAGGGGCGCAGCATGCTGCGCCCCTACCGGACGTGTGAACACCGGGGCACGAAACCGTGCCCCGTCTTTCTTTCTAGTGTATGTATAGACCGTGCCTTCCACTTCACGCCCAGTCTTCGACAGCTACGCGCTCCCGCTCCCCCAGCGGCGCGAAGGGCCTGCGGCCGTGTTCTCTTTTCTGGCACACCTTGCCATCGCGATTCTCGTGTTGTGGCGTGGCGCCGCGCTGTTCGCGAGCGGCGGCGGCGGCGGCCCGGGGGGGGGCCCGCTCGGTGGCGGTGGTGGTGGCGGCCGTCCCGCGGTCAGCTGGCTCGCGCTCCCCACGCTGTCCTCACCGCAAGCGGCAACAGTCCCGCAGGCGCCCCCCCCCGCTGTCACGGTGCCAACCGTGGCCGCGCCGGTCGTGGAGCCGGTGAAGATCGATCTGCCGCCGCCGACCGTCGCCATTACCCCGCCTGCGGCTGTCGGGACCGGCGCCGGAACGACCGGCGGACCCGGCCAGGGTCCGGGCAGCGGCGGCGGCACAGGGACGGGCGCGGGGACCGGCACGGGCGCCGACGCCGGCCCTGGCTCGGGTGGCAACGCGAGTGATATCTTCGCCGCCACGCCGCGGTGGGCGATCATGGCGCCACCCGGCGCGCCGCACGAGGCACGGGGTCGCCACGAGGTTCGCTTCTGGGTCACCGCGGACGGGCGCGTCACTCGGGTCGAGGTGACGCCCCCGATCAAGGACTCGGGCTATCGGCGTGAATTCACCGAACGGATGATGGGCTATCTGTTCAACCCGGCGACGACCCGTGACGGACGACACGTCGAGTACATCGCGAGCCTGGTCGTCTATCCGTAGCATCACGTCGTAAACCGAAGGCAAGGAAAGCGTGCGGCAGCTTTTCAAGCGCAAGCCGATCGCGGAGCTCCTGGTCAGCGAGCTCGAAACGCCGCAGTCGCTCAGGCGCGTGCTGGGAGCGGGCGATCTCATCATGCTGGCGATCGGCGCCGTCATCGGCGCCGGGATCTTCGGCGCGATCGGGACCGCGGCTGCGGGTCAGTACGACGCGGCCGGAAACATGGTGCGCGCCGGCGCGGGACCTGCCCTCGTATTCTCCTTCGTATTGTTAGGCGTCTGCTGCGCACTCGCCGGCCTGTGCTACGCCGAGCTCGCCGCGATGATTCCGCAGGCGGGTAGCGCCTACGCCTATTCCTATGCGACACTCGGCGAGGTGGTCGCCTGGATCATCGGCTGGGATTTGATTCTCGAGTACGCGGTCGGCAACGTCGCGGTGGCCATCTCGTGGGGCGATTACTTCAAGTCGTTCATTGGCTACTTCGGCGTTCATCTTCCTGACTGGCTGACGACCGGATATCGCACGGCGTTGCTCAGCCCCGATCCCAAGATCCACAGCCTGCTCGACAGCGCGCCACACCTCGCCGGCATTCCGGTTCTCGTCAACGTGCCGGCATTTCTGGTCGTCGGTCTCATCACCTGGCTCTTGCTGCTGGGTGTCCGTGAGAGTGCGCGCACGAACAATGTCCTCGTCGTGATCAAGCTGGTTGTGCTCGGCCTGTTCATCATCGCGGGACTGAATCACATCGAGCCCACGAACTACCACCCGTTCGCCCCGAACGGGTGGCGCGGCATCCATCAGGGCGCCGCCATCGTGTTTTTCGCCTACATCGGATTCGACGCGATCTCGACCGCCGCCGAGGAAACGAGGAATCCACAGCGCAATCTGCCGATCGGGATTCTCGGTGGGTTGGCGATCTGCACATTGATCTACGTGATCGTGGGCGCGGTGCTCACGGGTATGGTGAAATACACAGACCTCGGCGTGGCCGACCCGCTGGCGAAGGCGCTGGAAGTCGCCGGCTTCCGCACGGTCGGATGGATCGTCGCGCTGGGCGCGATCATTTCGATGTCGGCGGTATTGCTGGTGTTCCAGTACGGGCAGCCGCGAATCTTCTTTGCAATGGCTCGCGACGGCTTGTTGCCGCCGTGGGCCGCAAAGATCTCCGCCAACCGCCGTGTTCCCTACATCACCACCATTGTCACGGGTGTCTTTGTCGCGCTGTGGGCGTCGATCGGGGATGCGAACGAGACGTACAACCTGACGAACATCGGAACACTGTTTGCGTTCGCGCTCGTCTCGGCGGGTGTGTTAGTGCTGCGTTTCACCGAGCCTGCCCGGCCTCGACCCTTCAGGGTTGCGTGGGTGTGGGTGGTCGCGCCGCTCTCCGTCGTGCTGTGCGTCTACGTGATGTTCGGGTTGCCGGGGGAAACGTGGATTCGTTTCGCGGTGTGGCTGGCCATCGGGCTGGCGCTCTACGTGGGCTACGGCTTCAAGCACAGCAAAATTCGACAGCGGGAGCGAGCTTAGTGCGCCAGCAGCTGCGCCGCCAGGCGCAGCGCGCCCGCTGGGGAATCGACTTGGGCCCCGCCTTCAGAAATCCGCGCACGGGGCAAGTCGGTCGCGAGGTTGGAACGCAACGCGATCAGGAGCGGTGAGCCGGGCCGCAGCAAGCCCCCGGCGGTCGCCATCTTGATCGGATCCGTCCCCGAGAAGTGAGGTAAGAGCACCCGCACAAGCTGCGACAGCTCTGCGGCCGCTTCCTCGACAATCTGTTGTGCGACGGTCTCGCCTTCGCGCGCGGCATTCAGGACATGCGGCGCGAGCGCCGCAACCTGTGCCGGCGTCGCGGTGGCGGTCCAGCGGATCAGATCGTCGAACGTCTGGAGGCCCAGCGCCATGAGCAATCGCTCCAGCAGCGTTGACGATTCCTCGAGGCCGTCGTGCGCTCGTGCCGCCGCGGACAGCCCTCGGCGCCCCAGCCAGTAACCACCGCCTTCGTCACCGAGCTGCCAGCCGTGCCCACCGGCGCGATGCAGCCGGCCGTCCGGACCGCGTGCGTACGCGATTGATCCGGTGCCGGCATTTATCAGGATGCCGGGCCCGTCGCCGAACGCAGCCGCCAGCGCGATCTCGATATCGCCGCGGACATCGACGCGCTCAGCGACGCCCGCTGCCGTGATTGCGGCAGCGAGGGCTTCCTGCTCTGGCGCGCGACCCGCGCCGGCCGCTCCGACGAGCGCGATGCTGGCCGGGAGAGAGACCTTGGCCTGAGTGGCCGCACGGCGGGCGACGTCGAAGATGACCGCCGCCGAGCGTTCCGCCCCGCCGGGTCGCATGGCGGAGCCCGGACCCTCGGCCCGGGCTAGGACCCGACCTTGGCGATCGCCAACAGCGACGGCGGTATGGGAGCCGCCGCAGTCGATGCCTAAGAGGATGGATGGGCGGATCGGCGGATGGGCGGATGGATCCGTCATTGTGGCTGTTCCGATCCGGCGATCCGCCGATCCGTCGATCCGACCATTGAGGATGCCATTCCCACGGCCACCGTCACCGCAGTTCCCAGCGGCACATACCACGGCCATGCGAGTCCGGGGAGCCAATGGACCGGGAAGTGGGGAATCACGGCGCCGAAAACGACCGGGGCCATGACGACGATGCTCACGATGAGCGCGATGATGACGTCGATCTGCCGAGCGCGCGGCCAGGCGCCACCGAGAATGTAGGTCCCAAGCAGCGATCCGTACGTGAGCGAGGCGACGCTCAGCGCGAGCTGCACGACCGGCGTGTTCTGGTCGCGGAACGCGATCGCCCCCGCAACGAGCACGACCGTCCACACGAGTGTGAGCCAACGGCCGACGCGGAGCAGCTGTTCCGGATCCTGGCGTCCGGTCAACGGCGCATAGAAGTCATGCGTTGACGCGGATGCGAGCGAGTTGACGGCAGAGGCGTGGCTGCTCATGGCCGCGGCGAGAATGCCGGCAACGACCAGACCGGACAGACCGCCCGGCAGTTGGGTCACGATGAATGTCGGGTAGATCGCGTCGCCGCGCATGCCCGGTTGGTCTGCGCCCGCGAGCCACAAGCTCGTTCCCACCAGCAGGAACAGCGCGAACTGCGCGATGATGAATATGCCTGAACCGATGAGCGCGCGTTGTGCGTCCTTGAGGTTTCGCGCCGCGAGCAATCGTTGGACGATGAGGTGATCGGTGCCGTGGGATGCGGCAGACAGCAGGGCGCCACCGAAGACGCCACCCCAGAACGTATAGGTCTTGGTCAACGACAGCGAAAAGTCAAACGCTTTGAGCTTCCCGGCGTCCAACGCTCGCCCGTACGCCTCGAGCCCTCCGGCCAGGTGCGTAGCGACGATCAAGGTCGCGATGCCGCCCAGGAGGTAGACACCCAGCTGGATCACGTCCACCCACACGACCGCGCGCAGGCCACCCACCCAGGTATAGACGAGCGTCACGAACCCGATCGCCACGATCCCGACGGGTAGGCTCCAATGGGTGATGATCGCGAGCGGGATCGCGGTTGCGAAGATGCGGACGCAGTCGGCGAGCGCCCGTGTGAACAGGAAGACGCCCGATGCGGTGCGCCGTGCCGCGCGACCGAAGCGATGCTCCAATCGCTGGTATGCGGTGTCTTGTGTGCCCTGGAAATAGCCCGGCAAGAGCAGCGCCGCCACGCCGACGCGGCCCACCAGATATCCGAACGCGATTTGTAGAAACGTGAGATCGCCGCGAGCCGCGAGCCCCGGCACGGAGATCACCGTCAAGGCGGATGTCTCGGTGGCGACGACGGAGAACATGAGTGCCCACCACGGGAGCCCGCGGTGACCGAGGAAATAGTCGGATGCGTCGCGCTGGCGTCCAGCGAGCAGCAGGCCGAAAACGATGACGGCCGCGAAATAGGCGAGGATGACCGCGACGTCGAGGGGACGCATGCCTAGAAAGGAAAGGGCCCGCGATCTGCGCGGGCCCTGCTTACCGAATCAGGAAAGATCAACGTTCAAACCGTGAACGACGATCCGCAGCCGCAGCCGCCGGAGGCGTTCGGATTTTCGAACGCGAAGCCAGATTCCTGAAAGTTGCTCTTGTAGTCGATCACCGTGCCGTTGAGATACTGCGAGCTGAATTCATCGACAAACAGCCGCACGCCGGCGCTTTCAATGACCACGTCGTCCGCGGCGGGATGCTCTTCGATGTTGAGGCTGTAGCGGAACCCGGAACAGCCACCAGGCAGGACGGCGACGCGCAGGCCGGCCGACTCCTGCGAGACCTTCTCTTCGGCCAGGAACTTCTTGACTTCTTCGCCCGCCCGTTCGGTGAGCGTCAGGGTAACCGAGCGTTGTGTGGTGGTCATCATATCCTCCAATCTGGCAGCAACTTAGAGGGTCACCGCGGCCGTGTCAACGGGGACGGGATGCTTGCCTAACTACCCATCGCGCCCCCAATTGGAAGCCCATGCGACTGACAATCATCGACTGGCTGGTCATCGGCGCGTACTTCGCCCTCAACATCGGGATCGGTTTCTACTACAAATCCCGCGCGAGCAAGAGCATCAGCGAGTTCTTCCTCTCGGGCCGCAACGTGCCGTGGTGGCTGGCCGGCACGTCGATGGTCGCGACCACCTTCGCGGCCGACACGCCGCTGGTGGTTACGGGTTTCGTCGCGCGCAACGGTATCGCCGGCAACTGGATCTGGTGGAGCTTCCTGATGAGCGGGATGCTCACCGTCTTCTTTTACGCGCGTTTGTGGCGCCGCGCCGGCGTGATGACCGACATCGAATTCGCCGAGATCCGCTATTCCGGCAAGCCCGCCGCGTTCCTGCGCGGTTTCCGCGCCGTGTATCTCGGCGTCTTTATCAACTGCATCATCCTCGGCTGGGTCAATCTCGCGATGGTGAAGATTCTCGGGTTGATCTTCGGCATCACCAAGCTCGAGGCGCTCCTCATCGTGCTGGGGCTGATCGCGCTCACGTCCGCGATCTCGACACTCTCCGGGCTCTGGGGTGTGCTCGTCACGGACGTGGTGCAGTTCATCATCAAGATGGGCATGGTGATCGTGTTGGCGGTGTTCGCCGTTCACGCCGTCGGTGGGATCGAGGCGATGAAGACCAAACTCGTCTCGAGCGGTCGCGGCGAAGCGCTCAATCTCATCCCCGATCTGCACTCCGCGTGGATGCCGATGATCACGTTCCTCGTCTACATCTCCCTCAACTGGTGGGCGACATGGTATCCCGGTGCCGAGCCGGGGGGCGGTGGATATGTGGCGCAACGGATGTTCAGTGCGAAGGACGAGCGGCATTCGATGCTCGCGACGCTCTGGTTCAACATCGCGCATTACGCGATCCGGCCGTGGCCGTGGATCCTCGTTGCGCTGGCGTCGCTGATTCTCTTCCCGGGTCTGAAGGATCCCGAGACCGGCTACATCCGCGTATTGATCGACTATCTCCCGGCGTCGCTGCGCGGTCTGATGATCGCCGCGTTCGCCGCAGCGTACATGTCTACGATCGCCACGCAGCTCAACTGGGGCGCGAGCTATCTCATTAACGACTTCTGGCGTCGCTTCGTGAAACGCGAAGCCACAGATCAGTATTACGTCAGGGCTTCACAGATCGCGACGGTACTCCTTACGCTGTTTTCCGCCATCGTCACCCGCTACATGGACTCAATCGGCGGCGCGTGGAAGCTCTTGATCGTGACCGGCGCCGGGACCGGCGGCGTCCTGCTGTTGCGCTGGTACTGGTGGCGGATCAACGCGTGGAGCGAAGTCTCCGCGATGATATCGGCCTTCGTGGTGTCGCTCACCCTGCAACTGGTGCTCGGTTACGATAGCGACCAGCCGAAGCAGTTTGCCTTGATCATGATCACGACGGTCGCCATCACGACCATCGTCTGGCTGGCCGTCACGTATCTCACCGCTCCCGAACCACGCGAAAAGTTGGTCGACTTCTACCGGCGCACGCGACCGTCGCGCACCGGCTGGGGGCCAATCGCGGCGCTCGCGCCCGAGGTCCAGGTCGCGGCCGATGGGCTATCGAACCTGCTCGACTGGATTGCCGGATGCACGCTGGTCTACGGGGTGTTGTTCGGAGTCGGGAAACTGCTGCTGCATGATACCACGCCCGGCCTGCTGTTGCTCGCGCTCGCTGCGCTCGGGGGCTTCGTGATCTACCGCGACCTGTCACGGCGCGGTTGGGCTACTGTGGTGGAGTGAGCGCGTCGTTGACGAGGTCGGCCACGCGCCGGCGCACCTGAAGGATCTTCGTGTTGGCGCGTGTGGGATTCACGCGGTTGGTCAGCAGAATAATGAAGACGTTGCGGTCGGGGTCGAACCAGATGGACGTACCGGTGAAGCCGGTATGGCCGAAGGCGTTCGGTCCCATTTTCGTTCCGGCGCTCGAGTTCTCGGAGGGCGTGTCCCAGCCCAACGCTCGTGACGAGCCCGCAGGAATGCTTTGGCGTTGCGTGAACGTGCGCACCAGCGATTTCTTGAAGTTTGGCGGACAGCGCACGTCGCCGCACAGTTCCTCGAGATCTGATCGTTTTGCAAGCAACCACCGCGCGAATCGGGCGAGATCTGGTGCGGTACTAAACAGCCCGGCGTGCCCTGATACTCCGCCTAATCGTCCGGCATTTTCGTCGTGCACCTCACCGCGAAGCAATCGGTGCCGGAACGTGGTGTCATTCTCCGTTGGTGCGATTCGGCTGCTCCATTCCTGAGGAGGCAGGTAACGCGTCGAATTCATCCCCAGTGGTGTGAAGAATACCGTTTCCAGAAGATCATTCAGCCGTTGGCCTGTGATGGCTTCGACTGCTTGTGTCAGCAGGATCGCGCCGAGATCGGAGTACACGAACGTGTCACTCGGTTGGCGAAGTAGCGGCGTCGTGTCTACAAGTGCAAGTGCTTCCTCGCGTGTCTTCGATTCCGCGTAGAGAGGTCGCCACGCAGGCAATCCGGAGGAATGCGTGAGCAAATGACGAATCGTGACACGCTCTTTGTTCGGTCCCTGAAACGCCGGCACGTAGCGCTGAACTGGTGCATCCAGGTCGAGCTTGCCCTCATCCACGAGCCAGATCGCTGCGGTCGTCAGGCCGATAACCTTGGTGAGCGACGCGAGATCGTAGATCGTTTCCGGCGTCACAGGCCTGCGATCGTCCACGCCGTAATGACCCACCGCGGCAAGAAGTACGACGGTGTCATGGTAGCCCACGGCAATCACGCCACCTGGAAACGCGCTGTCCACCTGCGAGCGCAAATAATCGATGACCGGTTCGAAGCGGCCGTGTGATGTCGCGGTGACCGGCGCGGCGTGGGAATGCGCGCACCCGAGCAGCAGCAACGCCGCAATCGGTGCCGTGAGGCGGCGCGTCACGGAATGATGATGTGCGCCGGCGGACGGGGCGGCGGCAGGGTCGAGTCGGAAACCGTGAGGCCGTAACGAATCGGATAAGACGGCGGGATCCGAATCGGCAACTTCCCGTGCACCGGCGACCAGCCGAGCAGCGCGCGAGCCGCAGCGCGCTCGGCGGGGCGCACCCCGCTCCAGGCGATGAGATACGATTTCACCGTCGGCGTCTGATTCAGAAGGTAGGGACTGCCGAGCGAGACGAGCACCGTCGGTTTCACCGAATCGGTGATGGTGATGAGGCGCGCGAGCGAATCGGGCAACGCGATGCTTCCCTTCGCCGCGATCGGTCTCACGTTCATCGCAAAAATCACGGTGGGCGCTCGACCGATCACGACGCGTGCCGAGTCGTAGGAGGCGGACCCCGACATCGGCCACAGCCGGAAGAAGCCGACGGTGTCGCCGCCGGCGCGCAGCAGCTCGAGCATCCGCTGCCCGACGTAGCTGTTCAGCTCGTCGCCATACGCGATGACGGCCATGCGGCCGCGGGCGGCGCGCAGCCGGGTGACCGTGCCGGCGGTGTCGCGGACTAGAGTCAACGACCGTTGCGCGATATCGTCCGCGGCATCCTGGAACGCCTTCGAGCCGACGACGCGTGCGATCGAATCGAGTGGCACCGTCCGCCGCTCGAAGAGGCCGAGCCCCCGTTTGATTTCGAGCACGCGCCGCACGGAGGCATCGAGTCGTGCGGGAGTGAGGCGTCCCGTTTGCAAGGCGACGAGCATCGACCCGATCGCCGAATCGGGATCGGCCGGCATGAGGAGCAGATCGGAGCCTGCCTCGAACGCGCGCACGGCCGCCTCGCCGGCGCCATACTTGGCGACGATCGCGCCCATCTGCAGGGCGTCGGTCACCACCAGCCCTTTGAACTTGAGCGAGTCACGCAGCAGGCCGGTCAGTACAGAGCTCGAGAGGGTCGCTGGCGCGTCGCCGGTGAACGCGGGGAAGGCGATGTGCGCGCTCATCACGACCTGGGCCCCGGCGTCGATGCCGGCGCGGAACGGCACCAGCTCGACAGAGTCGAGCCGGGCATAGTCCACGCGAATCGTGGGCAGGCCGAGGTGCGAGTCCGCATCTGTGTCGCCGTGCCCGGGGAAATGCTTCAGCGTAGCGAGCATCCCGTTGTCTTGCAGGCCGCGCACGTAGGCGCGCACCAGTCGTGCGACGGCGTGCGGATCTTCGCCGAAGGACCGAGTATTGATGATGGGGTTGAGCGGATTGTTGTTGACGTCGGCATCGGGCGCGAAGTTCACGTGGATGCCGACGGCTCGGCCCTCGAGGGCGGCGACGCGACCGATCGTGTAGGCGTCCCGTTCGTCGCCGGTCGCGCCGGCGGCCATGATCATTGGGAAGGCGGTGGCGCCGACGACGCGCATTGCCGCCCCCCACTCGAGGTCCGCAGACACGAGGAGGGGCAGCTTGGAGCGTCGCTGCAGGGTATTGAGCTTCGCCGCGATGTCGTACGGTGAGCCGACGGAGATGATGATGCCGCCGACCTCGAGCGTATCGACCCAGCGCGTCGCGATCTGGAAGGCGGAATCGTCCAGCGCCATATAGTTTCCGCCCAGCCACGGCACGACGAGCTGGGCAATTTTCTGGCGCGTCGTCAGTTTGGCGAGGACCGGGTCGATGGCAGCCGGTTGCGGGGCTCGGGGGGGGGGAGCGGTCGTCGCCCGTCCACCACACCCCGCCAGTAGCGTAACGATCAGGAGTCTATGCGCGCGCATCGTCTCTTTTGGATTGTGTTGGGGATCAGCTGTTCCAGCGGAACACGCGTCCCATCACCCATCGCCGCCCAGATCCGCCCGGGTATCGAGGTCCTGCTCTCCGATTCGGCACACCTGATTGCCGGCAAGCGCCTCGGTCTCCTCACGAATAACACGGGGGTCGATCATCTCGGCCGGCGCGACGCCGATCTGCTCCGCACAGCGCACGGCGCGCGGCTCACGGTGTTGTTCAGTCCGGAACACGGCTTTCGCGGCACGGAAGATCGGTCCGGGCTTCCCGACGGCAGGGATTCTGCCACCGGTCTCCCAATCTACAGTCTCTATGGCGGATCGCGTACCGCCGCGCGAGCCGCGGTCGATTCCGTGGACGTGCTGCTGATCGACCTGCAGGACATCGGCGCCCGCTACTACACCTACATCGCGACGGCCGTGCAGTTGATGCGCGATGCAACACGCGCCGGAAAACGGGTCCTCGTCCTGGATCGCCCCGATCCCGTCGGCGGCATCGCGGTGCAAGGCAATGTGCGCGCGAAGGTCGGTGATCCCGATTCCGCGTTCTCCGGATTCATGCCGGTGGCGATGCGGTACGGCATGACACTGGGCGAGCTGGCGCGCATGGCCAACGACGTCATGGCGATCGGCGCCGATCTCGTCGTCGTCCGCGCGTTGGGATGGAATCGCGCGATGTTCTATGACCAGACGGGGCTGCCGTGGGTGAAACCGTCGCCCAACATGCCTGACCTGGAGAGCGGGTTGCTGTATCCCGGCATCTGTTTGTTCGAGGGAACGAATGTTTCCGTCGGCCGCGGGACGGCGATCGCCTTTCAGGTGGTCGGGGCGCCGTGGCTCGATCCCGCGGCCGTCATCGAACGCATGCGCGCGAATCCCCTGCCGGGAATAGACGTCACGCCCACGACGTTCACACCTGTCGGCCCGACCGACGGCAAGTATGGCGGCATCGTGCTGCGCGGTCTGCAGCTTCGGGTGCGCGATCGAGAACACTACGACCCCACGAAGCTGGCGGTCGCGCTACTCGCCGCGATTCGCGCGGTCCATCCGGCGCAATTCCAATTCCGCGCCCAGAGCTTCGATCGTCTCGCCGCGGGGCCGGAGCTGCGCACGGCGCTCGAGGCGGGGCGACCGGTGCAAGAAATCTGGGATTCGTGGAATAGCGATCTCGAGCGGTTTCGCGAGGCTCGTGCGAAGTATCTCATCTACTAGATTCAGGTCATGGCCGAGCGACGCTACAATGACAAGGAGATCGCCGCGATCTTTCGCGGAGCAGCGGAAGAAGGGCCGCAGAGTCCCCAGCGTGAGGTCGCTCGCGACGAAGGGTTGACGCTCGCCGAGCTGCAAGCAATCGGCAGCGAGGTGGGCATCTCTTCCGATGCGGTTGCGCAGGCTGCTCGAGCCGTCGACGTGCGTCTCGGCGCCGCATCGCGGACGTTCCTCGGACTTCCCATCGGCGTGGCCAGGACGGTCAATCTCAATCGGCGGCTCACCGACGAGGAGTGGGAACGCCTCGTCGTGCAGCTGCGCGAGGTCTTCAATGCCCGTGGTCGCACGCGCGCCGATGGCTCGCTGCGGCAGTGGACGAATGGAAACCTCCAGGTCCTCCTCGAGCCAACGGAGACGGGTCATCGCCTGCGCTTCCGTACGCTGCATGGCGGCGCTCGGTTCTCGATCGGTGCGGGATTCGCCGTCCTCGGTGTCACGGGCACGGTCGCCATTTCGAGTGCGCTCGGTGGTTCGCTGGGCGACGCAATTCCAGGAATCGCGCTGCTCGCCGTCGCCGGTATCGCGATGATCGCGAGCGGCGCGCTGCGGCTGCCGCGCTGGGCGCGCTTGCGCCAGCGTCAAATGGAAGATCTCGCAACCCGAGTAGCGCTGCCGCCGGATCCATCCAAATAGAGCCTTGCTGAGGTTGAACTTGCCGAGTTGAACCGGCGCCTCCATATATGTTGCCCGCGCCCGCGTCCTCGGATTCAACCGGGAGTCGCTATGCTTGCCCCCTCCGTCCGCGGGTTGATTCGCGGCGCCATCGTCGTCCTGATTGCTGCCGCGCCCGCGGTCTGGTACGCGTGCTCCGATAGCGCGTCGAATTCCCCCGCCGGTCCAGCATTACCCGTCACTCGTCTCATGCCGGATCTCCGCCCCGCGATCGCGGCACAACGGCGTCACACGGAAGCGCTGCTCGAGATCCCCGGTGTCATAGGCACTGCGGTGACCGTTCAGCCGGACGGACGCGCCGGCATGCTGCTCCTCCTGGAGCGCAGCGGCATCACTGGTCTGCCGCTCATACTGGATGGGATTCCCGTCACCCAACGGGTTACGGGACGGCTCATGGCGCTAAGCGATCCCACCAAGCGCCAGCGCCCAGCCCCGATGGGCTTCTCGGTGGGGCATCCCGCGATCACCGCCGGCACCATCGGCGCGCGCGTGCGTGATGCACTGGGGTACGTCTACATCCTGTCCAACAACCACGTCCTGGCCAACTCGAATGGCGCAAGCATCGGCGATCCGGAATATCAGCCCGGTCCGTTCGACGGGGGCACCGCCGCCGATCAGATCGCGACGCTCAGCGACTTTCAGGTGATCTCGTTCGCCGCCAACGGCGCCAACACCATCGACGCCGCGATCGCGCTGTCCACCACCTCAGTGCTGGACAACGCCACGCCGGCGGACGACGGCTACAGCATGCCGAACTCGACGATCTTTGGAGACGCGAACGGCGACGGCCTGTTCGATAACCCCAACGCGCTGCTCGGCCTCAACGTGCAGAAGTACGGCCGCACCACGCGCCTCACGCACGGTCAGATCACGGGCATCAACGCGACGGTCACGATCTGCTATGCCGTCGACGGATTCACCTGCACCAAGACCGCCCGCTATGTCGATCAGCTGATCATCTCGCCGGGAACGTTCAGCAACGGTGGAGACTCAGGCTCACTGATCGTGACGGACGACGCGAATCTCAATCCCGTCGCGTTGCTCTTCGCCGGCAACGCGAACGTCACCATCGCGAACCGGATCGATCTCGTGCTCCAGCGCTTCGGCGTCGTGGTCGACGGCTTTGCGCCGCCGCCGCCAGGTCCGCTGACCGACCTGGCTGTGACGAGCGTCAGTGGACCAAGTGTGGCGGTGCAGGGGAGTCCCTCCACCATCACCGTGGCCGTGAAAAACGTCGGCAACCAGGACGTCTCCGCGTTCGACGTCACACTGCAGGACACGACCGAGCACGTGACGGTCGGCACGCAGAACGTCGCCGGTCTGGTCGCGGGGGCCGGCACGACGGTGACATTCGCCTGGACGCCAAGTCTTGCGGGTGATCACAACCTCGTCGCCCGCCAGATGCGGCCCGACGACAGAGCCACGAACGACCAACGCTCGGTGACGGTCACGGTCAACCCACCGGTGACCGACATCGCGATCACGAGTTTTAGTGGGGCCAGCTCGGTGATCGTGGGCCACAGCATCAACGTCGGCGTGACCGTGGCCAACATCGGCAATCAGAACGTCACGGGCGACATCGTCGTCAGTCTTCAGGATTCGACCGCCGGCGTCACGGTCGGCACGCAGACAATCTCGGGTCTCGCCGCCGGCGCCAGCACGACGCTCGTCTTCAGCTGGAACACCACCGGCGCCGCGCTGGGCGGGCACACGCTCGTGGCGACGCACGCTCTGACCGACGACAACGCCGCCAACAATCGGCGCACGACCGTTATCACGGTCACTCGCAAGCCGCTCGACATCGCGCTGACCGGCATCACCGGGCCTCGCTCAGTGGCCCAGGGCGACACGGCACATGTGGTGGTTACGGTCCAGAACATCGGAGAGGTGGATGTCACCTCACCCTTCACCATCGAGCTGAGCGACGGGTGGGCCGTCCCGGTAGTTGCCACGGGAACGGTTCCCGGTCTCGTCGCTGGAGCGACGACCACGGTCGAGATCCTGTGGAACACCGCTGGGGCGACTGTCACTGGGCACACGCTGTTCGCGAACTCGAAGCTGCCGGACGACAACTCGTCGAATAACTCGACCGGGATCGCGATCAACGTGACGGCCCCGCCGCCGCCCGGTCCCCCTCCCCCACCGCCGCCGCCTCCTCCGCCACCGCCGGGGACGGACCTCGCCATCGCGGGCATAACCGGGCCCGCGCGGGTGAAGCAGGGCGACACCGCACACATCGTGGTCACGGTGAAGAACGTCGGTGGGCAGGACGTCACGGCCAACTTCGACGTCGTCTTGACCGATGGATACAACGGTCCGACGCTGGGCACGCAGACGATCGCCGGGCTCGTCGTAGGCGCGAGCGCGACGCGCACCTTCGACTGGAACACCGCCGGCGCTGCCGTCACCGGACACACACTGTTTGCGACGCAGAAGCTGGCCGATGCCGATCCGGCGAACAACACCGTCGGCATCCCGGTCATCGTGGAGGCACCGCCTGTCACCGACGTCGCCGTGAGCAGCGTGGTCTCGCCGACCGCGGTGACGCAGGGTGGAACCGCTTCCATTGGAGTTACGGTGCAGAACGTGGGTGGCTTGAACGTCAGCGGCAATTTTGACGTCGTCCTGACCGACTCGACCGCGGGCGTGACCCTTGGTACGGAGACGGTGGCGGGACTCGCCGTGGGCGCCACCGCGACTCGCACCTTCACCTGGAACACGACGGGGGCCGCATTGGGCGATCACACGCTCGTGGCGACCCACAGCCTGAGCGACGCCAACGCCGCGAACAATCGGGGTTCAACGACGATCACGGTGAACGCGCCGGTGATCGATGTCGCCGTCACCACGGTGAGCGCGCCGAGCTCGGTGATTCAGGGCAGTACGGCCACGATCGGGGTGACCGTTCAGAATGTGGGCGGTCAGAATGTCACGAGCAGCTTCAATGTCGTTCTCAGCGACGCGACGGCGGGCGTGACGATCGGCACCCAGACGATCACGGGGTTGGCAATCGGTGCAAACGCTACGCCTTCATTCAGCTGGAACACCACGGGCGCCGCGCTGGGCGGTCATACCATCGTGGCGACCCAGACGTTTACGGACGACAACGCCGCCAACAACCAGCTCTCGGCGACGGTCACCGTCAATCCGCGGCCGACTGATCTCGCGGTGGCGAGCATTAGCGCGCCCGCCCAGGTGACGCAAGGGGACACGGCGCCTGTGGTGGTCACGGTTCAGAACGTGGGTGGGCTGGATGTGACTACCAGCTTCGATGTCGTGCTGACCGACGGCACGAACGGCAACGTAATGCTCGGTACGCAGACGATCGCCGGGCTCGCCGCGGGTGCGAGCGCGACGCGCACCGTCAACTGGAACACCGCCGGGGCGGCCACAAACGGGCACATCCTGACGGCGACGCAGAAATTGGCCGACAACGACCCGAGCAACGACGCTCGTGCCATCGCCATCACGGTGAACCCGCCAAGCCTCCACGTGGGCAACCTCGATGGCGTGGCCACGAGCAGCGGCAACAGGTGGTCGGCGACGGTTCAGATCACCGTGCACGACTACCGGCATAGCCTTGTGAACGGCGCGAGCGTGCGCGGCCTTTGGAACGGAGCCAATCCCGAGGTGGGCTGCGTAACGGGTCCGGCGGGAACCTGCAGCGTCGTCCTCTCGAATCTCCAGAACTCGACCAGGATGGTTTCGTTTGCGGTGACCGCCTTGACCCTTTCTGGGTACGTTTATAAGTCGTCCGCTAACCACGATCCGGATGGCAGCAGCAACGGTTTCTCGATTACCGTGATGCGACCGTGATGATCGAACGCATGGTGAGGCTGGTTCTGCTGGCCGGGGCGTTGGCGTGTTCCGGCTCTCAGCACGGGGGGAGGGGAGCCACCGTGACTGCCAAGAGTATCAATGAGGTTCTCGCTGCGCACACCGATTCCCTCATGGCGTTGCCCGGTGTTGTGGGAACCGCCATCGGGTTGTGCGAGGGCGAGCGTTGCATCAAAGTGTTTCTGGCCGACTCGAGCCCTGCGACCAAAAGCAGAATCCCGGCTCGCCTGGAGGGGTACCACGTTGTCGTCGAAGTGACCGGAACGATCAAGCCCCGCTAGGAAGAGTGACGATGATTCTTGGCCTCCGCACGGTGATCTATCGCGTTCCCGATCTCCAACGTGCCAAGGCTTGGTACAGCGCTGCCTTTGGCGTTAAGCCATACTTCGATGAGCCATTCTACGTTGGCTTCAACATTCGCGGCTTCGAGCTCGGCTTGGATCCGGATACCAAGAGACTGAAACCGGGAGCGGGAGGTTCGGTCGCTTACTGGGGCGTCCCGAACGCCGAGAAAGCGGTCGAGCACTTCGTTCGCGAGGGAGCGAGCCTCACGTCTCCCATTCAGGATGTCGGGGAGGGCATTCGCGTGGCGACGGTTGCCGATCCATTTGGGAATCTCGTGGGCCTCATCGAGAACCCGCACTTCGTCGCGGCCTGATGGCCAAGAGCGATCTTCCGGATGTCTACACCAAAAAGGATGTCGACACCGCCCACACGAAAGGGGAGCTGGTCGGCTGGATAAAAGGCGGCGTCGTCGGTGTCGTGGGGATGCTGCTGCTTGGTGTCATTGGCTGGATTCCGACAGTCGCCGTCATCGGAGTCGGCGGTTTTGTCGTCTACAAGGTGTTCTCGGGCCCCAAGAAGAGCGACTGAGGTTGAGCGGAGAGCCTACCGTCATTGCGGCAGGCGATTAGCTTCCCCCCGGCATGAATGTCATTCCCCAGCGTGTCAAAGACGGTTTTGTCAGGTTGATGGGACCGCTGGCGCGTGGCCTGATACGGGCCGGCGTGCAGCCGAATGCGATTACCACGCTGGGCACGCTGATCGTGATAGGCTCCGGCGTGGCATTCGGCACCGGCTCCATCCGGCTCGGTGGGGTCCTGCTGCTCGTCAGTGGTCTGTTCGACATTCTCGACGGGCAGGTGGCGCGCCAGGGCGGGAAGATGACGACGTTCGGCGCCTTCTACGATTCGACGCTCGACCGGGTCGGCGAGGGGGCGGTTTTCACGGGCTTGATCTTCTATTTTTCGACCGGCCCGCTGCCGGCCGATCTGAAGCCGCGGGCGATCGCCGCCGGGCTGGTCGCGCTGGTCGCATCGCTGTTGGTATCGTACACGCGGGCGCGGGCTGAAGCGCTCGGCGTGGAAAACAAAGTGGGCATTGCCGCGCGCGCCGAGCGTATTCTGCTTCTCGGGCTGCCCGCGCTGGTATTGGGCGCGGGACCGGGGCGTCCCGGTGTCGTGCTGTTCTGGATTGTGGCAGTGCTCGCGCTCGTCTCCGCGATCACGGTGATCCAACGGGTGGTGCACGTTGCACGCGTGGCGCGCGGGGCGCCGCCCCCTCTGCCAGTTCCTAAAGGTGAGACGTTGCCTGGAATCGCGGCGGCACGCCGCAAAGGACATTGATGGCTCGGGAGCAAACGGCGGTTTTGACGGGAGGCGCACGCGAGATCGCGCCCGCGACGGGAAAATTGGGCGTGATGCTCGTGGGCCTCGGCGCCGTGTCCACGACGTTCATCGCCGGCGTTGAAAACGTGCGGCGGGGTCGAGCGCTGCCGATCGGCTCGCTCAGCCAGATGGCGACGATCCGGCTCGGCAAACGGACCGAGAAGCGCGCGCCCAAGATCAAGGAGTTCGTCCCGCTCGCGGATTTGAAGGATCTCGTCTTCGCCGCCTGGGACCCGATCCTCGATGACGCGTATACCGCGGCGGTGAAAGCGGGCGTGCTCGACCAACACGAGCACCTCGAGCCGATCAAGGCATTTCTCCAGGGCATCAAGCCGATGCCGGCCGTGTTCGACCAGTACTATGTGAAGCGCTTGCAGGGGACGAACGTCAAGCGCGGCAAGAACAAGCGGGAGCTTGCCGAGCAGCTGCGCGAGGACATGCGGAGCTTCAAGAAGAGCGCGGGACTCGATCGTCTCGTCGTGGTGTGGTGTGCCTCGACGGAGGTGTTCCTGACTCCGGGACCGGCGCACCAGTCGCTGCAAGCGTTCGAGAAGGCGATGGAGCAAAACGACCAGTCGATCGCCCCGTCGATGCTGTATGCCTACGCCGCGCTCATGGAGAATGTGCCGTTTGCGAATGGCGCGCCCAATCTGACCGTCGATCTCCCCGTGATGGAGCGGCTGGCGGACGAACGCCACGTGCCGATCGGCGGCAAGGACTTCAAGACCGGTCAGACGATGATGAAGAGCGTGCTCGCGCCGGCGTTCAAGGCGCGCATGCTCGGCCTGTCGGGATGGTACTCGACCAACATCCTCGGCAATCGTGACGGCGAAGTGCTGGACGATCCGGAGTCGTTCAAGACCAAGGAGGAGTCGAAGCTCGGACTGCTCGAGCACATCCTCCAGCCCGACCTCTATCCCGAGCTCTACGGCAAGGTCTATCACAAGGTGCGGATCAATTACTACCCACCCCGCGGCGATAATAAAGAAGGGTGGGACAACATCGACATCTTCGGATGGCTGGGCTATCCGATGCAGATCAAAGTCGATTTCCTGTGCCGCGACTCGATCCTCGCTGCGCCGCTCGTGCTCGACCTCGCGCTATTCTTCGATCTCGCCGGCCGGGCAGGACTGTCGGGCATTCAGGAATGGCTGTCCTTCTACTTTAAGAGTCCCCAGTTTGCCGCGGGTCTGTACGCCGAGCACGATTTGTTCATCCAGCACACGAAGCTCAAGAACACGCTGCGCTGGATGATGGGCGAGGAGCAGATCACGCACCTCGGCATCGAGTACTACGAGTACGCGGAGAAGTAAGACTCCCGTTCCCTCCCGACCAGCAACACCCAGGAGAAGTTGCGCATGACGAGTTTGACGCCGCTGCTCGCGTTCTTCGGATTCGTCCAGGACGCTGCTCCAGCCCAGCATGCCGCCGGCGGTGAGGCGGCCTTAGTACTGCCCGATCTCGGCCAGGCCACGTTCCTGGGCGGCATCGGCGGACGGGCGTTGCTGCTGTGGGGCCTCGTCGTGTGCGCGTTGGGTCTGTTGTTCGGACTCGCCCAGTACATGCAGCTCAAGAACCTCCCCGTACATCGCGCCATGCGGGAGGTCTCCGAGCTGATCTACGAGACGTGCAAGACGTACCTGCTCACGCAGGGCCGGTTCCTGCTCATCCTCTGGGTGTTCATCGGCGCGATCGTCGCCGTCTATTTCGGGACGCTTGCCCAGACGACAAACGCGGCCGGCGACATGGTGCGGGGATTCCCCGCGATGAAGGTGATCATCATCCTGCTCTTCAGCCTGGTCGGGATTGCGGGAAGCTATGGCGTCGCGTGGTTCGGCATTCGCGTGAACACGTTCGCGAATTCACGCACCGCGTTCGCCAGCCTCACCGGGAAACCGTACCCCAACCATGCGATTCCGCTCAAAGCCGGCATGAGCATCGGCATGCTGCTGATCAGCGTCGAGCTGCTGCTGATGCTCCTGATCCTGCTGTTCATCCCGGGCGATTACGCCGGACCCTGCTTCATCGGCTTCGCGATCGGCGAGTCGCTCGGCGCGGCAGCGCTGCGCGTGGCGGGCGGCATCTTCACCAAGATCGCGGATATCGGCGCGGACCTCATGAAGATCGTCTTCAAGATCAAAGAGGACGACGCCCGCAATCCTGGCGTGATCGCCGACTGCACCGGTGACAACGCCGGAGACTCGGTGGGCCCCAGCGCCGACGGCTTCGAAACCTACGGCGTGACCGGCGTCGCCCTCATCTCGTTCATCCTGCTCGCCGTGCACAATCCGCTCGTCAAGGTGCAGCTGCTGGTCTGGATCTTCGCGATGCGCGTGATGATGATCGTCGCATCCGGTCTGTCGTACTTCCTGAACGCCGCCGTGGCGAAAGCGAAGTACCGGACGGCCGACCACATGAACTACGAGGCGCCGCTCACGACGCTCGTCTGGCTCACATCGCTCGTCTCGGTGGCGCTGACGTTCCTAGCCTCGCGCCTGCTGATTCCGAGCATCGGTGGTGATACCACCCTCTGGTGGAAGCTGTCGCTCGTCATCACCTGCGGCACGCTTGCCGGCGCGATTATCCCTGAATTCGTGAAGGTGTTCACCTCGGTCAGCTCGCGCCACACGCGTGAGATCGTGACGTCGTCGCGAGAAGGCGGTGCCTCGCTGAACATCCTGTCCGGATTCGTGGCTGGGAACTTCAGTGCGTTCTGGTTAGGGATGACGATGATGGTGCTGATGGCGATCGCCTACGGCGTCAGTACGACAGGCGTCGGGGCGCTGATGGTAGCGCCCGCGGTATTCGCCTTCGGCCTCGTCGCATTCGGATTTCTCGGGATGGGGCCGGTGACGATCGCGGTCGACTCCTATGGACCGGTCACGGACAACGCGCAGTCGATCTACGAGCTGTCGCTGATCGAGCAGGTGCCCAACGTGCGCGCCGAGATCAAGAAGGACTTCGGGTTCGAGCCGAATTTCGCGCGCGCCAAGGAGAATCTCGAGGAGAACGACGGGGCCGGGAACACGTTCAAGGCGACCGCCAAGCCGGTGCTGATCGGGACCGCCGTGGTCGGCGCGACGACGATGATCTTCTCGATCATTGTGGCGCTCACCCGCGGGTTGCAGCCCGAGCTGTTGTCGAATCTGTCGATCCTGCACCCGCCGTTCCTGCTTGGCCTGATCACCGGGGGCGCAGTGATCTACTGGTTTACGGGTGCCTCGACGCAGGCGGTGACCACCGGCGCGTATCGCGCGGTGGAGTTCATCAAGGCGAACATCCGGCTCGAGGGAACGACGAAAGCCTCGGTGTCGGACAGCAAAAAGGTGGTGGCGATCTGCACGCAATACGCGCAGAAGGGGATGTTCAACATCTTCCTCACGGTCTTCTTCGCGACGCTCGCGTTCGCGTTCTTCGAGCCGTACTACTTCATCGGCTACCTGATCTCGATTGCGCTGTTCGGCCTCTACCAGGCCATCTTCATGGCCAATGCGGGGGGTGCGTGGGACAACGCCAAGAAGATCGTCGAGACCGAGCTGAAGCAGAAAGGCACGCCGCTGCACGACGCGACTGTCGTCGGCGACACGGTGGGCGATCCGTTCAAGGATACCTCGTCGGTCGCCATGAATCCGATCATCAAATTCACGACGCTCTTCGGCTTGCTCGCGGTCGAGCTGGCGGTGTCGCTCACGGCGGAGCGCGGCGCCACGTTGAGTCTCGTGCTCGCCAGCGCGTTCCTCGTCGTCGCTTTGGTATTCGTATGGCGCTCGTTCTACGCCATGCGGATCGAATCTCCCACGAAGGCGCGGGTGCGCTAACGGGAGTTGCATGACGTCGACCCAGATCGCCGTCACGGCGCTCGGCGCCGTCGCCATCGTCTGGGTGCTGTGGTACTTCCTCTTCTCGCGCGGCACGGCGGTTGCGGCGACGGCCGGCGCGAGCGGAGTGCAGGAAGTGCACGTCACCGTGAAGGGCGGCTACACGCCCGACACGATCGTCGTCCAGGCAGGCAAGCCGGTGCGGTTGCAATTCTACCGGGACGAGACTGCCGACTGCTCCGAGCGCGTCGTGTTCGAGCGCTTCGGGATCGATCAGCAGCTGCCGGCATTTCAGACGACGGCCGTCGAATTCACCCCGGACCAGCCGGGCGAGTACCCGTTTCGCTGCGGCATGAACATGCTGAAGGGGCTACTCGTCGTGGAGCCGCCCGGCGAGCGCCGCGCCGCGTCATCGCCGCACAAATTCCACGATGCCCGACATGAGTAAGACCCGGATCATCCTGCCCATCGAAGGGATGACGTGTGCGAGCTGCGCCGCCACCGTCCAGGAGGCGTTGGCCGGGGTGACCGGCGTGACCTCCGCCGGCGTCAATTTTGCCACCAACAAAGCAGCTATCGAATACGACGCCGCGCAGACGAACGTCGGGCAGCTCATCAAGACGGTGCGCGAAGCGGGCTACAACTGCGGCAAAGCGACGGTCACCTTCGGCATCGTCGATCTCCACTACGCGCCGAGCGTCGCGCCGCTCGAGCAGTCCCTGTCCAGGGTGAACGGTGTCATCCGGGCCGTCGCCAATCAGGCGACGGAGACCGCGACTGTGGACTACATCCCCGGCGTTGTGAGCGCGGAAGATCTCGAGAAGGCGGTGGTCGCCGCCGGCTTCGAGGTAGCGGCGCCGATCGCCGCGGAGGATCCGCTCGAGCGCGAGCGCATCGCGCGCAGCCGCGAGATCCGCACGCTCACCTGGAAATTCGTGGTCGCCGCCGCCGTCACGATCATCGCCATGATTGGTTCGATGCTGCTGATGGCCGATCGTCCCAATGAGACGATGAAGCAGGCGGACCTCCTCGGTCGCCTGCTCATGCCGGCGGCGGTATCCCTGCGCGACTGGGTGGCGGGGCAGGGATGGGTTCTCGACCTCGGGTGGATCAAATGGGGGCTCGCGATCATCGCGCTCCCCGTGATCGTCTGGTCCGGCCGGCAGTTCTACAAAGGTACCTGGAGCGGATTCCGGCATCGCACCGCGGACATGAATACGCTGATTGGCGTCGGGACCGGTGCAGCCTACCTCTACTCGCTGGTGGCGACCGCCGCGCCCGGGATATTCCTGCGGGCCGGCCTCCGCGACGATGTGTACTACGAGGCCGTCGCGGCGATCATCGCGCTGGTCTTGCTGGGCCGGTTGCTCGAGGCGCGCGCCAAGGGCCGCACGTCCGAGGCCATCCGCCGGCTGGCCGCCTTGCGCGCGAAGTCCGCGCACGTCCTCCGCGACCGCCAGGAGACGGACGTCCCGGTCGAGGCCGTGGTCGTCGGAGATCTCGTCATCGTCAAACCGGGCGAAAAGCTGCCGGTCGACGGCGTCGTCACCGAGGGTGCTTCGGCCGTGAACGAATCGATGCTCACCGGCGAGCCGATGCCCGTCGCGAAGAAGCCCGGTGACGAAGTCATCGGCGGAACGCTGAACACGACCGGCAGCATCACGTTCCGGGCGACGCGCGTGGGCAAGGAAACGGCGCTCGGGCAAATCGTGCAGCTCGTCGAAGACGCGCAGGCCACGAAGGCGCCCATTCAAAAGCTTGCCGACCGCGTCGCGGGTGTGTTCGTCCCGATCGTGATCGCGCTCGCGATCGCGGCGTTCATCGGGTGGTTCGACCTGGGGCCGATGCCCCAGGAGCGCGCGCTCGTCTTTGCCACAGTGGCGTTCGTCACGGTGCTGATCATCGCCTGCCCCTGCGCCCTTGGCCTCGCTACGCCCACGGCCATTCTCGTGGGCACCGGCAGAGCGGCCGAATACGGGATCCTGATCCGGAGCGGCGAAGCGCTGGAGCGGCTCGCCAATGTGCGGACCGTGCTGCTCGACAAGACCGGCACGATCACCGAGGGCAAGCCGACCGTCACGCACATCGTGACAGCGAAGAAGCCGGACGGCACGCCGATCAGTCCGGCGGACGTGCTCAAGTGGGCGGCCTCGGTCGAACAGCGCTCCGAACATCCGCTCGCACTCGCCATCCTCAAGGCGGCGCAGGACAAACAGGTGTCGCTGCTCGGCGTCGAGAAATTCGCCGCGATGGAGGGTCGGGGAGTGCGTGGGACGGTGGACCGCCGCATCATCGAGGTGATCTCGCTGCGGCATGCGCGCGAGCGCAGCCTCGAGCTCGGCACGTTGGGCGCCGACGCCGATCGGCTGGCGGTGCAGGGCCGGTCACCGGTGATCTGCGTCGTCAACAACACCGTCTACGCCGTGATCGCGATCTCCGATCCGATCAAACCGACCTCCAAGACGGCGATTGATCTTTTGAAGCGGCGCGGGATCCCCGTCGTGATGGTGTCGGGCGATTCGCGCAAAGGCGCGGAGGCGGTTGCTGCGGAGGTGGGGATCGACGAGGTCATCGCCGAGGTGTTGCCATCGCAGAAGGCGGACCTGGTGAAGAAGCTGCAGCGCCAGGGCGGGGGCGGTCACATCGTCATGGTCGGCGACGGCATCAACGACGCGCCGGCCCTGGCCCAGGCGCACGTCGGGATCGCGATCGGTACCGGAACCGACATCGCCATGGAAGCGTCCGACGTGACGCTGATCCGCGGCGACTTGCGCGCGGTGTACACCGCGATCGAGCTGGCACGCCGCACGATGCGGACGATTCGCTGGAACTTGATCTGGGCGTTTGGTTACAACGTGCTGCTGATTCCCGTCGCCGCCGGTGTCCTCTACCCGGTGACGGGATGGCTGCTCTCGCCGGTGCTCGCGAGCGCGGCGATGGCGTGGTCGAGTCTCTCGGTGGTGCTCAAAAGCCTAACATTGCAGGCGTTCAAAACTCCAGAAGCGGCAACGCATGCGTTACTTCCACAGAACTAGCGCGAGTCCCGAAGCCGTGCTCGACGTCGCCAAGAGCTTTTTCGGCGGCCGTCTGGCGCCGGCGGAGGAGTCGCCGCGCCGGCGGGCCTATCATGGCACGTTGGGTCGTATCACGATCAGCGCGCGGCCGGAGGGAGGACATTACACACTCGTCGAGGTCGCGACCGATCAGGTGGGGGAATCGGAGCTCGACAAACTCGCCAAGCGGTTTCTTGCCGAAGTCCACCGCCTCGTCGAGCCGGCCCACGTCATGCGCGGCGCGTACTAGCCCGCGACCTTCGCCCCGTATCCCGCCTTCGCGACTGCCGCCACGAGCTGGTCAGTCGTCACGGAGTCATCATCGAAGTCCACTTCCGCTTCGCCGTCGGGCAAGTCGATGATGGCGGTATAAACCCCCGCGACACCCTTCAACGCCTTCTCCACCTTGGCCTGGCAGTGACCACAGGTCATTCCCGTGACACGCAGTTTGACGTTCGCCATGGCTCTCCCCTCCCAACTATAATTTAGGGCCATGGCTCTCCCTGCGACGCGACCAACAGCAGCCTTCCCCTCCGGGGCGGCGCTCTCGTCCGACCAGCTCCTCGAGATCTACTACTATCTCCGGCTCACCCGGACGCTGGAAGAGCGGCTGGTGGCGCTGTACCGACAGACCAAGGTGATTGGCGGGCTGTTCCGCTCGCTCGGGCAGGAAGGGGAGTCGGTAGCCTCGGCATATGCGCTGGAGCGCGGACGTCACAAGGATGTGCTGTCCCCCCTCATCCGCAACCTCGGGTCGCTGCTCGTCATGGGTGCCCACCCGCTCGAGATCCTGCGGCAGTACATGGCCAAGGCGGATAGCCCGACCCACGGCCGTGAGCTGAACGTCCATTTCAACGACCTCGAGAAGGGCTATCTCGGCCAGATTTCCCACCTCGGCGACATGATCCCGGTGATGGCGGGGATCGCGCTCAGCTTCAAGCTGCGCGGCGAGCCGCGCGTGGGCCTCGTGTATATCGGCGACGGCGGTATGTCGACCGGCACGTTTCATGAAGGTCTGAACTTGGCGGCGGTGCAACGGCTGCCGCTGGTCGTGATCGGCGAGTACAACCATTGGGCGTACTCCACGCCGCCCGACAAGCAGTTCGCCGTCAAGGACCTCGCTGAGAAAGCCAAGGGGTATGGAGTCCCCTCCGTGACGGTGGATGGGAACGACGTGTTCGCGGTGTACGAGGCGACCAGGTTTGCGGTGGAGCGCGCCCGGCGCGGGAAGGGCGTGCATTTCATCGAGGTGAAGACCTACCGGCGCAAAGGCCACGCCGAGCACGACGATCAGCACTACGTGCCGAAAACTGATCTGGAGCGTTGGGCGAATGAAAACGATCCGATCGATCGCTACGTGCAGCGTCTGCTCACAGCCGACCTGGTCGCCGAGGGTGACTTGAAGGACATCGACGATCGCGTGCGCGTAGAGGTAGACCAGGCGACGGATGCCTGTGTGGATGAGCCGCTGCCGCCGCCCGAGAGCGCGCTGCCCGGCGTCTACGTCGATCCGCCTGCTGCGGACAAGCTCTGGTTCAAGGCGTTGTGATGGCCGAAGTCACGTTTCTCGAAGCGCTGCGCCAGGGTCTCTGGGAAGAGATGGAGCGCGACGACCGCGTCTTCATCCTCGGCGAAGATGTCGGCTTGTACGGCGGGGCCTTCAAGGTGACAGAAGGTCTTGCCAAGCGGTTCGGTGAGTCGCGCGTCATCGACACGCCGATCTCCGAGGCGGCGATCGTGGGAGCGGCCGC
>Ga0099828_10000315_pt1 | contig 28714 bp, 30 predicted proteins | sample CZO8metaG_2_FD_79338 | JGI IMG/M metagenome (GOLD analysis project Ga0099828, IMG submission 79338) | Vadose zone soil microbial communities from the Eel River Critical Zone Observatory, Northern California, USA - CZOApr15con2H1.8 metaG | ecosystem: Environmental > Terrestrial > Soil > Vadose... | reverse complement strand
GTGGGAAGCCGAAGCGCGGATCGTCGCCAATCCCCACACTCAGCTCAGGCTTCCTGAATGGATCACGTCGAACATTGGCCGATTTCGGCCAGGCGCTTTCAGCAGATTGCCTCTCTCATAACTGGTAATAAGCGCGAAGACGTAGCAGGTTTTGGCGCGAAGAGTGAGCAGTTTGCGTGAAGAGTGAGCAGCACAACCATTGACTGTCTGAAAAACCGCTCCAGAAGTGGCTCGTTGCACCCGGCAGTTGTAAATTCACAGCAGACCCTCTGCCCGAGCTGGCGGAAAACAAGCTGAAAGATCGAACAAACACGCTCGCTTGAGAACCTCTGTCGAACCTTCACTCCAATTTTTGGCCGATCCAATCTGCTTTGTCCGAACCGATCTCACCTATTTTCGCGGCCTCGCCAGACACTGAGCCATACGATGCGCAGCTTCGGGTGGAAAGCCGCGTTTGGACAAACAATGTTATGCTACCAGATTGAGCAGATTCCAGAAGGGAGTATCTCCTCGCAAGGTCTGGCCGGTGACCATTCCAGGGCTGGGAGTGATGAGCTGGCAGGTGCCTTTGTAGACGCTCAGTTCCATAATCGGCAGGCTCCACTGGCTAAAATTGAGTGTGTAGAGCGTCGCCGTGTGGTTCATCTTGTCAGCGGCTGAGGGGCAATCTGGTCCGATGGTGCCCGGTTGAAGCGTGAAGATGGTGGAGTAGAGCTGGCGCGCGAGGGAAAGATTCGTAACCTGCCCGTGAACGACCATGCTGTTGCCCATCTGAATTTCCTTCAGCAGCCGATCCGGTTGTGCCGGCGCGAAGGTGGCCTCAGCGAGCGTCTGGGTGAACACCTGCTGGAAGTGCGCGGTCAGGCTGTAGAGGCCGCTGGGTGACTGATACTTGCCGTTGAGGGAGATCGTCTGGCACTGCTGGCTGATCGAGGCGGCAATGGCCTGATTTGCGGTCTGAAAAACCATCTGATAGGTCGGATACTGCGAATCAGAGCAATTCGGATGAGTGGCTGCTGGCAGGTCAAGGAGGGCGCTATACAGGCGCTGCGCGATGGCTGCATTGGTGATGCGTGCGGTGAGCACTGGCTGATTGCCTTGTAAGGTATGCTGGATGGCGAGTGCTTGTGGTTTGGGAACAGGTGTTGCCGCCGCAATGGCCTGGTGGAGTTGAGTCCAGAAGGACTGGGAGGCCAGGCGATCCCGCTTTTCGCCAGAGAAAGTCACGGTGCCACACCCGCCGCTATTGGCATCGGCCTGTGCCAAGGTCTGTGTGCCAGACCGGAAGACGAGCTGATAACTCGGTCCGGCATCAGCAGGGCAGGCCATATTCGGTGGCATCCACGAAAGTGCTAGCATGGTCTGATAGAGCTGCTGGACCAGCGCGACTTTCTGCAGTGTCCGTTGCGGCGGCGGCGCCTGTGCAATGCCTGGCCCGCCAAAAGTGATCTGGACGCTATCTGGCAGCTTGCCAGAGGAAAGAGGTGTCGCGGGCGCGCTCCCGGTCTGGCCGATCGTATTCGAGCCACAGCCGCTCAAAAGAGAGAGCAGCGCGACCAGTGCCACCAGGGGAACCAGCGCACGCATTTGCTTCCAAAACATGGGTGTCTCTTCCTTTCCGTCGCACTCTCCACAAGAATGCGCCAGTCCATCGTCTTTCTTCTCAAGAGACGTTTCCCGCGAGCAATTTGTTCCCATTTGACAGTCCAGTTAGGCACGAGAGCGGATCGTAACATCCTTGGGGCCAGAACATTGTTTGTCCAAACGCGGCTTTCCACCCGAAGCTGCGCATCATACGGCTTCGTGTCGCCGAGCCAAGTCTCCCAAAGGAGCGCGACTTTCCATCCGAATTGACCACCACTGAGCGTTGTAGGCCGCCTGTAGAGCGGTTTCTCAGGTGTTCAATGGCTGTGCTGCTCATGCTTCGCGCCGAGTGCTCACTCTTCGCGCCAAAACCTGCTAACTCTTCACGCTTATTACCAGCTGCCCGTATTACCCGTGACGACAAAACACGATGGCACCAGGGAACCACCCGATACATGGGAACCTACATCAAACACATGTCCTCATTCCACATTATGGAAGAGCTTTCCCCAAATGTGAGGATGAGCCCCGTTTCTGTGATCAGAAATGAGCCCACTGGTCCCCACTTAAATGATCAAAAACACCTATCGCCAATTGCGATTAGATGGAGCTAAAAATATGTTATAATAGCTTATTCAATGAGGCACAAGTATGCACAGTGGTAATTAAGCGTGATAGCTCATCTGCACCTTTGTGCTAGTAGGACAGTGTCGTGGCTCGGGAAGCGCGCTGCTTCTTCCGTCGTAAAAATGACTGCAACTCTATTTATAAATGTAGCACTAGAGATATATTATTATATATTAAACAGGAGTAGTAAAATAGTTTAAATATGATACTAATTTTACGAATATAAGTTTCAGTAATTATATAATATTTTACTCATGGTACAACTGTGCGATGTTTGAGATTGATAAATCTTTTACCAATGATGATTATCATAAAAAACATGAACGGCATGGAGGAATTTTGAGAAGAAAAGCGAGAAGGTTATTGTAGGAGACCATTCAAATTCGGGTGCCTATTAACCAGCACCCGAATTTGAATGGTCTCCTACATCATCTCTTCCAGGTCTCACACGCTCAAGAGGCCGTGAGATCATCGGTCATTGCAAGTGTAGTACCATCTGCACCTCATCCCAATACTGCTCGTCCATCTTCAAGGCCCTTAGTATAGTTCCATACACTTCGAAACCCATGGAATGATATAAAGAGCGGGCAGCAGTATTGGTCGTCAACACAGTCAGATGCAGTTGTTCCACCCCGACGAACTGCTTTGCCTGAGTAATCACTTCCTGTAAAAGGGCTTTGCCTACTCCTAGCCCACGACTTTCCGGCTGGACATACATACTCAGGATGCGTCCCTTGTGGCAGTTCTTGCGTCCCTCTTCTCGTCGGAAGTAGACCATGCTGATTAAGCTATGCTCAAAGGCACCAACGTAAAAAGCCTCTTTCTGGCGAAGTCCTTCGACCAGACGCTCTCTGCCAGAGGCCAGGGTTTCTTCATAGGTTGTGGCGAATGCCTCTGGATTGTCTGTGAGCGCTCTCAAGCGCAAGGCCCAAAGCGCTTCTCCATCTTCTTCTGTTAATTTGCGGACGAGCATTGCTAGCCTCCCTTTTCACTATAGATGCTTTATTTTACCACCAAGCCAATCCATCTGAATCAGCGACTATTGCGCGAGACCTTTCGTGTAGTTCCACCCTATCTCCAGGTGGAAGAAGGGAAAGGGTTTGCGGGATTACCGTGGTTTTCTGCATTAGTTACAAAGCTTGACATCTAATTGGAGGTGGTAGTACAATAAAGACTAATAAAGTATAGATTCGAGTGGGTACACTTACATATGCCAGAAAAACAGAGATTTCTTACAATCAGCGAGGCGGCCGAGTTCCTTCACGTGAGTGAAGTATCTTTACGGCGATGGACCAATAGCGGTAAATTACGTTGTTTTCGTGTTGGTGGGCGAAATGAACGACGCTTTCTGGTAGAGGATTTGATCGCCTTCATGCCATCTGAGGATGCACAGCCAGAGCAACAGGTAGATGAAACTGAAGTTGTAGATGATAATGCTACAGATTATACCGAACGTCACATCAGCCTGTTCTTTCGAGATGCAGAAGAGCAGTGGGAATTGCTGCGTCCTTACATAGTCGATCACTTGAATGCTGGCGCACCGGTGATCTATCTCCAGCATAGCACTTCATCAGATCAACTGATGCAGCGGTTGCATGCCGAGGGGTTGCCATTGGATAAACTGATTGCGCGCGGCCTGTTACGAGTACTACCCCCTTCGCAAACCTATTTGCTGCCGGGACGATTTGATGCTCAACGGATGCTAGATTTTCTCGAAACGGCAATTCTGGCGGTGCTAGAGGCGGAGCATAAGCGGGTTCTCATGACTGGTGAAATGACATGGTCACTCCAGGGTACTCCTGGAGCCGAGGAAATGGCGACATATGAGGCAGAGCTCAATCCGCTGGTCGATAAGTATCCTGCTGTGACTATTGTCTGCCAGTACGATCTAAAGCGTTTCGGCGGTGATGTTATACTTGATGCTTTGCTGACCCACCCATCCATACTCGTATCAAGCGGACGAGCGCCCGGATACTATGGCATGTGAAGTAGAGTACCCTATCTCAACACTGAAAAATCAAGCTTCGCGGCTGTCACAATAAGAGATAGGGGTCTTCCAGAAACGTTTTGAGCTGCTGCAGGAAGCGGCTTCCACCAGCACCATCCAGGACGCGATGATCGGCAGAAAGGGAGACCTTCATAATGGGACGTATCTCGAGCCGAGCTGTACCCTCGTGCTCGATAACAATACCTCGCCTGGTTACCTTGCCCACAGCAAGTATGGCGCTTTGCCCTGGCACAATAATCGCGTGAAAGGTATCGATACCATACATTCCCAAGTTAGAAATAGTGAAGGTCGCGCCCGTTACCTCCTCGGGTGTGAGTGTTCCTTGACGGGCGGCGAGAGTGAGGCGTCTTAACTCATGCGCAATGGGTAGCAGTGACAGTTGATGAGCATTGCGGATCACAGGCGTCATCAATGCGCGCTCTGTATCTACTGCTATGCCAATATGCACTGCCCTCCTGCGACGTAATGCATCTTTCCCTTGAAGAGCACTCTGTTCAAATGCGGCGTTCACATCTGGATTGAGCACAATGGCTGCCGCCGCTGCTCGCACGATCAATGCTGTTAGAGATGGGGCCGGTTCTCCCTGGGCCTGCAGACTACGTCCGATGTTCTGGCGGCACCTCTCACCCTCTGTCATATCGATCTCCAGGTCAAGGTAGATGTGAGGGGCCGAGTTGATGCTTTGCAGCATACGTTTTCCGATAAGTTGTCTCGCCGGAGTAAGCGGTACCAGTTCTTCATCCGCTGTGCCATTTGAGGTTATCGGTTGTGCGGGAGTTGTTGCTTGCTCGGATACCTGTCCTGAGGGTGCGATTTCTAAGAGATGAGTCTCAACATCGGCCCGTGTTATCTTTTCATCAGGTTTGCGTTCCGCAACTCGAGCCAGGTCCAGTTGATGTTCTCCGGCGACTTTTCGTGCTACGGGCGTAGCTCGTACATCTTGAGGGATATGTTGCTCGATTCCCGCTTGTTGACTCGTATTCATGGCGAAAGAAATAACATCATTACGGTTCAGGGGAGGTTTGACTCCCGCCCTGATGATAGCTTGCAGGTCGATACCCAGTAGTGCGGCCTCACGTTTGGCAGCCGGTGTACTGGCGATGGGTATGGCGAGAAGCATCACCTTATCCCCGGTCATGGCCTGTCCATTGGAGTCGTTGGAATCATCAGCCAGTATTGCCAGTGTCGTGCCAACCGGTAAAATATCGCCATCCTGTGCCAGCACCCTGACCAGGCGACCACTGACCGGTGCCTCCACTTCAATGTTCACCTTATCGGTCATGATCTCAACGACTGGTTCGCCCTTTGCTATCCTGTCACCGGGCTGATAAAGCCAGCGCAAGATAGTACCCTCCGTCATGGTAGCACCAAGTTTGGGCATAGTAAATGGCTTCTCCATAGGCTTCGTTGCTCCTATGCAGGCTTCTGTTGCAGCAGCAGTTGAGCTGCCTGGTAAATATCTTCTTCTTGAGGAGTTGCGCGTTTTTCGAGTTGGACCTGGTAGGGTATAGGGATTTCTGCGCCGCCCAGCCGCATAATGGGCGCATCCAGGTAATAAAATGCTTTGCTGGCGGCTAAGCGTGCTGCTATCTCACCTCCAAAACCGCCTGTGAGCACCGCCTCCTGCACAATCAACACTCTTCCGGTTTTGCAGACTGAATCTACCAGGGTCTCATCATCCAGGGGTCGCAAGGTGCGTGGATCGATCACCTCCGCCTCTATGCCTTCTTCTGCGAGGCGCTCGGCAACCGCGAGGGCGCGATGAACCATAATAGATAGGGCAATAATGGTAAGATGCTTGCCTTTCCGCTTCACGTCGGCCTTGCCAAGCGGTACCTGCCAGTCGCCACTGGGAACCATGTCCTGCCGGTTATACAGGGCTTTATGCTCTAGAAAAATAACGATGTTCGGGTCGCGGATGGCTGTGCGTAGTAATCCGTTGGCATCTGCTGGCGTTGAAGGCAGCACTACTTTTAAGCCGGGAACATGCGCGAACCAGGCTTCGAGCGATTGTGAATGCTGAGCAGCGAAACCCATACCAGAGCCGAGCGGTGCTCGAAAAACGACGGGTACTTGCGCTTTGCCGCCGAACATGAAGCGCAACTTGGCACCCTGATTGACGATCTGATCCATGGCGAGAGTCATAAAATCGCTAAATTGAAACTCTGCGACTGGCCGCATACCGCTTAGCGCCGCCCCGATTGCACAACCGGCGATGGCCTGCTCGGAGATAGGGGTATCGCGTATACGCTCCTCCCCAAACTCTTCAAGCAGACCTCTGGTTAAACCAAAAGCGCCGCCATAAATGCCGATGTCTTCACCCATTAAGAAAACTCGTGGGTCTCTGCGCATTTCTTCTTGTAATACCTGGCGAATGGCTGCGGCATAGGTCATTTTCTGTGAAGAAAGCTCAACAGCTTCTCCGGCAGCGCCGGTCAAGGAGTGCGGGTGGGAAATCGTCATGCGTATACTCCTTCGAGTAATGTCTCAGGATCGGGGTCGGGACTGCCCAGGCCGAATTGATAGGCTTCTTCTACCGCGGCATAGGCTGCGGCTTCTTCTTTCCTTACATCTTCCTGACTCAGCGCTTTCTCAGAGGTGAGATAGTTCACAAAATACTGGATAGGATCGCGTTGTTGCCACTCGCGAATCTCGTCGCGGCTGCGATAGAGATTCTGGTCGCTTTTGGCATGTCCCTTGTAGCGATAGGTGCGCGACTCGATCAAGCTGGGACCGTGACCCGCGCGCGCGCGCTGCACGGCGGCTGAGACAGCAGCATAGACAACCAGTACATTGTTCCCATCGACAAGCTCGCCCAGTATGCCATAGCCAGCAGCCCGCTGAGCCACTGTTTCGTTGCGCATAGCTCGCCGTGTTGACATGGACATGCCATACTGGTTGTTCTCGCACAGAAAGATAACAGGCAGATCCCAGGTGGCTGCCAGGTTGATGGATTCGTGAAATGCTCCTTCATTGGCCGCGCCATCTCCAAAGATGCACAGGCAGACCCTATCCGTCCCCTGCATCTTCATGCTCAAGCCCACACCTGTGGCAATGGGCATACCCCCTGCTACTATTCCGTTCGCCCCTAGATTGCCCGTTTCCACATCGGCAATATGCATAGAGCCACCTCGACCGCGGCAATAACCAGTTTCTTTGCCGAGCAGCTCGGCCATCATGAGGGAAATATCAGCGCCCTTGGCAATGCAATGTCCATGCCCGCGATGTGTGCTGGTAATATAATCATCGCTCCTCAAGGTACTAAGCGCCCCCACCGCTGTGCCCTCTTGCCCGATAGAAAGGTGAGTCGTCCCGTGCATTTCGCCACGCATAAATAGCTCATCTACTTTCTCCTCGAAGGCGCGGATACGATACATGGTGCTTAGCATAGTGCGAAGTTGGGAGAGGGGGAGTTCCGGAAGTTGCTCAGGCATTTCATGTTCCTCCTGACACGTATAAAGATGAACAAAGGTGAGCAAAATATCATGGCTGTGTATATATAAGCAAACTGTACCATGCCAAAAAGGGTATGTCAAGTCAAAACCTCCTAATTTCCTCCAGAATACATTGACTTTTACCTGAAAATCCGTATACTAAAGAACATCAAAGAGCAATATAGACAATGCACCATCTGTAAAGCTTTATTAATCCAGGCACAAGATTTGTAACCATTGTTTCGCCCTACCAGTCAGCCTTAGCGCTGCTAGAATTGCCTCTCCACAGTGGGGCATGTAAACAGCATTACAGAGGAAGGAGGATTTCGTAGAGTTTAGCACAGACCCATTCTCTCAGTTTTTAAGCATAGATACTCAGCAGACAAAGTTGTCAAACTCAAGGAGGTAACCATGAAAATAAGAGGTGAGGAGGTTCTCCTCCCATGTTCGATGATAGGCGGGTACCCGCGGCCGCACTGGCTGCAGGGAAGGGTGTTCGGCTCTCTGCACGAGCCACTGTACCGCAGCATGGATCTTCGGATAGCCTACGAAGACGCGGTTAGACTGGCTGCGCAGGATCAGGAACTGGCTGGCCTCGACATCCTGGCCGACGCGCAGCAATACATGCCATGGGAGACCCCGGCCTTCCAGATTGAGCCGATATTTCACTACAACACGGAGATGATTGAGGGCTTCCGGCCCTGGGGACCCCCCAACTCGATCAAGAAGTACGAAAAATTCTACATGTCCGAGTGCGTCGAGAAGATCCGCTGGGTGCGGCCCATATTCGAGGGCGTGTTGGCAGCCATGAAAGACGCTACCAAAAAGCCGTTCAAGATCGGCTGCTTCGGGCCGGGGCAGAACAGCGTGATTGTGTCGGATCGATACTACAACGATAACGTTGCTCTGGCTATGGATCTAGCCGCGGCGCTCAACGAGGAGTTCAAGTACCTCAGGAACCTGGGGTTGGAGGCTATACAGATCATTGATGTTCTCCCTGCTTATACTCAGGACCTTTGGCAGATCAAGGCTGTGAATCGCATGCTCGAAGGCCTGGACGACCTCATCTCGATCTGGCACATCTGCTATGGCAGCGTGGACGCTCAGACTGATGTCTGGGAAGATAAAGCAGCGGAAATGATGCCGATGTTCGAATCAGCGAATGTCACCGCAATTCACTTCGAGTCGGCCCACAGGGATTTCAGAGAGATGGAATCTTATCGTGGATTTCCTCAGAACAAGGTGCTCGGACTGGGCTTCATTGATGTGAAGGAGCCCAACGTCGAGAAGCCCGAGGAGGTTGCTAATCGCATTCGAAAAGTCCTGGATTCTGGCATCGTGCCGCCCGAGCGACTGCTGGTGATGCCCGACTGCGGCCTGGGTTACATGCCTCGCACGGTAGCCGCGGCCAAGCTGAGGGCTATGGGTGAGGGGGTCCGCACGGTACGAGAGGAGCTGTAGGAGGATTTCGGAGCGTAAAAGCGTAAAGCATTCTCTAAGGGCTCGTCATAAAATAAGTGTACTAAGTCTGGATGAGGGAAACGACTCTCATTTGTCGGTCTCACTGCTCAATCTGAGACACTTATTTCATGACGATTCCTAATGTCTTCGGCGTGCGTACTTAGGTAGACCAAGTTGTCAAATTCAAGGAGGTAACCATGAAGATTCGAAATCAAGAGATTACACTCCCGACAAGCATGGTTGGGAATTACCCAAACCCCCGTTGGTGGGATGCCTATTTTGCTCGCTATTGGTCAGGAGACCAGCGACCACCGGATTCGCTTGAACGAGAAGCTCTGGAAGATGCTGTACTAGCCCTGGCGCATGAACAGGAACAAGCAGGGTTAGACATTATTTCCGATGGTCGAATACAAGCCGATAACTATGGCGACCAGGCCCTCTACTACTATTACAAACGCCTGGGTTATAACCTGAAAGGTGGCTACTTAGGGTTTCCCATCTATAGCCGTTTACATGCCGGCACCCTGGCACAGGAAGTTCGACGGCATGGGGCTATCATGGTGGAGCAGGCCAAAGCTCTCAAGAAGGCCACCAATAAGCCGACCAAGGTGCAGTACACGGGTATTCAGGTATTGGCCCAGGCGACCAACGACCTCTACTACAAATCCAGCCGCGACCGGGCAATGGATATTGCCAAAGCCATCAACGAAGACATCCTCGAAGTAGATTCCCTCGGCGTCGATTTCATCCAGCTTGACGAGTTTACCTGGCCCTATGGTTTTGAGGATTGGGCTATCGAAGCGTTCGACCGAGCCGTGGAAGGTGTTAAACACGCTAAGATTATCTGCCACATCTGTTGGGGTAACTGGGGTGGTACTCCTGCTTACATGCCCGACGAGACGGCGCAGCCGGGCGAGATTTTTGATCTCACGCAACGTAAGGGACCAACACCCGGTGACAGCACTTTTGTGATCCCAACGGCTTACCAGGCCAAGATGGACGTGCTGAACCTGGAGACCGGGGGTCGGCGACACGACCTGAGTGGTCTTGGTGAGATACTCAAGCAGCACCCCTTGCCCAAGCACCTGCAGTTCTGGGCTGGAGTGATCGACGTAAAGAGCACCATCACCGAAACTGCTGAGGAAGTGGCGGACCGTATCCGGCAGATCTTGCAATACGTACCTGCCGATCAACTGGGTCTTACCACCGATTGCGGTTTGATCCTCCTGCAGCGCTATATCGCTGTTGACAAATTGCATGCCCTGGCGGCCGGGGCGCAGCTTGTGCGTAGCGAACTGGCGCGTACCCCCGTAGGATCCGTCTAGTGTAGGTTAGTGAAGGCGGGAGTCCGGTAGAGCATGCCCTTGATAGGCAGCATGGTCTAGCGGATTCCTCCTGATAACTGTACCTGGAGGTGTGAAATGCCTGTTTTAACGTTGGAATGCCCGGAATGCGGACACAGGTTTCGAGGATTGGTTCTGACGGGTACTCGTCCACCAGAAGAATGGGTCTGCTCTAAATGTGGCAGCAGGAAGGCAGCGGTTATACCTGGCAAAGAACCTGTTCCTCACCCCTGGGAAGGGGAGCATGGCGTTGGCCTCTGTCCGTGTTGCAACTAAGGATACATCATGCGACTGAAAGACAAAGTGACAATCATTACTGGTGGAGGTTCTGGCTTTGGTGAAGTGACGGGACGCCTCTTTGCACAGGAGGGAGCCGCTGTAATGCTCGCAGATATCAATGGCGCTGCGGCGGCAGCAGTAGCTGAATCCATTAATGCCGAAGGTGGGCGTGCAATGTGGGCCCAGACGGATGTCACCTCTAGCGCAAGTGTAGAAGCAATGGTTCGCGCGACTCTGAACAACTTTGGGCGGGTGGACATTCTCTTTAACAACGCGGGTATAGAAGGTTTTGGCTCAGTTATTGAGACCGATGAAACAACCTGGGACCGTATTTTTGCCGTCCATGTGCGCGGAGCGTATCTCTGCTCGAAGTATGCTGTACAGAGCATGATCGACGGTGAACGCGGTGGTGTCGTCATCAACGTCTCATCGGTTGCTGGCCTGATCGGTTTGCAACACATGTCCGCCTACTGCGCAGCAAAGGGAGCCATTATCAGCCTGACTCGCGCCATGGCCGCTGATTTCGCTCCTCATGGCATCCGCGTCAACTGCATTGCGCCGGGGACAGCCATGACGCCACTGGGGAAACGTTTGATCGAGAATGATACGCCGGAGCGATTGGCACAGAGACTGAGTCGCTACCCGATGAATCGCTTCGCCGAGCCTATCGAGATCGCACGTTCAGTCTTGTTCCTGGCTTCGGATGATAGCGCGTATACGACTGGCACGTGCCTGGTTATGGATGGCGGTTTGACCTGTGTATAAGGGCGATCTTTTGCGGTCGCTCCAGCTCGACACCGCCAGGATAGGGACGGAATTATGGACTATTATCCACTATGGATCAACGGTGAATCATGGGACACGGGTGTGCGGCTGACGGTAACAGACAAAACGAGTGGCAAACCCTGGGCAACTGTTAGCCAGGCCGGTGAGAAGGAAGTGGACGCAGCAGTCACGGCGGCAAAGCAGGCCTTTGCGCACCAGCGACTGACAGTGACACAGCGGTATGATATTTTAATGGCTGCTGCCGGGCTGATACGCGCACGGCGTGAGGAACTGGCGCTGACAATGGCATATGAGGCTGGCAAACCGCTGCGTGATGCTCGCGCCGAGGCGGAGCGCGCAGCAGATACGTTCGTATGGTCAGCCGAGGAAGCCAAACGTATACACGGCGAGGTGGTGCCGTTGGAGGCCACGCCTGGTTCTGAAAACCGGCTGGCTTTCACCTTGCGCGTCCCGGTTGGCGTAGTATGCGCCATCACACCATTTAACTTTCCCATCAATCTTGTCGCGCACAAAGTCGCTCCGGCACTGGCGGCAGGCAATGCTGTTGTGCTCAAACCGGCCTCCTACACGCCCGTAGTAGCAGTAAAGTTGTGCGCGATACTGGCAGAGGCGGGCCTACCACCCGGATGGCTGAACCTCGTCGTTGGGCCAGGCGACACTACTGGTAGTGCGCTGTTGAATGATACGCGCATTGGTTTCTATACCTTCACCGGCTCCATGCCAGTTGGAACAGCCCTCAAGCGCACTATTGGCCTGCGCCGCTGCACGTTGGAGCTTGGTTCTAACTCAGCAGTGATCGTAAACGAGGACGCGAACGTCGCCAATGCCGCCATGCAATGCGCCTTAAAGGGCTTCTCGTATGCTGGCCAGATTTGTCTCTCGGTGCAACGCATCCTGGTGCATGAGGCGATTGCTGAGGAGTTTATCGCAAAGCTGGTACAGATAGCGCAGAACCTGCGCGTAGGTGATCCACGGGAGGAAACTACCGATATTGGGCCAATGATCAGTGAAGGCGAGGCAAAGCGAGCGGAATCCTGGATACAGGAAGCAGTTGCAGACGGAGCCTCTTTACTCACGGGTGGTCAGCGCAATGGTTCATTTATAACTCCCGCCGTTCTGACGAATGTTCAGCCAACTATGCGCGTTGTGTGCAAGGAAACGTTTGCCCCGATTGTGGTAGTGCAGACGTATAAGGCATTCGATGAGGCCTTGAAGATAGCCAACGATACTGAATTTGGCCTGCAGGCAGGCGTGTTCACCAGTTCGCTAGCGGTAGCTATGGAGGCAGCGCGAGGCCTGCATGTTGGTGGGGTGATGATAAACGATACCTCTTTCTACCGCGCTGGTCAGATGCCCTATGGAGGTGTCAAACATAGCGGTATGGGAAGAGAAGGGCCGCGTTATGCCATCGAAGAGATGACCGAAATGCGCCTGGTTGTGTTCAACCCACAAGGATAATCGCTTCTAATGCTGAAAGAGATAACTGCTTATGCGGCTTGCAAATAAAGTTGCCCTGGTGACGGGTGCAGGTTCAGGTATTGGACGAGGTATTGCCTGTCGCTTTGCTGTCGAAGGTGTATCCCTTGTGCTCAGTGATATCGCCGATGAAGGGCTGCGAGAGACAGCAGCATTGATTGAAGAGGAGGGTGGGAAGTCTATCTTTGTGGTGGGTGATGTATCAATACGAGCCGATGCTGAGCGGATGGTTGAAGAGGCAGTTACACACTGGGGACGATTGGATGTCGTTGTTAATAATGCGGGCATCACAGGATCGCGCCAGGCCACGCTTGCCCACCTGACTCCTGACGAGGAATGGGAGCGCGTGATGGCAGTCAATGTGAACGGCGTGTTCCGGGTTGCTACTGCAGCCATACGACAGATGTTGGTGCAGGGTAATGGCAATATCGTCAATATTGCATCAGCCGCAGGGTTCGTGCCTTTTCCGGCGCGGGCAGCCTATAACGCCTCGAAGGGCGCTGTTGTCTCGTTCACGCGCTCGCTGGCATTGGATTATGCGCCCAATCATATCCGTGTGAATGCCATTTGTCCCGGTATGGTCGAGACGAACATGACGCGCTGGCGGCTGGAAATCCCGGAACTGCGGCAGCAGGTGCTGGATATGACTCCCCTGGGGCGCATTGGTACACCTGAAGATATAGCGGCGGCGGCGGTCTACCTGGCTTCCGACGAGGCTGATTATGTAACCGGACATATGCTTGTGATCGATGGTGGGTGGATGGTCAAATGACTGCTAGAAGAGAGGTGAACTGTGTCAATCTTTGCTTCTGATGATAAAAGAATGTCTCTGGCCGAGGCCGCTTCCATTGTGCAGGATGGCATGACAATAGCGATAGGTGGAGGTTTGTCCTGGCGCGAGCCAATGGCCTTCCTGCGGGAGATTATTCGACAAGGGCGGCGCGACCTACGGGTGATAGGAACGGCACATGGCGTAGATGTAGATCTGCTGTGTGGTGCTGGTGCTATTGGCATAGTAGAAGAGTCATATGTTGGCTTCGAGCATGATTTTGGCATGGCGCCGAATTTTCGCCGTGTCTGTGAAAGCGGACAAGTGCAGGTACATGACACCTGTTGTCATACTATTCTGCAACAATTGCGGGCCGCCGAATTTGGTGTGCCGTTTCTGCCAGTGAGAAGCGTGCAGGGTACCGATTTTCTGCGACTGCACCCGGAATATAAAACCATGACCTGTCCTTTCACCGGGCTACCGTTGGTGCTGGTACCTGCACTCTCCCCAGATGTCGCTATTGTGCATGCGCACTATGGTGATGCTCAGGGGAATTTGAAGATATTACCGCCGCTGGTCGCTGACCTCTTTTTCATCCGCGCTGCCAAACATGTGGTTGCCACCGTCGAGAAATTGCTGCCGACTGATGAACTGCGAACGATGGAACCAAACGTTCCCTATTTCTGGGTAGAGTCAGTGGTTGAGGTTCCCTATGGAGCGCACCCAACGTCATGCTATCCATTTTATGCTTATGATCGCGAGCATTTAGCCGAATATCACCAATCTGCCCAGGCGGGATCAGATGTGTTTGCCCGTGAGTATCTTACAAAGTACGTGTTTGAATCGGCCACTCACTACGACTATCTTGCACGTATCGGTGGAACGGCGAAACGCCAATTGCTGGAAAGCTGGAAGGATGGGGACGAGGCCTGGCGCGTGCTCTTCAGCACACCGGAAGGAGCTATTGCATGAGCGCTACCGCTACTACCTATGCCTCACTCTCCGAAGTGATGATCTACCAGGTGGCGCGCACGATCAGAGATGGCGAATTGGTTTTTCATGGCTATGGTTCACCTGTGCCGACACTTGCCATGCTCCTGGCCAAGCGTACGCACGCGCCGCATATGATCCATATCGAAGGAGCCACCTATGGTATTAACCCTGACCCGCCGTTTCTGCCGCCGACTTCAAACGACTGGGTGCTGGATCGTGGTTGCGTGATGGCGCTAGGGATCAGTGACCTGTTTGATATCGCGGCTCGTGGCGATATGGGTCGCATGTTTCTCTCCGGAGTGCAGATTGATCGCTATGGCAATCTGAACGTCACCGCGATTGGTTCCGCTGATGCGCCACGTGTCAAGCTGCCAGGAAGTGGCGGAGGGTGCAATCTCTCCGGGGATGTCCAGCATATTACTATCTGGACGGCCGGGCATCGCGCGCCAAAAAACAAAGTGGGAAAACGACAGTTTCGCTTTGTCGAACATATTGATTTTGTTTCATCCGTTGGTCATATCACACGAGATGGCATCCCTCGCTCATCTCTTGGCTTGCGCGGAGGTGGGCCAGATTGGGTCGTAACCGATCTAGGAGTATTTGATTTCGATTCAACAACGCACGTCTTACGCCTGCGCGCGCTCTACCCGGATACCACAGTTCGGGATGTGCTGGACAATACCGAGTTTGAACCGGTAATTGCGCCAGATGTTGGCATTGTACCATTGCCGACACCTGAACATGTTGAGATTATGCGACGGTTTGATGCTCTTGGTACGCATCGGCATGAGTTCAAGCAGGCGGACTTGTCCCGGCGCTTCGAACTAGAAGGATAGGAGATTTGCATGGATATCACACTCACCCCAACCACAAATGCCCAGTGGGTTCATCTTGTAGCTGAGTATGAGAAGAAAAGCGAACCAATCATAAATATCCACCGGGATGATAAGCGCAAGTTCGATGCCATCTTTGTGGGCGGCGGCTCAGGTGGTCGCTTCGGATCGGGCTATCTGCGCGCAATGGGAGGGCGACAACTGATTGTAGAGCGCTGGCCATTTCTGGGAGGAAGTTGTCCCCACCTGGCCTGCGTCCCACATCATCTCTTCTCCGAGGCTGCGCGTGAACTAGACCTGATGCGCTGGTTTTCCGGCAAGCTCTGGTTCCCCGACGCCACCAACCTGCGAGCCTCGATTCTTGAGATGGTCAAGCTCTTCAAGGATGGTCGCGGAGGAGCACACGCATTCATGAACTGGCAGTCCAAAGAGCAACTCGACCTGGAATACATCCTCAACGCGCCAGCAACGGTCATCGACGACCACACCGTAGAGGTTGCGGGAGAACGCTTTCAGGCAGACAACCTGGTACTTGGCACGGGGGCTGAAACGGTATATCCCGCTATCCCCGGCACCGAATTGCATGGAGTGTACGATTTTGCGACGCTGATAGAAGACCTCGACTTCGAGCCGCAGCGCTGTGTCATCATCGGTGGCTCAAAGGTCGCCATCGAATATGGCTCGTTCTTCCAGGCAGCTGGTTGCCCTACCACTATCGTTGCGCGTAAACCACTGATGCGCACCTCCAGTCTGCATCATGTTGACGAGGACTTACGCCAGTATGTGGTTGATGGTATGCGCAAGCGCGGGATGCAAATACTTGAGGGCGTCGAGCCGGTCGCGATTCGGGGTGATAGCAATGGCAATGTCAAAGCAGTTGTCATTCGCGATATGAGCGACGGGACAGAGCAAATCCTGCCCTGTGATTTTGCATTTATTGGCACAGGTGAACGTCCCAAGTCAGAACATTACCGGGAGGTACTTGGCGTTGCGGTAGGAGAAAAAGGCGAAATTCTGGTTGATAAACGCATGCGTACAAGCGTTCCCAACGTCTATGCTATTGGCGACCTTATCGGTCCACCGATGGAGATGTTCAAATCACGTAAAGGTGGTATGACTGCCGCGCGCAATATCATGGGCGATGCCTATGAGTTCGACTGGACGGATTACCCAGACTTTTTACATTCCACGTATGAGATAAGCTGGGTTGGTCTGTCTGAGGAGGAAGCCAGGAAGCGCTACAAGCACGTGACCATCATTCAGATGCCTCCGAAGGGAGTGCCATATGGAGATATCCCACTTCCATGCGCGGAAGGTACCATGCTCTATGCCTTTATGTACCCAGAGCTTTCGGGTTACCAGAAAGCGGTAATCGATAGCGATACTCGCCGCATACTGGGTTTTCATCATGTTGGTTTCGGCGCAAAAGATGCTTTTCAGTATCTCGATCACCTGATGCGGAGGCCTGAAGGAATCACCATCGACGAGATGGGTAATATGAATGAACTGTTCCTCAATCCCGAGCATTTCATCCAGCTCTGTCGCTTGCGCGCCGGTTCACCAGATTTGCATGATCTGTAACAATGGCGTGGTTGTGATTTATAGCGTCCCTATAATTCCATAGGTGCGAGAGCATCGTTACAGAGAGGACCAAGAGGAGAGGGTAGTTATGCTACAAACTTCCAATCCAACAACATGGCGGTCAGTACAGAACCTGGTTCCGCTGCCATACCGGCGAGTGAGCGTCCAGCCTTATCAGGGGCCGATGACGGAGGAGGCCATTACTACTCTCTTTTTGAGCCGTGAAGCCTATCGCCGTACCGATTTTATCGTGCTGCGGGGAGAAAATGAGCAGACCGCCATCGTTGCTATTACACGCGCGGAAAGCGAACCATTGTTTTCACAAATCACATCTGTGGAAATTCTGGCTCTGCCAGAAACATGCGTTTTCATCGAGCGCGAGGCGGTTGATCCTGCCAATCGTTCAGCTTTAGCTGAAGTTGCGCACGAACTTGGCATGGGACCGGAAGGTACACTGGTGGTCAAGGGTTTGTACGATCATGTCAATTTTATTCACCATCCCAACCCACTAGTAGTACGAGTCGTCGAGGTTGCGCCACCAGAGCCACCTAAATTATACGGACTGGCAAAACAGGTATTAAGCTATGCGGACTTGCCTCCTATTCTACTGAAATTAGAGCGTATCGAGGTGCGGAATCTCGCGGAAAGTGTACATCCGACAACGTATCTCGTTCCATGCCGCTCGGGTGGATTAGACGACCTACCGGCCGCGGTATACTTTCTTGACGAGCATCCAGAGCGTCACGATTGGACAATGATTGGTTGCGAGCGCAGCTTGCAATTCCACAGGCATTTTTATGGAGATGAGCCGCCACGAGTTGAGATGTGTCCGCGTCGCATAGCAGGACAGCGAGGCGAACCAACGCTGTTGAAATGCTGCCTGCTGGAGACACATATCGAAAAAGACAATCAAATGATGGTTGTACCCTGGGGATCGGACCTGGCGATGGTCGAGGCCGCCCTGCGGAAACTGTCAGAGGAGGTTCGTTATGCCTGAACTGGCATGGGCGCATGTAGTTGATGGTCTGCTTACCGGGCGGGAGCAAGCCCCACGTAAGAGCGGACTGACAATGGTAATCGACAAAGGGCTGGGTACCTTAGCCACAACCGACCTGCTGGAAATATGTGGCGACCTGATTGACCACTGGAAATGCACCTTTGGTACGTCCGCTTTTGTTCCCACGGATGTATTGCGTCGAAAGCTCATGTATCTTACCTCGCATGGCATTTTGACGTATCCTGGAGGAACACTGTTGGAGGTCGCAATTGTGCGGAGCAATTGCCGAACCTTCATGCAGCACGCGCATATGTTAGGCTTCAGCGCCGTTGAGATTTCAGATGGCACCATCCCGTTACCGCTGCATCGCAGGCGCAATGTCATTCGCTGCGCCCTCGATCACGGCCTCACGCCTATCACCGAGGTTGGTAAGAAAGACCCCGCGCAACAACCAACAGCGATTGAACTGGCAGACCAGGCCCTACAGGACATAGAGTGGGGAGCGGCCTATGTCACGGTTGAAGCTCGCGAATCGGGGAAAGGCATCGGCATCTATGACGATCATGGAGCGGTACGCGCAGATGAGGTGGACGCGATACGCGAACACATGGGTTCACAGGTTGATCGTCTGCTATGGGAAGCTCCTCTCAAGAACCAGCAGGCCTACCTGATTCAGCAATTTGGTCCAAATGTCAATCTGGGGAACATTCCTCCTGGCGAAGTGCTGGCGCTTGAATCGTTGCGCGCGGGTTTGCGTTTTGAAACGTTCTATCGCATAGCGGAAGAACTGGAACGCCGTGGAGAGTGGAATCCAGAAGCGATTGAAGAGTCGACTAGCCCTGTGGATGCGATAAATCGTGTCCCTACAAAGTCTCCCGGAAATAGGGAATAGAAGGGATGCGATAGTAGTGGAACCATCCGATGGCTCTGTACATGCATTCCCAGAGGCGGTATTGGGTGTGGGTAGCAGGCTGGCATCTGGCCCGGCTAAGTCGCTGGTTATGACTGCATTCGCGCGAGAACTGGCAGATCAACTGGCGTTATTTAGAGGAATGAGCCTCGCGGACATCGCTCACACCGTGATGCTGATCGAGGCGGATGTAATCCCTTCCACAGATGGAGGTTCTCTGTTGTCGGCATTACTCGATCTGCATGCAGCTCCTGCTGATTTCACTCCAAAGCCAGAGTCGGGTGATCTCTATACCAATCGTGAAGCCTGGTTAGCAGCTCATACCCCCGCAGTAGGTTGGCTCGGAGCAGGACGCGCGCGCAGGGAATCAACCACGACCGGTTATCGTATCACCATGCGCTCACTCCTGCTGGCCTTCGCCGACGTATTGATGCAGGCTGGCCAGGCGCTTATCGAGCGTGCGGACGAATATCGCGCTGCGCTCATGGCCGATTACACCTATTTGCAACCAGCCCAACCAACCACCTTTGGTCACTATTTACTAGGGTTTGTCTATCCACTATTCCGAGACCTGGATAGACTTCAGGCGCTCTATGCACGTACAAACCTGAGTCCCGCTGGCTGTGGGAGTGTCAACGGTTCCCGTATTCCCCAGGATCGCACACGACTGGCCGATCTTCTCGGTTTCGATGGACTGGCCCACCATGCGCGGGATGCAATGTGGCAGGCAGATGGTCCGATTGAGACACTGTCTACCATCGTAATGGTGCTTGTCAACCTGGACCGATTAGCTGAGGACCTGCAAATTTTCGCCACCGCTGAATTCGGACTGGTGGAACTTGCCGATGGACATACACGCGCAAGTGTCATTATGCCGCAAAAAAAGAATCCCTACGCGCTCAACTACGTGCGGGGAGCTACGAATGAACTGATGGGGACATTGACTTCCGTAACGGCGCTTGGCCGCACCCCTTCGGGGCAGGTTGACAATCGTATCTTCGCCTATGGAGATGTTCCGCGCGCGCTGGAAATGGCTAGCGGCGTAGCCATACTGATGGCAGATGTAGTAAGAGGATTGCAGTTCAATACATCCCTGGCTGAAGCGCGTTTAGCAGGTGGATTCGCCACAGCCACCGACCTTGCTGAGACGATTACGCTTGAGACAGGACTTGATTTTCGCACGGCGCACCGCATTGTTGGGCGACTAGTACGTGAGGCTACACAGGCGAATCGCTCGATGAATGGCCTCACCACAGGAGATCTGGACTCAGCAGCACTGGTTGTGATACAGCGCCCACTGCATCTCTCGGAAGAAGCATTTGTGCAAGCGCTCAATCCTGCAACAGCGGTAGCCGCGCGACAGGGGATTGGAGGGGCTGCGCTAGAACCACTCGCAGCTATGTTTGATGAGTGTCGGACTACACTGGAAGGGTACGCTAGCTGGCGCGAAGCAGCAGCAGAGCGCATCGCAGCCGCCGAAGATAAGCTGTTGCGTCGTGCGCGCGAGATATCTGGAGATATATGACTTCTCTATCGTGTCCAGGGCAATCGCAAGGATCGCCCCTACTCTATACGTAAGAGCTAGCTGGAGATATATGACATGCCTGTCCACATAATTGATTCACTGGTTTACCAGAACTCATGGGGTACGCCTGAATTGCGTGCAATCTTTGACGATGTGTCACGCACACGCGCCTGGCTGGAAATCCTGGCTGTGCTGGCAGAGACGGAGGCGGAGTTTGGTCTCATTCCAATGGATGCAGCGTCGAGTGTGGCAGCAACATGTCGCAGCGTTGAACTCGATGCAACATTCTTTGAAGAGGTGCGAGCCGGTTTTGAGGCTACCAATCATTCTACACTTGGCTTGATCCGAGCGTTGCAGCTTCGCTGCCCGGATAAAAGCGGCGAATGGCTGTATTATGGAGCAACAGTGCAGGACATTACGGATACCTGGATGGCTCTTGCGCTGCGCAAGGTTTTGGAAATCGTGCGGGGAGAACTGGCTGAGATCGAGGCTAATCTCGCGCAATTGGCAAGCAGGCATCGTGATACAGTGATGGCTGGACGCACACATGGGCAAACAGGTCTGCCGATTACCTTCGGTTTCAAAGCCGCAGTCTGGACTATGGAAGTGCGAAGACATCGCCAACGACTGGCAGAGCTTGCGCCGCGCCTGAATGTTGGGCAACTCGCAGGTGGAGTAGGCAGCCTTTCCTCGTTTGGATCACAGGCGCTAGAACTGCAAAAAAGTTTTCTGGCAAGACTTGGACTGGATGCTCCAGCGATTTCGTGGTTAACTGCACGAGATTCGCTCGCCGAGTGGTTCAACTTGCTTACATTGATTGCTTCCACTGGCGATAAGATTGGTCACGAAGTTTACAATTTGCAGCGTCCCGAAATTGGTGAAGTGAGTGAGGGGTTTGTTACGGGCACGGTTGGAAGTATCACAATGCCGCATAAACGCAACCCGGAGATTGCTGAACACCTGGGGACGCTTGCGCGTGTGATCCGACACAATTCAGCGCTGCAAATGGAAGGTCTGGTTCACGATCACGAACGTGATGGGCGATCCTGGAAAGTGGAATGGGCGATCCTGGCCGAAACATGCATGGCGGCTGGTAAACTTCTATCCCTATTGGGCATACTGACGGCAAAGCTGGTTGTTCACCCTGATCGTATGCTTGCTAACCTGGAAGCAACCGGTGGTTTCGTGCTTTCTGAAGCGGTGATGCTGACGCTGGCAACGCATACAGGTAAACAGAGCGCGCATACACTTGTCTATGAAACGGCAATGGCTGCGCATACTGAAAGGCGTGGACTCAAAGAAGCTATGTTGGAGAATCCACAGTTTTGTGCTCATTTGTCGAAAGATGAGATTGAGGCGCTCTTTGATTACAGGCAGCATACTGGCTATTGCGGCGCAATGGTAGACCAGGTGCTGGCAGAATTGAGTAAGACTGATGGACTCTGAAACAGGAATTGGCTGAACAATGTGCTGCTCATGGGATTGTACCGGATGCAATCGTGCTTGCCACCGGCTCCTGTGGGACACATGCCGGGTTAGTGGCGGGGGTATATGCGCTAAGGCTACCCTGGCGTGTTGAAGGCTTTACTGTCAGTCGGCCAGTCGAGGAGGTGCAGAGACGAGTCTTGATGCTGGCGCAGGAGGCCCTTGACAGGCTGGAAGTGGATGCGGCCATTCACGAAGAGGCTGTAATAGTGCATGGCGGATTTATTGGCGCAGGTTATGGCATACCGACAGCCGAGGGAGCTGAGGCTATTCGTCTAGTTGCGAGGAGTGAAGGTATCTTTCTTGACCCAACGTACACTGGAAAAGCGCTCGCGGGATTTAGAGCATATTGTCGTAGCGGGTATTATCGTCCTGATGGGACCATTATCTTTCTGCACACTGGTGGAGAGCCAGCATTATTTGTAAATGAAGGGGACTGGCTTTATGAATAGCTGGGGAGAAGCTGCCTTCAATCCACAGAGCATCGCCGTGATAGGCGCTTCAGCAAAAGCTGGCAAATTAGGACAGATATTGATGCGCAATTTGCAGGAGGGCTACCCCGGTAAACTCTTTCCTATCAACCCTGGCGAAACAGAGATAATGGGGTACCCGGCCTATCCGCTGCTGCAAGATGCACCTGAGGCTGTAGACCTGGCGGCAATTGCGCTCCCGCCAGAGCTATGTGTCGAGGCTATGCATGACTGCGCAAGAGCTGGTGCGCGAGTCGCGTTGGTGCTCAGCGGAGGATTCGCCGAAACAGGGCTGGTGGGTCAAAAACGACAGGATGCGATGCTCGAAGCTGCCCGCGCTGGAGGAGTGCGCCTGATAGGGCCAAACTGTTTTGGTCTGTACAACTGCAATCTCGGTCTTAACCTCTCAATGGGCTTTGGTTTGCCCCCAAAGGGAGGCAACATCTCGCTTGTCACGCAGAGCGGCGCTTATGGTATGGCGATCTTTGGCCTCGCCCAGGGGCGACGTTTGCGCTTCGCTAAAATCCTTTCGCATGGCAATAAAGCTGATCTGACCGATCATGAAATCCTAGATTATTTTGCCGATGACGATCAAACGAAGGTACTCTGCTTATTTCTGGAATCGGTAAGTAATGGACGCGCTTTTTATGAAGCGCTGGCACGAGCTACACAGCGCAAACCGGTTGTAGTTGCAAAGACTGGACGCTCGATGGCCGGGCGGCGCGCTGCGGCCTCTCATACTGCCGCATTAACGGGTGACGAGACTGCATTTGTCACAGCGGTGCGACAGGCAGGCGCTATTCTAGCTGAGAGCGGACTGGAGATGGTCGATATTGCCGAAGGGTTGAGTCGTCAGCCACTTCCATCAGGCCGACGTGTTGGGATTATTACCAATTCGGGGGGGACAGGCGTCGAATTGACCGATATGTGCGAGCGCTTTGGACTGAGCGTGCCAGAACTGCCAGCAGCGACACAAGAACGGATCTCTCCATTGATTCCAGCCTATGCCAGTCCACGTAACCCGGTAGATGTAACACCAGTCTGGGCGCGTTTCCCAACCATGTATGCTGGAAGCATCGAAGCTCTGTACGAATGTGGCGAGATCGATGTGATTGTACCCATTTTGTTACAACGCTCAGCCCTGATGCGTGAAAATGTCGAGTCGGTACGTGATGCTGTATTGCGCTGCCAGCAAGAGCGTGGGATCGCTAAACCGACCTATATCTGCTGGGTGACGGGCAGCGAAGGTGCTGAGAATCAGGCGCTTTTACAAGAAGCAGGCATTCCAGTATATGAATGGCCTGAGCGAACTGCGCGTGCAGCAGCAGCTATCGCTGCTTTTGCCAGTGTGAATCTTACGAGAGCTGCGCAAAAGAAGGTACCAGAGAAACCCCCACCTTCGGTGCATATAAGAGCAGCGTCAATCATTGCGGAAGTACGCGCGCAGGGGCGCACTCTGCTGCTAGAAAACGAAGTAAAGACGCTTCTACACATGTATGGAGCCAGGATACCTCGTGAAATTCTCTGTATCAACCGGACAGAGGCTCAAGAAGCAGCGCAAATGCTGGGTGAGCTATGTGTGCTGAAAATCGCCTCACACGATATCAGCCATAAGTCGGATGTTGGAGGTGTACGAACTGGTGTATCACCTGCCGATGTTGGAGCAGCGTTTGAAGAAATGATGACAGTTGTGCGCGCGAAACAGCCGACAGCGCATATTCTGGGTATCAGCGTGCAGGAACTTGTGTATGGTCAGGAAGTGATGATTGGCGGTTTGCATGATGCTGAGTTTGGGCCGATGTTGCTCTTCGGCCTGGGCGGGGTGTTCGTTGAAATACTACACGATGTTGCGTACCGGCTGGTACCTGCTACTGCGAGTGAGCTACATACGATGATACGAGAAGTACGAGGCTATCCACTACTGGCGGGTGTGCGCGGGAAGGCAGCTGTTGATGTAGAGGCTATAATCCAGACAATGCAGGCAGCGGCGTGGCTGCTTACAGAGTTTCCTGAGATCAGAGAACTTGATCTGAATCCTGTTATTGCAGGAACGGAAGGCGCTATTGTTGCCGATGGGCGCGCAGTATTAGCTGGGTAAACACATGCAATCGTGAAGGATTTAAGTGAGGAAGATATCATGGCGAACGATATGACCGTGCGGGCGGTATTAGAAGACGGGATGCGCTTCGACGTTGAAACAGGTTCTGGACACCATATCAAACTCGATGCTGCTGAACACAACGGAGGGCAGGATGCAGGCCCGCGCCCGATGGAGATGCTCCTGGTGGCTCTAGCTAGCTGTGCCGGCATGGATATTATTACTATTCTGCGGAAAAAGCGCCAGGGAGTGTCAGCATATGAAATCCGTATGCATGGAGAACGTGTCGAAGAACATCCGAGGGTGTTTGTGAAGATCACGGTTGAGCATGTTTTCACCGGCCATGCTCTTCATTCAGATGCAGTACGACGAGCGATAAATTTGACTGAAGAAAAGTACTGTGGGGCAAGCGCAATGCTTGGTAAGACAGCAACAATCACACATACGTTTCGCCTTATCGAGGCTGCATAAAATACTTCAGCCATTATGTCCTCTCAAAACAGGCTTCATTTCTCTTTGAGCCTTGTTCTCTCACGCAATGTTCACCCGGCGGGAGAATATAATGGGTGGGCTGGTGAACCATTGGCTGACGACGGTACTTGCTAGCATCGTTGCTGGGCTTATCATCGCGCACAACATCTTTCTGTTGTACCAGACATTCTTTGGAGGTTGATGTTAATGTTACAACATACAAAACAGGGCAATCTCAGTTTCCTTGTTCCGCTCGACGGCTCGCAACTTGCGGGGTCAGTGCTCCCTGTAGTTGAACAGATTGCAAGCCACTTTCACGCGCAGGTGACATTGTTGCATATCATGGAGCAGCATCCTTGTAAATTTTGTAAGCGGCTCATGACCACTTTGGGGGCATACGGCTTGCTTGCACGAATACACATTGACACGTCATGATATAGTTCCTTCCAGAAGGACCCTAGAGACGGATTGTTGCTCTGCCAAGAAAGAGGTTGTGATGGAAGGGATGCCACTGTTCTCCCTGCCTGAAGGGATGCTCATTGATCAGATCTAGATTACCGAAAACGGTTTAGTCATTGCTGTTGTTGCCACATCTTCTACGTCGTGTTGTCCACTGTGTTCTGAACGGTCGTCGTCGATCCATTGCCACTATCGCCGAGTAGTGCGTGATGTGCCCTGTGCAGGCCGCCGCGTCCAGCTTTTCCTCACCGTGAGGAAATTCTACTGTCGCAATCCCTACTGTGAGCGGAAAGTCTTCGCCGAGCGGCTCCCGACCTTCATCGAACCGTGGGCGCGCATGACGATACGACACTGCCAGCACATCACCTCCATCGGACTGGCCTCCTGCGGCAAGGGAGGAGCCCGACTAGCCGCGCGTTTAGGGATACAGACCTCTCGCCAAACGATCCTGCGCCGCATCATGGATCTCCCCGATCTCTCCACTGGCTCCATCCTCTACCTTGGAATAGATGATTTTTCGTTCAGGCGCGGCTGCCGCTTCGGCACCATCCTGGTCGAGTAAGTTAATGATAGTCACGGTTGATGAACAACAGAAGCCCGAAAGCGCGCGCCTCGTAGGAGCACGTAGCAACCACTCCTCTGCTCTCGGGCGAGCCGCCGACCACCACCGGCTTCCCACGCAGCTCTAGACGATCGCGCTGTTCGATGGAGGCGTAATAGGCATCAAGGTCGATGTGCAAGACAATGCGCCCTATTTGCTGTGTCTCTTCCATGAGCCTTCTTTCACTAGCTCGCTCTTCGCCGCTTTTCCTGCATCGTATCAGAGAACCGAAAAGGAAGCAACCGCGGTATTCGTTTTGTGTGGTTCGGCTCGCTCTTCGCGTTATGCTACAGATGGCGCTTCTTTCCCGGCCACTGCCTCCCTACCAGATTGGGTAGCGCACCTTCCAGCGCTGCCAACAACAAGAGCAGTCAATAACCAACGTCTCATTTTTCTATCATTTTGCAGGTGTTGTTCCAACGATAGACTCATCAATACAAGTGAGCAGATATGCAGGTTGTGGGCGTCAGTGTTCAGTGAAAATGTCAGTGGATGGAGAGGGAGGTTCCACTCACATTGAGCGCGTCCTGGCGCATGTGCATGGTCTGGCTTGCAACCATGTACATGCGGATACACGTTTTGGAAAGCGCCAGCACAGCTGGGCTGCGGGGAACCAGTTCATGGCCACACATCATACGAGTGCTTCCCACGAACAGGGGTTAACAGCCGTGGCACGCTGCCGCCTCCCTGTTGTCTTGCTGAGTCTACTCTCTGTTCCTCTCTTCTGACAAGCAAGAGAAGGCTGCTGCCAGGTCTGAGTGCCAACAGGTGTAGCGCATGTCTTGATCAAGTATGATGGGCGAGATACCACTATCGTGTCACAATCGAGGAACTCTTACAAGTCGTATTCCAGGTAAGCATCAAGCACGCTGGCTCTTCACCAGAGAACCCATGGATAACCATCTTATGCAAAACTGACACATTTCCTGTCGTCTTCTGAGCTGCTGTATACTGAGAGTGGTGTTGACATGAATTGTTCCATTGCTTAAACGTGGGTGGAGGGCACCAGCGCTGCTGCTTTTCTACCCCTCCGAGCAAGAGAGCCTCCCCATTCCAGGCCCCATTGTCTCGTCACTGCTTCTCTGCCCCGCTGCCATCCTTTTTCCTTCCCATCAGACGCATGCTCGGCTTCTTCCTGGCTTCACGTGACCATCGTAGGGATCATTCTCAATGAGGGAGCAAGGTCAATTGAACGCTGTGAGGGAACCAGTTCATGGCCACACATCATATGAAAAACTCCCCACGAAGAAAAGACTACGCCAGTTCTCCAGGGGAACTCCCCTCAATACATTTGTCCTTGTAGGCTTGCCACCTGATGTCGTTCATGCCGAGCGCCCGTTTCAGCGTGGTGAGTTCAAGCGTGCTCAGGTCTTCTTCGGCGAGATAGCAGAGTCGCCCGATCGCCTGCTCTTTCACTCGACGCTTTTCAATGGTGCTCGAGCAGCTCCTGCGTGAATGCCGCCTTCAGCTCTTCAAACGTTTTCATACCCTGTCCCCTGCGGAGCCGAAGCTGAGGAACAGCACCACGCCACTCCGTTGATCTCAGTCTCCTCTCTCGTTGCCGGGAGTCGGTACGGCTCTCGCGTTGCATCTATTCTACAGCAACTGAAAGAAGCACACCAGAAAAATACTCTGAGCACGTCGTGACCCCTGTGCAGCTCACGTTGGTGCCGCTACACCATTGAGATCGGAAAGCATTTCCGTTTGGCTTTCTTCTGAGAAGAAGATGTATGAGGAGATGTTATCACATGAGAGAGGGCCATTTGGTGATTGGAGATGCTATCTACGAAGGCACCAATCCCAGGACGCGGCGGCCACCGTAAGAACAAGCGATATCAGAACCAGGGGAGAGCCTATCATGCGCAACAAGCAAGATCTCAAGGTGAGGCAGCGCACATCAACCATATCGGTCGGTCCACGTTCTTCAGAAGCGCTTGAGCAGCAGGTGCGAGAGCATCCAGTCGTGCAAGAGGTGGTACGTCTCTTTGACGCGCGCATTGTCGCCATTGTGCGAGCCGGAGCAAGTGAGGGAGACGGAGGCCCGGCGGTAAAGCAGCAGGTGTTGTGCTTCTCTCCACAAGAGGGGTAAGGCAATATGCTCACCGCCCGACAGAGCGGCACAGGCTTCTTTTCAGGGAGATCCCCATACGACAAAACTGCTGCGAAATGAAGCGACCATCGGTTCCCCGAAAGCGTTGGTAAATAGGCTGAAGGTTCGAACGAAAAGGCTGGGTCGAGGACCCCTTGTTCGAACCTTCAGCCCGAAAGTATGGGGGTGAAGGTTCGAACTCACACACGAAGGTTCGAACTCATTTCGAGAAGCGTGACCAAGAGATTCTGCCGGTCTGAGGGAGCTTCTCGTCTTCGGCGGGAGGCATCAATCACCCCAATCGCGGCGCGGCGCGGCGCCGCGCAAGCCTCTCTGTGGCGGCTTCCAACATCTCGGGGCTCACATCCCTCTCGCACTTTTGCTGAAGAAGCACTCCAGAGCCGTGGCGACCAGTTTCATCAGGTTGTCCATTCG
>Ga0099828_10000309_pt1 | contig 28977 bp, 27 predicted proteins | sample CZO8metaG_2_FD_79338 | JGI IMG/M metagenome (GOLD analysis project Ga0099828, IMG submission 79338) | Vadose zone soil microbial communities from the Eel River Critical Zone Observatory, Northern California, USA - CZOApr15con2H1.8 metaG | ecosystem: Environmental > Terrestrial > Soil > Vadose... | reverse complement strand
CGTTGTGGCAGCGCTTGCGATATAGAAGAGTGATGCGAAGAGGGCGCCCGAGTTGCTGATGGTCACCGCAATATTCGGTCCGCCTGGAGGGCCGAGCAACCAGCCGGCTACCATGCTTGCGAAACCCCAGGCCAGGGTCCCGCTACCTAGCAGGAGAATAGTCCGCGAACCTCCAGACAAATAACTCTTCAGAGAAATGTAGGCGACCACGACCGCAGTTCCAAAGAGGAACAGGGTCTGTAAGGCCGCGAAAACCAGTAGAGGGTTGAAGGCCACACTTGCCGCTACGCTGGTAGGCAGAATCACGTCAAAGATGGCGATCAGGGTGACAAAAATCGGGACAGGAACTACTCCAATGCGTCTGGTCGTGTTAGGAGAGATCAAACTTGCGTTCCATGCCACTTGTAGGTGGTGGGGATTTGTTTGAATGACGTCTTTCTAGACACACTCGGTTGCTATTGCTTATGTTTAGTTTTTGTGAACGCGTTGTCCCAAGCTCCGGCGACTTCTTGGGTCAATGACCTGTGAGGAGAACCTGTTATGATCCCCTCATAGCCTGAAAAGGGCGCTTCCACTCTCAGTCCGTGAGCAGTTATCTCATATTCTCTCAAGCGCTTGTCATGGTCGCTCCCTCTCATCTTCATTATCACGAGAGCCTTCTTCATTGAGGAGTTGATCTCCACAAATTTCAGCAGGACGAGGCAGTCGATGAGAAAACTCATGCCGGTTTGTGTAACGGCATAGGAACTCTCTGGTTGGGCTTCCCAGATCACTAGGGGGCTTATTCCCCGTGTCTTGATGTACATGAGTATCCGGTAGGCTTCCTTGCGAAGATCTCCCCGTGGCACGTACATTTCCAAATGGTTGAGAGAGTCGATTACCATTCTTCGCGGCTGTAGTTCCTTGATCGTTTCTCCGAGTAACTGTTCTTCTCCCTCAGGATCCAGGAGTAGATCGGGGCTGGTGCACACGACTCTCAGCTTGTTTTCGGCCTCTAGCTTTCTTAGATCCCAGCCGAAGTTTTCTGCGTCGCGATAGATCTGGTCTGGAAGTTGTTCGAAGGTGATGTATATTCCAGGCTCGCCGAACTGGGTTGCACCATTCACGAGATATTCCAAGGCGAGGGTGGTCTTTCCGGTGCCCGCGCTTCCAGCTACCATTACCGCGTCCTTGTCCATGAATCCTCCTCGGAGCATCTCATCGAGTTCAAGGATTCCAGTCTTGTTACGGGCCATGCCTAGTCCTTCTTTCCTGTCTTGAGAGTCTTCAACTGGTTGACGGACAGTGTGTCGAAGGGTTTGTTTTCGGTAGTCATTTTCTTGTGACTCCTCTTTGAAGCAAGGAAAGATCCTTCCTCGCAAGTCCGATTGAGGTTTCGAAGTCCAGTTCGTTACTCGATGTATAGTGAAGGTTCATCTTCTGGAAGAGCTCTTTCACTATCATCCTTTCTAGTGTCAAGGCTCCGAATCCGAAGTAGAACTGGAGTTCTCGGTGAAACTCGCTGGGCTTCTCGGCGTAGGTCTGAAGAGTCTGTTTGAGAAGCGGCACGAGCGTTAGCATGACTGTTTCTCCTAGTGTATTGCGCAAACCGTCTTTAACTGACTCTTGGAATATGCTGGAGAAATCCGTTTTGGGGTCCAACCATTTCTCGTCCAAAAAAGTATTCAGTGCTCTAGCGAGTTAATGAAAAGCGGTTCCAGTGGCGATTAACTATCTCGTTACTGATGCAGGATAGATTTAGGGACATGAAGGCGTTGCCGCTTGGAAGACGTCTCAGCCTTAGTGCGTAACTCTGTGCATCAAGAGCAGGTACAAGAAGGACAAAGTGAGAGGAGGACCTCGAAGCTCAGGCCTTGCCATCCCAAAATGTCGCCCGGAACTTCGAGTCGGAGAATCTCTCAACCGAGAAAAACCGCGATGATAATACGATCTGCAAACAGATTCTAGACCCAGATCCAGCAATTAGGGTCGCCGCATTCATAGAAGGGGCAGAGGTCACAGGCTACGCGGAAACCGCGAGGACAAAGAACGTCCTTAGCCAGAGTATTGACCTTCGCAAGAGGATTGGGTTCTGGTCAAGTATCGTTACGGAGATGGCGAGACAGACCGACGAGTTGTTTGGTCGCACAGAGTCCGTGCTTATCACACACAAAGGGTTGAAAATGGTGACGATTCCCCTATCCGCAAGAAGGTCTCTTGGCCTCTCCCTTGATCGTTCAGCAGACACAGAAAAGATTATCCTGAAGATAATGACAAAGTTTGATCTCAGATCAAACGACTAGCATCTAAGCAGAGTAGATTTCTGCAAAGAATGGCTTCAACGGCTCAGAAACTGCCTCTAACCATTCAGTATTGACGAGATCGGGTTTCGAGGGGCGTTCCTTCGTCTCCTTCTTGTCGAGCCATTCCACCTGAGGGTCACCTTGATCACTTCGCTGATCTGCTCCTGTCTAGTGACTCATTGTACGTTTGTTGCTGTTAATGATTTTCTCGTCGAACCCCAGTAAAAACGGACAGAGTGTCGGTCGCGAACACTAAAGAAGGCAACAGTCTATCGTCGTGGGTCCTGGCTCGATGGTAGAACTGCGGCTTCACAGCCGATCTTCATCTGTCCCTAGGATGTCCGAGTACGCAGCCTGTTACCATTCACGGTTACCGTATCCGTTACCAGCGGAGAGATCTCAAAATCAGTTGCTCCTCGCGACACGAAACTGCTGTTTGGAGGAGTTCTGTGCGCGGAAATCGTTTGTTCCTAGCCGCAGCCGCTGGTGTTGCCGCAGTTGAGACACTTGTAGCAGGAGCCTGCTCGGACCATTATCATGCCGCAGTTGTCGCAGGCGGGCGAGTCTGACTGGGGATCGAAGGTCAACAGGTCGGGCTCTAGACGACCCGGCGACTCTTGTTCCCTCACCCTCTGTTCTGCTGGTTTTTGGGTTGGTTCGACGAGCTTGGCTTGGGTCTCATGGTTCTCAACTATCGTCTTCGCTAGACCCAGCGCGTCCTGGTCATCCTTCGACAGATACTTGAGCCCGAGATACCTGAAGATATAGTCCACCACAGATTTAGCGAATCTGACCTCGGGATTGTTCGTCATCCCTGCCGGCTCGAACCGGGTGTGGATGAACTTGTTGACTAGGACCCTCAATGGAACGCCGTATTGTAGAGCGATCGAGATCGATGTCGCGAACGCATCCATCAATCCGGAAATCGTGCTACCTTCCTTCGACATTACCACGAAGATCTCGCCGGGCGATCCGTCCGTGTAGAGACCGACCATTAGATATCCCTCGTTCCCGTTGATGCTGAACTTGTGGATCGTCGCGTCGCGCTGGTCGGGCAACCGCTTCCGCAGAGGCTTGTAAGCTACCTTCTCAACCGGCTTGCCTTTCTCCTTCTCGTCGAGGCTTGTCGTCAAGGGCTGTGTCCTCTTGGACCCGTCCCGGTAGATCGCGATAGCCTTCAAGCCCATCTTCCACGAGTTCACATACGTCTGCATGATCTCATCCACCGTCACGCTGTTAGGCATGTTGACAGTCTTCGATATGGCTCCGGAAATGAAAGGCTGGACCGCGCTCATCATCTTCACATGACCCATATAGTGGATACTCCTAGATCCCTTGGACGGTTTGAACGCGCAGTCGAAGATCGCGATGTGTTCCGGCTTTAGATTTGGAGCACCTTCAATCGTATCGTTGTCTTGTAGATAGCGTAGAATCTCGTCAGTCTGGCCTGGGGAGTATCCGAGTCTCCTCAAGGCCTCGGGAACGGTGCCGTTGACGATCTTGATGACTCCGCCGCCCACCAGCCACTTGTACTTGACGAGGGCAATGTCCGGCTCTATCCCGGTGGTGTCGCAGTCCATCATGAACGCGATCGTCCCTGTCGGCGCGATCACGGATATCTGAGCGTTCTTGAAGCCGAACCGCTCGCCCAGCGACAAGGCCTCGTCCCAAGATCGTACCGCGGCATCAACCAAGTCCTTCGGAACATCGTCACGCGGAATCTTGCCCGCGTGAGAACGATGCATCCCAATTACGTTGAGGAATGGTTTCTCGTTGCTCGGGTAGCCTCGGAATGGTCCAAGCCTCTTTGCGATGAGTGATGATGTGGCGTAGGCGTGTCCGGACATTAGGGCTGAGATGGCGGCGGAGAGGTCTCGACCCTTATCGCTGTCATAGGCAAGACCGCGCGACATTAGCAGTGCGCCTAGGTTTGCGTAGCCCATTCCGAGCGGGCGGTAGTCGTGGCTGTTCTTCTCAATCCCCGGACTTGGATAGCTAGCGTTATCCACCAGAATCTCTTGGGCCGTAATGACAATCTCGACAGCATGCTTGAATGATTCAACATCGAACTCTCCCTCGGGAGTTCTGAATTTCATCAAGTTCAAGGATGCAAGATTACACGCCGAATCATCTAGGAACATGTACTCGGAGCACGGGTTGGACGCGTTGATCCGGTCAGTATTGGAGCAGGGATTCCACTCGTTGACTGTCGTGTCGAACTGTATTCCCGGGTCGCCGCAGATGTAGGCTGCCTCGGCCATCTGCCGCAAAAGATCGCCGGCCTTGTACGTGTCCGCAACCTTATGATTGGTAATGTAATGAGTCTGCCACTCTTTATTGTCGGTCACCGCGTGCATGAAATCATCCGTCACACGAACGCTGTGGTTTGCGTTCTGGAAGAAGACAGATCCATAGGCCTGGCCGTCAACAGCGCCATCATAGCCTGCGTCGATTAGTGCCCAAGCCTTCTTCTCCTCGTTCGCCTTTGACCAGATGAACTCGACAACATCCGGATGATCAGCGTTGAGGATGACCATCTTAGCGGCTCGTCGGGTCCGGCCCCCTGATTTTATGACACCCGCGAACGCGTCGTAGCCTTTCATGAAGGACACCGGTCCACTCGCCTTTCCGCCTGTGGAGAGGTGTTCTTTGGAGGATCGGAGGGCTGAGAGGTTGGATCCTGTTCCGGATCCATACTTGAACAGCATGCCCTCGGTCATGGCGAGTTGCATTATCGACCGCATATCGTCCTTCACGGAGTTGATGAAACAGGCTGAGCACTGTGGATGATCCTCGACTCCGACGTTGAACCAGACTGGGCTGTTGAACGCGGCCATCTGGTTGAGAAGAACGTGAGTAAGCTCGGCCTCGAATATCTGGGCCTCTTCGTCGTCTAGGAAGTACTGGCCTTTGACGCCCCATTTCGTTATTGTCTTTGCGACTCTGTCTAGGAGCTGACGGACGCTAGATTCTCTTCCGGGTGTGCCTAGGCGTCCGCGGAAATATTTCGAAGCTACAATATTGGTAGCGGTCTGGGACCAGAGAGACGGGGCCTCGACACCCTTCTGCTCGAAAATAACCTGACCCTTGGCATCGCTAATTACAGCATCCCGTACTTCCCATTTCACCGCGTCATAGGGATGGACGCCCGGTGTAGTGTAGCGTCTCTGGTATCTGAATTCCCCTCCGGGGACCTTCGGTATTTGATGTGTTTCCATTTTACTTGACACTCCTTCCGTCCTGTTTTCCTGAAGAAAACCGAGGAAGTACGCTAACCCCTGCGTCACTGCATTAAAGAGATTTGTACAGATTCGTATAAAAATGTGGAGTACGTTGTAGTTTGCTGACTTGGTTGCATGCGTCAACAATTGCAATGGCTCTCGCGACAGCCAAAGACAGCTATTCCTTCAGACTAACCAGCACACCGTCACGGAGCGGGACAATGACGGTTGACATTCCAGGAAATTCTGAGACTAGCCGGTTGAACTTGATCATAGACTGAGTGTCCTTCGACTTACCACCTTTAGCAACGTCTCCTCCCCAAAGAGCGTTGTCGGCAACGAACAAGCCCCCCTTACGAAGCATAGACACAGACATCTTGAACGCGTCAGGATAGACATCCTTGTCTGAATCTAGAAAGATCATGTCGAACTCTTCCTTCAGCGTCGGCAGGACTTTGAGCGCGTTACCCTCAATTACTTTCACCGCGCGTTCGAGACCCGCCTCGGAAATATTCTTCCTAGCTATCCTAACTCGCTCGGGGTCCATGTCGATTGTAGTTACACTCCCTTTGACGGGAACAACAGCGCGGGCTAGCCAGATTCCCGAGTAGCCTATTGCGGTTCCGACCTCAAGAATCTTTCTACTCAGACTTGCTCTAGCGAGATTGTAGAGCAACCTGCCGACCAAGGGTCCTATGATCGGAACAGCGTGAGAATCAGCATACTCCTCCATCTTCTCAAGCAAAGCATCTCTCGGTGCAGCAATCCGGTAGAGATAATCGTCGATGTAATCGTAAGTTATCGACACGGGACGGTCGAAACCCGGGAACTGATTAGGTCTACATAATGCTTAGCAGGTAGAGCCTAGAGAACGGTCTGGGTTATGTTGAAAGAGGTGGTCACAGTCTGGTCGGGTATAGAGCCGAGCGGCAAGAGATCGTACAATTGAAATGTTACTGTGAATCGAAGATTATGGTTTGTTGAGGTGCGGAAGAAGAAGATGCTGGTGGCTTGGACTCCGTCGCTCACGGCGTTCCCGATTCCCCAAGTAGAAGTAGACCCGTCAAGACTGTCCTGAATGCTCATACCGGTTACCCGCACTCCGAACCCTTTCACGATCGAATTTGCGATCGTTTGGTTAACGTCGCTTATGACCAGGGAATAGTCTGTTCCTATACCTGTCCGCGGGAAAGTTACATTTGATATTGAGATAGCCAGGTATGCTCTGCCATACCGCATCGTCTCCATGATCGTCCAGCTTCCTCGGTTCGAGTAGGGTCCGATTGCTGAGTACTTGCCTCCCACGGAGGGTAGTAGCTGGGGGCTTGTGAACTGCCCGACGGCGAGGGCGACAATGATAATGAGGACTATTGAAACGGTGATCTTCTTCCGGACCCCCAAGGAGTGTCCCGACTCTTCCGATTCAGGGCGTCCTTTCCGGGACGTGTTACTGATTGATTTTTTATCGAGTTACACCAGCATTAGTAGTGATGCGGGGAGAGGGTCGTGATGAAGCGGCTAACATGGTCGGAGCGAAGCCCATGCTCCTCTGGTACGTCTGGATACGACTGGTCGATGGAGCGTGGCATAGGCTGGATGAGATTTCGAAGCAACTCCGGCTGCCAAGCAACGCGATAGAATGGGCGGCGAAGTTTCTCTGCGACAAGGGCATGGCAGAGCGCGGGTTTGAAGAGGACGAGATCCGGCTGCACCAAGGAAACGCTAAATTCGAAGACGCAGTGAGAGCACTGTCTTCTTCTACAAAACCTTCGAAATAGAAGAACCGACACGGTTAACATTTCGCGTTATTGATCCCGACAGAGATCTCGCGTGCGTCGAGAATTGTCACAACTGGTCAGACTAGACCTTAAGACAAGAGTTCTTGCCAGTCTCCGCGGTTCACCAGATTGGAGTTCCGTCCGCTCGGGAAAACTTCTGAATCGATTCCAGAGGTGGGAATGGGCACTTGGGGAATGGGTGGCGGAATGCGCTCCGATTCCTCCCATGACTCCGAAGCAGTCGAGGCGCTCAGGCTGGGGCTCGACCTTGGTATGACCTTTGTTGATACCGCTGAGATGTATGGCGCAGGTCACAGCGAGGAGGTCGTCTCGAAGGCTCTGGAAGATTGGCGGAGACCAGTTTTTGTCGCGTCAAAGGTTTCGCCGTCGCATTTTGCTCACGACGCCCTTCTCCGGTCGGCGAAGAGTAGCCTCGACCGGCTACGCGTGAAACGTATCGACCTGTATCAGCTTCACTGGCCCAATTCACGAATTCCGATTGCTGAGACGATGAAGGCAATGGAGAAACTGGTTCGAGATGGACTGGTGCGACATATCGGTGTCAGCAATTTCTCCGTCGATCAGACGAGGGAGGCGCAGGCTGCGTTGTCGAAGGAAGAGATTGTCTCGAACCAGGTGGAATACAGTCTTGTAGATCGGTCGGTTGAGGAGGAGATTCTGCCCTATTGCCAACGAGAGAAGCTGACACTCATCGCCTATAGTCCTCTAGGTCAGGGAAGGATTGCTCGAGGGGGCAGAGGCGGACCCTTCCTGGTCCTGGACGAAATTGCAGCGAGACTCGGGAAGAGCCGAAGCCAAGTCGCTCTAAACTGGCTTATACATCACGACTCGATCGTCGTCATTCCGAAGGCTAGTGACAAGACTCATGTTATGGAGAACGCAGCAGCGAGCGGCTGGAAGCTTAGCGCTAAGGATTTTGAGCAGATCGACCGGGCGAACAAGAACTATTCCTGACTACAGAGAGCGTTTGTCGGCCAAGCGAGTCTCTGCCAATTTTCCATAGGACTTTCTCAGAACCAAAATCATCAGAACGTAACAGACGCTAGCAGCCAGGCCGAACCAGAACAGACCAGAGTATGAGTCTGAGCTATCGACCCGGTTGCTCTGGAGAGTCGAGATCCACTCTAGGATAATCAGGAATTCCACCGCAAGCCAATATCCGACGAAGCCTGAGATAACCACGCCCGAGAACGCATACACCCACGTCCAACCTGTCTTAACGGTCGCTCCTAGGGCCAATGTCACGACTAGAACCGCGAGGATTCCTTGGAACACGAGAGAGTTCAGGAGAAGAGCGAGAACAATCCCAGCGCCACGGCCATAGCCAGTTATCAACGCCGACGTGCCGAAATCCACCGGGAGGTATGATGCAGCTGCGGCGTACACCGCAAGATACTGGGACGCCGCTAGAAATGCATTGGATAGGGATGCGAGAATGTAGATGGACAGATGTTCTCGAAGACTAGTGGCTAACAGTTTTCGATAGGGCAAGCTTCTCACACCGAACAGTTTGGATCCGGTCTGCATTCGTGTCTCATTTCGGTAGTCTACCCTCATCGGGCGCTCTGTTGAGAGTCTAACTCTTAAAAGCGGTGTCGCGGCCTTATGTTACGGGTTTCTCCTGTTGGCAGCAGACGATGCACGACTAAGAAGAGCGCGGATGATCGCTGAGGCGCGTTACGGTTTCCGGTGGCACCTTGCCATTTACATAATTGTCAATCTTGGGTAGGTCGCGATCTGGTACTATACAAGCCCAGGGTTCCCCTGGCCCATCTTCCCGATCCTCTTCTGGGGCCTCGGAGTACTGGGCCACTATTGGGGCGCATACCATACCACGGGAGGGGGCTGGATTGAGAGGGAGACACAGAAGATTCTTCAAGAAGAAGACGACAAGAAAACCTAACGCCTTCGACTATTGCGAGGGGAAGTCTCGCAATGATGCATTGTTAGCTAATCTCTACCCGAGGGATCACCAACCGCTAAGCGAGCACTCGCGGCTGAATAGTTGAGTTCATATCTGTAGACGAAGTGGGTGCTGTTCAACAATGAGCGATTCTGGCAAAGTCCTTCAAGATATGGAAGAGGGCGGGGATGGTATGACAAAGTATGGCAATATGATGTTAGAGTTCATCAAGAGAGAGGTCTTCCAAGAACGGAAGAACGTCTCAGTTGAGGAGGTCGTGACCCTCGTCGCAGCTCTCACCGACATCTCGGTCAGTCTTCTTGCCAAGTTCCGCAAGGAGGCAGTAGACCCGTCACGGGCCACCGAGATAGGGAGGGACGTGTTCAAGCACATGGTCGGCAAGCTTGGCTTCGACGTAGGGCAGCTGTCAAAGTCTACAATGTACGCCTAATCCCCCGAGTGTTTCTCTCTTAGAAAACCTCCAGTTCCGAGGCTCGCATACCATCGAAATGTTTCAAATCTTCCAACCTGAAGCGTGCCGTTGGGTTCTTGCCTACTTAGCAACAGTCAGTGTTATTGGGACAGCATGAACGAGCGATCCGCTTGACGCTGTCACGAGAACCGTGAAGGTTCCGAGCGTAGGCTTCAAACTGGTTGAAATGGTCAGTGTCGCGGTCGCTACTCCTCCGGTCGTGCCCACACTTGTCGGGGTGATAGTGACTGTGATACCCGTCGTGTTGCCTAGGATGACCGCGCTCAGTGTCACCGGTTGCGAGAAACCGTTGAGCGAAGCGATGCTGATGGAGAAGTTGTCTGTTTGACGTTTGGACATAGTTGCAGTCTGGGGCGAGGTGGTGACGGAGAAGTCTGTCACGTGAAGCTTGAGTGTTGCTGTGCGAGTGAGGGTCCCGCTCGAGGCTATGATCGTGAGGTCATAGTTCCCCGCAAGTGCTGAAGCACTGGCGGCCATGTTCAGCGCAGCTGACACTGTGTTGCTACCACCGAGGAAGAGGAAGTTCGGCGTTGCTGTGACCGCTACTCCTGCTGGGACGCCTGAGACTGATATGGTGACAGGACCTGTGAAGCCGTTTAGGGAGGAGAGGTAGAGGGTTGAGGCCGCGGAGCCTGTCACCGGGACCGTTACGTCAGGATTCCCCAAAACGACGGAGAAGTCGCTGATTTTCAGCTCCACCCCCGCGGAGGCAAAGGAGGTAGCAGAGTTTCCGATGACAAACATCACCGAGGTGCCAGGAGTAGCTGTGGCACCAACCTGGACCGTCAGCATGGAAAAAGCCGATTGGCTGCCGGCCACAAGGGTTACTGCCAAGGGAGACACGCTTGCACTGACGCCGACTGGAACGTTAAACGTGCTCAGATTCACGGTGCCGACAAAATTGTTTTCTCCGAAGACTTGGACCGTTGAAAATGAGTTCTGACCAGGCGTGAGTGCTAGGGCAGAGGGGAAGACATTGACGAAGAAAGCGGACACTGAGAGAGTGAAGGTTACTGCGTGTGTAGCGCCACCACCGCTTGCCATGATAATCAGGCCAATGGTTGTTGGAAATTGGCCTTCAGCGACGAAGAATTTCAGTGTCGAGGAGGCATTCCCGCCCTGTAGAGGTGTGACAGGGTTTACTGTGAACGCGCTGCTTATTCCTGGAAAGAAATTCAGGCCCTGTAGTGAGAGACTTACCAGGGATCTGAATCCTTGAACCGAAGTTATCGTAATACTAACCGATCCGGATCCTCCGTTTGGTATGGTGATCTGAGAGGGAGCCACGGAGATGAGAAAGTCGGGAACTGGAAACGGTATCGTCAGGAGGAGGCTGGCAGGACTGGTTATTGTCTTTGACTTGACTGTCGACGTACCCGTTACCGTGATGGAAAAGTTTCCGGATGGAGCCGAAGGACCGACTGACACCTTGAGCCTCGTCGTGGCCGAAGGACCTGTGAGGGTGAGGGTCGACTGGGTAAGGATGGCATTCACGTTGGCAGGGACTCCTGATAGCGAGAGAGAGACCGTTCCGGTAAATCCGTTGAGAGAGTAGACTGTGATGTTGGACGCGTCTATTCCAGGAGCCTCAATTGCAAGTCTGTTGGGGACAGCGGAGAGAAAAATGGCGGGTCCGTCATCAGTGAAGACTCCGTCCACGGAGGAGTGAGGGATGAGTTCCGACCGGCTGGTAAAAAGGGACCCATTACCATTGCCCGGGCCGTCACTCGCGATATGGATTGTGCTCGTCCCAGTGGTTGTCTTTGCAGCTATCAAAGTGACAGAATAGACGAGGCCACTCCCCGAGAATCCTTGGATAGAGGTCCCGTTGCCAATGCTGATCAGCGAGAGAGTCTCTCCAACAAAGCCGGCTCCAAATGTAGTCTGGGCGTTTACTCCAGAGCAACTTGGTGTCGCTGAGCAGTAGGTTCGGAGGACACTACCAGAGTCGACTATGGGACGCGCTGTGAGGAGGGTCTGGTCGAAGGTTAGGAAGACGTTGACCGAAGAGAGGTTAGTCACGTTGGCGACATTGAGCCTGACTGTGAACGCGTTCCCCCTCGCTCCGATGTTGACTAGAGGGTTTACTGAGAGACTTGGAGCGACGCTGGGCGGGCAGACCATGGTGAACGCTTGATTGGGTCCTGTTCCATCAGGGTTGACATTGAGGTTTCCGAGTCCTCCTCCCCCTACAACATACAGTGTATTGCCTATCTGGGCCGCAGCCATCTCCCACCTTGGAGTGGGCATAGGTGCTATTCCTGTCACCCACTTGTTGCTTCCAATCTGGTAAGCCTCAACGACTGAGGTTGCAGTGAAGAAGGGGCTTGTGGCGCCTCCGATTACAAAGATGTCGTTTCCGCAGACTCCAGCCACAACGTGATCCCTAGGTGTCGGCATCGGCGCAAGAGTGGACCAGGAGTTACGGGCAATGTCGTACGCTTGGATTGTTGAGAGAAAGCTCGAGGTCGCATTAGAGAAGGTCGAGCTAAATCCTCCGATGACATAGATCTTCCCAGAGACTGCGACGGCATAAGCGTCGCTTCTGGGGCTCGGCAGAGGTGCCAGGATCCGCCAAGCGTTTGAGGCTGTATCGAACGCCTCGCTGGCCGCATACTGAGGAGATGCCCCTGGAGCACAACAGACTGATCCTCCAATGGCGTAAATCGTAGTACCTATGGCGACAACAGCGGCGCCTCTCCTAGCCGTTGGCATGGGTGGGCCGAACGACCAAGTATTCGAGGAAGTGTCATAGATGCTGACAGTGGTCCCACCGTTCGTCCTGCCTCCTATGGCGTAGATCCGCGTTCCTATGGCGGTTGCTCCGAATTCAGACTCGGGAATGGGAGAGTTAGCAAGTGTCGTCCAAGTGTTGGTTGCTGGATCGTAGGCTTGGTTAATGCCGGTGTCCCCGAAATTGTACCCCTTGATCGCGTAGAGCTTCGATCCTACCGTGCCCGCGCCCAGCCCTTCTCGCGGGGTTGGCATTCCAGCCTTAACAGACCAGGTACCACCCAAGGTTTGAGTGGCAGCCTTTGCCGGCTGAGTAATACTCAGTCCCAGAACAATTGACAAGAATAACAGAGTTATGATCACGTATTGTCTCATTTATCCACAAACACAGAACAAGGCCAATCCCAATTTAGTATTTAGAATTATTGCTTTTTCTCACCTAATTCCTAGGATTCATAACATAACTCTCAGTCGCTGGATATCCCGAGCCGTAAACAGCAATCCGAAGTGGGCATAAGTCCCCGCTTTTCTGATGAGCCGTTACTTGATGATGACAGAGGCTAGATTCTTGTCTAGCGTGGGATAGTGCAAATTCATTTTCACCATCGTCTTTACAATTATTTGTGAGACCACTAGGTCTCTGTACCACTTGTGGTTTGAAGGAATAAGGTGCCACGGTGCCCAATCAGTGCTAGTCTTGGTCAGAGCGTCCTCGTAGGCTCTCATGTACTCGTCCCAATGCTTCCTTTCCGGAAGATCGTTGCCGCTGAACTTCCATTCCTTGGCAGGATCTTCGAGACGTTCCTGTAGTCGCTTCTTCTGTTCATCTTTGCTGATATGAAGGTAGAACTTCAGGATCACCGTTTCTTCCTCGAAGAGTAGTCTCTCGAAGTCGTTGATCTCTCGATATCGACGCTGCCAAACTGCCTCTGGCACAAGCTTGTGGACTCTTTCGACTAGTACGCCCTCGTAGTGGCTTCGGTTGAAGATAACTAGTTCTCCCCTCCCGGGAACTCGTTTGTGGTGCCGCCAGAGGAAATCGTGGTCCAGCTCTTCCGGGGTAGGTAATGCAAAGTGTGCAACCTGGACGCCCTGAGGGTTGACTCCCTCGAAGACCCGGTGGATGACGCCGTCTTTGCCTCCCGTGTCCACGGCCTGGAGAATGACTAGGACCTTCATTTTGTGTTCTGCGTACAGCATTTCCTGGAGCTGTCTCAGCTTCTCGTTGAGCTTCTTCGATTCATCACGCTCATCGTCACTCTTCCCCTCGAAGCCGGATGTCTCGTTGGGGTCGAACTTGTCCAGGTGAACCTCTTCTCCCGACTCGATCCTATACCTGCCGCTGTGCAGATCTCCTGTCAAACCGAATCTTAGACTTCCTGGAGGGAGTTCTTAGATGTTCTTCCCCGACTAGCAGCCAGAAAAGGATCACTGAGTGTATCTGGCCCGGCCCCTGCCTGCATATTCCCGGGAACGCGCATCCAACTCTTGGATTTCGACTCTCTACAAATTGGATGACTGCTGCTAAGGAGAATCGCTTCTGACGTCGAGTCTATTCCTTAGCGTCCTAGATCTATCTAGCGGGCACTCTTGAGTTTACGATTCCTCGTAGTAGACCCTTCTTGACGACAGAGTCCGGGTCAATGACACGCCTCAATTCGCCGCCTAATATCGGCCAAAAGTAGCATGGATGCGCTACATCCATTTAGTCTGGCCCAGCTGCGACACCAAGCTTAAACCAATTTTCGCCGACTAGGATGCTTGCGATAGAAATGCCCAGTTCATACAACTCGAACAGTCAATGGAATCAGAAAAGGTTCTTCACAATTCCAGTTTCAACGATCATACTATCATCGATCATTCTTACTACCGCAATTGTTCATGCCCAATCTCCAGACTTCGCCCTCAACGCGACTCCATCGAATCTCTGCGTGAATCCAGGCGTCGATGGCGTCGCAGTAATTAGTGTTCAGAGCGTTGACGGGTTTGCGGGCACAGTCAACCTCGCAAGCAACGTTGACCCAAGCGTGAACAACGGTCCAACACTGTCTCCCATTCCGTCAAGCGAGACCCTCGCAGCGGGTCAGAGTGTCAGCTTCAATCTTGGAATCTCCACAACAACATCTACGCCACTCTACCCATACTCTATACGCGTGTCCGGGCTCTCCGGAGCGACTTTTCACCAAACAACAGTCCTGCTCACCGTCGCCGCTGGCTGTGGCGTAGGAGGGGTTGTTCTACCAACAGTTGGGCTCGCACCAGTGACATCATACATAGTCTACGGCTTAGTCATAGCAGGACTAGTCGGAATCGTTGGAGCAACCCTAGCGATTCATGTAAGTCGGCGGAAATCCATTCGAACTGCTTAATCACGAAAGCCGTACGAGAGCAAGACGATCCCCGTTCTCCCTTTTTGAAGCTCAGCTACGCCTAACCAATCTCCAGAGCCTAAGGCCGCCGCGTAAGGTTCCAGCGTAGTCCTCAAAGCCTAGGAAGGCCCTCACCATAGGAGGGCGGGGACTGTGCCGAAGCTCAAATTCAGCAAAGAATACTTGCAGCGGGCTACGAAACCGATTCCAAAAAGAGACCCAGCCAAAAAAGAAGAGATGAGGGCAGAAGTCCAGTCTCAGCCTAGGCATGCAACCGGATTTGTCCAGTACTGCGGGACCTGTGCGAAGAATCAGATGTTCAAGGTAGACACGCTAGGCTGGAAGACCTGTACCGTCTGCCACAGCACAGCGCCAGACAGAAGCCAGAGCCCAATATGAACGTCCAGTTTCCCAGCGCTCCCCTGCTGTTGCGAGCAAGTTAGGCTACTCTTCCTATTTTGAATCGATATCCGATAATATCGACTTTCAATATTATCAAACTGCGAAAATATTGCCAGAAAAGACATTCCTTATTTTCCCATCCACGTCCGCGTAAATCTTGAGAAAAAATGGTTAGCGACAAGAACCTCAGAATAGCCAAGGTACTCGTGGTTCTATCAGCCTCACTCAGTCTCGTCATGGCAACCGCTGGGTTCGGAAGGGCCACACTGACTTGTATTCCGTCACTACCAGCCGAGGAGCTCTTACCACTGCCGCTATAGGCCAATCCAGCGGGATGATCGACGCGACAACTTGTGACATCGGGGATTACATTTTCACGAGCATGAGCATCTCCTCCTTGACAGTTCATGATGCCAACCAGTATGGAATCTTCGTAGACAGTGGCCTTGGCTCGATAACCGTCTCAATCAGCGGTGCAACGGTGTACAACATAGGCGCCCACACTGGTACTGCATTTACTCCGAACGGAGCCCAGACGGGAATAGGAATAATCTATGACAGCGGAGCAAGCGGACCAACGGCACACGGAAGCATTGCCTCTAGCAATGTCTATTCCTACCAGAAGGGCGGGATCGAAGCCAATCACAACAGCAACGTAACCACAATCGGCAACACCGTCACAGGCCTCGGACCAGTTCCCTTCATGCTCAGAACGGAATCGAATACGCTAGAGACGCGGCCGGAGTAATTCGTGGAAACACGATCTCCGGTAACTTCTACACTGGCGGAACTGGGTTGTTAGCTAACGGTTCACCCTGCGGTGGAGCCTTCCCTGCCTGCCCCCCGGGACGCCAGTACGTCTCATGCGGAATCCTGCTGGTGCTGATAGAGCCTAACAATATTCAGAGAGGACAGAACGATGTCAGCAACTGCAACCAACGCAACTACGCGGTAGTCACCGACAGCCTACTAGACTAGAACCGCCAAGCAACTTAAGAGACAGGCCAAAGTCCTCCTTTTCTTTTTGTTGGTCTCACGTAGGGATTGAGTTGAAACACTTGAAGGACACTCTTCATCGTGACTCCCCCATATCAGCCACGATCAGATGCGTCGCTAACCACTGAGGTTGGCTCGGGAAAGAGCGTTGAGGATCGCAATCACCAGTTTGCGCGCGGATTCTGGGCTGAGCTCTACTCCGACTCTTGCGCTGGGACCCTCTTTCTGGTTGACGAAGTCAATGTTCAACGCGTGCTCCAATGAAGCATCACTGGGATGATCATAAGAGACGTTTACTTGGTCGAGTTTGAACCATCCGCGGGGACCTTTACCGCTACCTGATACTTCCGCTGTTTCAACTATGTCCGTGCACATGGAATCACCAGCCTATGTTGTCGTCTCGAGATACTTTCCAAAGAAAGCGAACAGCTTCTTCCAGCCGTCTACCGCTTGTTCCTGTCGATATCCCGGCCTGTCATAGTAGAAGAATCCGTGTCCAGCCTTTGGATACATGTGAAACTCGTACGTCTTTCCATATTTCTTCAGTTCCTGCTCCAACAATTGGACTTGTTGTGGGTTCGGGTTTTCGTCCTCCTCCCCAAACAAGCCCAGTAAGGGACATGACAGATCCTTTGTATATTCAATAGGCGACACTGGCCGCTTTGGTGTTAGCTCCTCCTTCGACATGACGACGCGTCCACCCCAGCAGTCCACCGCTGCATCGAAGCCCTTCAGTCGGCAGGCTGAGAGAAACGCTTGACGGCCACTCGAGCAAGTCCCGAATACGCCGACCCTTTTGTTGGAGAGTGGAAGCGATTTCAACAAGCGAAGAGCCCCTTCTGCGTCTCCGAGAACGCTATCGTCAGCGACACCCCCGGACCCCCGCGCTTTCGCAGCCACATCATCCGGACTACCATGGCCGAATCTGTAGTAGATGTTAGGGCTCAGCGCAAGATAGCCGTGGTGAGCAAATTTCCGTGTCGTCTCACGGTACCATTCGTCCCAACCAGGCATGTGAGGGATCAACACAACCCCGGGAAACGGTCCAGAGCCGAGGGGTCGAGCGAAGTAAGCGTTGATGATATCCCCACCGTATCCTTGGTGGGTGACAGTCTCGGCGAGCATTCCCTCATACATGTCTGTCGTGTACTTGTGCATATCCAGGGCTTACGGCTGATCGGGTTTAAAAAATCCCCGAATAAATCCTCCTCACTCGGTCAATCGCCGAGGCCGTGGATAAGGGAGAAATATAGATCTAGCCTCCACAGATTCTACAATTGCCAGCCACTAGAATCTACAAGGCCATGCTGAATGCTCCCGGCATGGAACAGTCCGAGGTCGAAGTCTTTCTCGCGAGCAGTAAGATACCCCTGCGGCTTGGAACGGTCGACTCGAAGGGTGATCCGATGATACATCCGGTCTGGTTCCACTACCTGAACAACAGGCTCTACCTTATGAGCGCCAAGGATACGAGAAAGGTTCGGAACATTAGAGGGAAGCAGTCTATTTCTCGGTCGACACGGACGCGACACCCAACAGGGGCGTCAAGGGAAAGGGCACTGCCATCATTGTCAGGGACACTGGAAAGTCAGTGCCAATATCGGAGAAAATAGTCGCCAAATATCTTGGAGATCTAAATACTTCCATGGCAAAGAGTATGATAGATGGAGTGAGGAAGGGCACAGAGGTTCTGATCGAGATCACTCCACTCTACTTCTCGACCTGGGACTATGGGAAGATGAAATACTAGATCGTTTCTCACGAATTGGCGATTAGGAATTATTGGCTAAGTATCACTTCTGTGTCGCGAGAACAAATTATTTTTCAGATTTCTTGGTTGGTAACGGGTTTGGTAACCGTGGATGGTAACAGTATCGTCTAGATGCTGTGTCACTATTTTGCGGGTATTCAGCAAGCGCCTCTTCCCTAGGTTAGCTCGGTCAAGGAAGTGGGTTCGATCTTCCGATAGACCTTGGACGGTTCGAGAACCTTGCCCCTGACAGTCAGCAAATTGTCTCGTACTGAAATGCCGAACAGCCTCTCGTTTTCTTTTAGGAACGGATGAATCACATTCCAGTCTTTCGCGGTGAATTCAGTTAGCCGTCCTCCGTTCAGCTGGTCGCTCGAAACCTTCCGATCGGGGTCCCTGATGAAAATGGCTCCCCCCGAAGCCAGTGAAAACAAGTTGTTCCCAGGATACGGATCTGCTTGTTCCACGAAGTGTCCATCAAAGGATGGCCTCAACCCGTTGACAACCACGAATCCCCCGCCGTTGTACGGGTCGCCGGCCATGAAGGATTCTGCAAGATAATCCAGACACGTTCCATTGATCACAACTCTGGGTCTACCGACGGCGTTGATTAGCGGGCGCCCTGCGGCGTTACCAAGCACATACACGTCGCCCCCTTTTGCAGCGTACATAAACGCCTGGCCAACGTCGCCATGAATTACCAATTTTCCGTATTTCAAAATCTGCGCAACCTGATCCTGGGCAGCACCATGAACAGTCAGCTCGCAACCGTCAATACCTGACCCGACATAATCGCCAACGTCGCCGTAACAGTCAATCCTCAGACCATTCGTCCGTGGACCAAGACCGCTTCCGATGAAACGGTGGCCTCGCAGATTGTAAAGCATGATATTCCTCCACCCCTCAACATATGCGTCAACTACGAACCTAGCTGCGCTCTGGTCGCCTTCAACCGGAAATTCCAGCGCGTCAACAACCAGTGTCTGCGAGTTGAGTCCCGGATGTACCAGTCTGGACCTATTTTTCCAGTCGAGTCTGGCATACAGATCATAATTCGATATTGAGATTGAAGAGAAAACGTTGTTCAAGGCTTCATGGAACATTTGCAGTAGTGAGCTGCGCTTCTTGTTCCCAGTATCATAGATTCTATCGTAGAGCAATGAGAGTGACTGGATAGCGAAACGTCGAGACTCCTCGCCCTTTGAGGCCAGCCACTTCAGCTCTTCGAGTATCTCTCCGACATACTGGAACCCAGCATCACTCAAGGCGGGACGAACATACTCGTAGAATCCTAACGGGTCTTGAGCCAGTGAACCCTTTTTCCGCAATTGCAACGCGACGCTAACGTTCAAAGCGAGACTCGTTCGGGGTCCGGGCAGCCAGTCCTGTTTTGGAAGACTAGTCACGCGTCCAAACTTGTCAGCGCAGTCCATTTCCTTCCCATTATCTCCATCCTTCACTGTGAAGAGAAAGGCTCCTCCGTCAGTGTGGCTCCCGCCACGAGCATTCCAGTAAGAGTCAGCAAACCTGCTAGGGACTCTGCCATCTTGCTGTAGCCGTCCCAGAACAGCATTGATCGCCTGTCTCTCCGATGCGATAATCCCGATCTTTATGGGACCCTCCTGCAACGCAAAGACTTGGGGTCGCAACATCGACGTGTCAGTAATCCCGAGCAACTGCCAGCGATTCGTCTTCACGTCATTCCGAGCAACGATGAAGAACCAGGGACCATCTGGAGACCCGTGAATGTGAGATGTCTGAATTTGCCGATAGATTCTCTTCTTCTCCTTGGGTAGCATCTGATAGTCCCGCTCAGTCGTCGGGGCCAGTGCCTCGATCAAGTATTCCACCGGATACTTGTAGACCCGGCTGATCAGATCGAAAAGTAGAACGGATACTTCTGTATCGGTCAAGAACAATGGATGAATGTTTCGCTGAGCCAGATACTCCATTATCGAATGGTAGTTCGCAAAGTCACCATTATGGACAAGCGCCTCATGCAATCCTACAAACGGGTGGGCACCGCCAGGATGCCAGACTCGGCCCTTGGTAGGATATCGATGGTGGCCGATCCAAACGTGAGCCTTGAAATCTTCCAGTCGATAATACTTTACAACATCGTCTCCAAATCCCACCAGTTTGAGAACGATCAAGTTCTTGCCGTGAGAGACAACGAACGCTTTCTTCTCACCCAGTGACGAGTAGTACTGAAGATTTAGCCGGTAGCTGTTCTGGTAAACGAATTCGTCTTCCAACTCGTCACTTTTCAGGCGCACGAGATTATTCTTTCGTCCGAATTCATCAAGAACCTCAGGCTTGACGCGCACAAAGTACCGGTAGACCTCCGGCGGCTCTACTTCGAGACCCGGGATCGATTGGTAATCGTCGATTGACGCTACCCTCGACTCGTAGTCGACCTGGAAGAAGGGCCGAATATGCTCATCTTCAACTTGCTTCCTAGTTGAACTGTCTAGGTATGCGACTTGAAGGATGTAGTCTTCACCCAAAACCTTCTCCGATACTCCTAGCTGTTCGGGGACGAGTCCGAGAGCGGCAATACCACCTCCCTTGCCATTGCCCCGGTTGCGCATCTGGACAAGCGATTGCAGAAGATATTTCCCCTCTAACGGGACATTGCTCGCTAGCCCGACAACGCCGCAACCTCCCTCTGCCTCCTGTTTGACGAATTGCAGGTCCTTGGTCGACAATGTTTGTCGAGAGTCAATAATCGCTTGGCCTGTCATCGTTTTCTCACTTGAATCTGACGAGTAGGTCCTTTCTGCCTCGAAGATCGCGGATAGTCTCTAGTCCGAAGCTGGCGAGGATCATTCGCAGACGTTTCGACCAGGCGTTGAACAGGTTGACAATTCTCCTCTCGCCCCAATCTGGATCAATGAACTGAGAGAGTTCTGGATCTGTTGTCGTTATGCCAACCTGGCAGCCGCGTCCGCGCTCACAGTTGCCACAATGTGTGCAACCGACTGCAACTGCCTCAGCTGTCCCGACGACGCATCCATCGGCTCCGAGTGCAATGGCCTTCGCGACATCGTCCGCAGTTCTGATCCCACCACTCGCCATCAGAGTGATCTTGTCACGCACGCCCTCAGATACGAGATAGTCGTGGACCTTCGGGATCGCGTACTCGATCGGCATAGCGATGTTCTTCTTAGCAATCTCCGGCGCAGCTCCCGTCCCACCGTACCCGCCATCGATGTGGATGATGTTTGCACCTGCGTAGTAGCTTCCAATCGCTACCATGTCCACATCGGTAGGTGTAGAAACCTTCACCGAGACAAGGGCTCGCGGATTCACAGTCTTTATCCAGTCGACATGCTTCTTGTGATCTTCCACAGAATATACGCTGTGAAATGGAAACGGCGAATAGAGACTCGTAAACATCGACGATTCGCGCATCTTTGCAACCTCTGAAGTCACTTTGTCCGCTAGCAAGTGACCTCCGAGTCCGGGCTTCGCGCCCTGAGCATACTTGAACTCGACAATCGGAGCATATTGTATGGTCTCCTCCCGAACCCCGAACATACCAGTCGCAACTTGCGTAATCACGTGATCCCGATAGGGCACGATCTGATCAGGGTAACCTCCTTCACCAGTCGAAGTGTAGGTCCTGAGTCTCTTAGCAGCTCTCGCTCGCGCAATCATGAAGTTGAGACTGATCGACCCGAACGACATACCTCCACCGTAAATCGGCAGCGGAATCTCGATTTTCTTGCCGTCAGGTCTCTTGTTCAGTCCAATCGATAGATCAATGCTCTCCTCATCGACTTTCGCAACGTCATCATGAGTTTTCCATCCGAGCACATCGAAGCCTCCTCCGGAATTTCCAGTCTTGTACTCTAGGCCATTCTCTGGGACATCTCCTGTCAATGCCTGTTCATAGGTGGCAAGGATGAGTTCTCCTGTCCAGCGTTTGTTTCCTAATCCTTCTGGGACGCCATGCTTCAGCGTCGGAAGCACGTCTAGTCCGTGATGGATCCGTTCAGTGTGTTTCTCGACGATAAGCTCTAAGTTGCCCATGGGATCCCCTTGAACGATTGTTCTCGTAGTTCGGAGTCCATCATCGATCGGCCGATATCTCCTCGCAACCGTCGGACATCGCGCATGCCCATTGCGCTGAGAATCTCGATCAGCTGGTCACGCCAGACTCCTATGAGGTTGACCAGTCGTTGTGCTCCCCAGTCTGGATTGATCTTACGAGGCATCAATCTGCAGTTCGATCGGTCTCGAGTCTCGCCTTGGAACTCTGCCTGCAAGGCAACCAGTACTGTTGTGTCGATAGCAACGAGATCCGCACCGCAGATAATCGCTTTTGGAACGTGCTCGGCGAGGATAATCCCTCCGCTCGCGATAATCGTAACTTGGTCGCGCAGCCCCTCTCGGACCAATTGCTGATGCACGTCCTTCAGGGCTGTCGAGACATGCCGACCATCTTTGGAATAATCGTGGCCGTGATAGTCGGCGCAAAAGTGCAATCCGTGCACGCCTTGACGGGCTAATTCGCACGCGACGCTTCCAGAGTCCTCTTTTAGGAGCAACCTTCCTATCAGGATCGACCGGTCGAAACGTGCCAGCAGCTTCTTCAGGAGATCTGGTCTTTCGGCATCAAACTCTGCTATCTCAGGCTGCTTCTCCCCATAATCTGCGATTCCCTCCTCGTCAATTATCGGTAGCAGATTGTCAAGCCCTGGCTCCCCAAACCTTACATCCCTTGCAATGTCGAGTGTGCCGATCTTCTCGGCTGCTTGGCCTATTGCTGCTCGAACGTCGGCGTTGTCAGTCCCGTTGGGCAGTTCGTCAAAGATTATCGGAACTGGAATCTCCAGCGTCTTTGGTTGATCATCGACCTCGGTGAAGTCGATGCTTTTCGGTTTCCGTCCGATGTCAACGCTCGTCGAAATGTACTCTCGCCCATATACACCGTCCCTAGTGGGCCGAACTATTTCTGACATGTCGGTCCACATTTCATCAAACCCTTCTCCACTGAAGGGACCCTTGTAGCCCATCCCTTTTACGGGAATCTTCCCTGTCGAAGCCTCATCCCATACGGTAAAGACGTTCTCGGGAGTCCAGAATGAATCGCCTAGCCTCCTGTAACGGTTAGAATGCTTGACTGTCATCATGTGCGGGTATTCCTGCACGCACCTCATGCACCCGACACACTTGTGCTTCACTGGTTTGAATCCGCCAAAGCGGCCCCCGAAGACCCCGTAGATGCAGGGTCGGCTAAGCACCACTTCTTTGTTGAACTTGTATTCGAAAGCCTCGTGCACAAGCATTGCTGCTAGCCGAAGCTTGCGGGCACTCACGTCGAACTTGTTCGGGATAGGATAGACATGCGGGGCTGGTTTGGATTCGATCCTGATTCTGTGATACTCCCCTTCCTGGTCCCTTTGCCTGGTAAAACCCCGCTGCATCTTTACAAATCGACAATTTGTGTCGAATCCGCTGACCGAATTTAAGCACTGCGTTGCTATAACTGAACAAACGTCCACTCGTTCCAGAATTCTGGGATCTTAAATCAGACATAGAGTAGTTCTGGAACTTGATTGAGTCACATGAGAGGAATGCCTCACACTGTCAAGGTCGAAAGACATCAGAACGAACTCGTTGTGCACGTAGCCTTACTCCACGGACCTGACGCTAAACTTCCGGGCGGAGTTCTTCTCCACACGGAAGGCTGGGTCGATATAGGATATGGTCTGAAGATGTTCCTAGTTATCGGATCAGGGAACATATCAAATCATCCCCAGCAGATTGAAGAGAAGAAAGGTCTGTTTCAGCGCTTGTTCGGCAGAAAACAACCGCCCCTTTTAGAGGACAAATCGGCGGCCAGCTAGAGCCTTCTTGTCTACGGGATCTTCGGCGGAGGGTCGCGACTCAAATGAATCCTTTGGATAGTCCAATTTGGAACGCTCTCTCCACGACTCACACTTCCTTCGCCGAAGGCAATGACCATGCTAAGCGCTATCCCTTCGCTGTCACTCCACTTGCAGCGACACGCGATCAGTCTGCTGTCTCGTACGAGGCCCTCACCAAGTTGGTCGGCCCTAGAGAAAGGGCCGCACTCTTTCTTGAAACATCACCTCTCTCATCACCCGGCTGGAACTCTGTCCACGCCCATCTCGTTCAGATGATTTGGGATAGCTCATTTGCAGTCCCCCCGGAAGATCATTTAGTCGAAGTTCTGGGAGTAGCGAACATTCAGGAGATGCTTTCGCTTGCAGAGTTGACAAAGCCCGGCCCGTTTGGCCGACGCACTCCCGAACTCGGTTCTTACGTTGGGATTCACGATGCCGGGCATTTGATAGCTATGGCTGGAGAAAGACTCCGAATGCCCGGATACACCGAGGTTAGCGCCGTCTGCACGCATCCCGAGCACCGCGGCCGCGGATATGCGACCTTGCTTGTCTCTGCTCTCATCAATAGAATCACAAACCGAGGTGAGACTCCTTTCCTTGACGTCCGTATCGAGAATGTAGAAGCGATTCGAGTTTATGAGAAACTCGGGTTCAAGACCAGGCGCATTCTCAACCTGGCAATTCTGACAAGAGAGTAAGGTGCAGCACTTTTTCTCGCCACCGCTGATTCGGAAATAGGTAACGATGGGACATTCGCAATGTCTCGTAGTGACTGGTAATTCGATAGTACTGTGGACGCGGTTCAAAGGTTTCGATTCCCTTAATCTTCGAAAAGCCACCTTTCCAATTGGCGAGACGGAGGAACGCCAAGAGGATCTGAAATGAGATACATCCTAACGGTCGACTTTGAAGACGATATCGACATCGAGAGCTTCATGCACTTTGTCGCATATCACACTAAGCGCTTGAAGTGTGCGAGCAAGGACGTGTTCATTCGCCTCGCCCATGAGTGGGAGAAACAGCTGGTGAATCCACATGAGCCAACAAACCCAAATGGAGTCAAGAAAGAGAAGAAGAAAACGCTCAAAGAGACTAACGAGTAGCAGGTACAAGATCCGCGTCCGATACAAGTACCACTACTACCGTTGGATCAACACCAAAGACTACGGCAGCTTCAAAGACATCTACGAGAAATACAAGGACAAAGGCTTCACCTACTGGTGCGCTGATCTTCCACCCGAGTTTTCAAACCAGGACGGAACCTGGACGGGATACCGGCTAGACGGTGACAAGACTCATACAGCCTCAACCCTCAAGAGATACGGACGGCACAAAGCGTGGATTGACCCCACATACAAGTTCGAAGGGAAGCCAGTAATCCTCGTCTACAATGCGACTTAGGACGCTCTTCCGGGCAATCAGATTGACCTGCAAAGCTACGCCATACAATCCCACAACAGAGCGTTCACCCGCTTGGCACTGTTTCTGAACTGATTCTTCCAAAGCCGCCCTGCAACCGAATCGACTGTTCGTATCGACACTCAACGTGACTGCTCAATGTGAGCACCGAGAGTGCGCGACCCTTAAGAGAGACAATTCAGTCAACGCATTTCTCCAACGCAAAACGTCCAAGCAACAAGAATGGAATAGGAAAAACTTGTTCAGAATCAATCTTGGATCCCTATGGAACCACCGCGACTTCCGTCGACTATGGTTCTCAGATACGGTAAGCCAGTTCGGGAATACATTTACCCAGTTTGCACTCCCGGTAATTGCAGTTCTAACATTTCACGCTACCCCCTTCCAGATGGGGATTCTTGGCGCCCTTGCGTTTGCATCCTATCCTCTCCTCGGCCTATTCGTGGGCGTTTGGGCCGACAGATACCGTAGGCGCAGAATAATGATAGCGTGTAACCTCGGCCGAATGGCGACACTGGCATCGATTCCGGTTGCCTTCTTACTCGGTGTATTCAGCTTCGTCCAGATTTTCATTGTTGCCCTAGCCCAGGGGATCCTCAGCGTCTTCTTCGACGCCGCCTACCAAGCATATCTCCCGAATCTAGTTGAGCGTAAAGACCTCATTGAAGGGAACCAGAAGCTCCAGCTCAGCGCGTCTGGAGCTCAAGTTTCAGGTCCAGGAATCGCTGGATTAGTTTACAACGCGATTGGGGGTGCCTTTACGATTGCATTTGACGCATTGGGCTACCTTGCCTCTTCGTTGTCACTCATCGCTATCAGGAAGGGGGAGGAGGTGAAGGAGCGAAACCTCAGCGATCCTCCGCCGGACTTTTTCGGTGAGATGCGGGAAGGAATTAGTGTGGTTGTCGATAATCCGATCTTGAGGAGAATCGCGGGAAGTACTGCAACAAGCAACCTTGGAACAAACATGCTAGGCTCGGTCTTCGTCATCTTCGCATTCGACTATCTCCATCTCTCCACGATAGCGTTTGGGCTTATCGGGACAATCGGCGCAGTCGGTTTCGTTATTGGAGCCCTAGCGACTGGACGGATAACTGCCAAGCTCGGGGTTGGAGGGAGCCTAGCCGTTTCCATAGCATCTGGATTTCTTGCTATAGCCAACCCTCTGGCACAGTATGGGTATCCGTTCTTCGTACTATCTGGAGTCGCATTCCTGACAGGAATGATGCTCCCGATGTACAACATCAATCAAGTAAGCCTCCGACAGGCGATTACTCCCAACCGGCTCCAAGGAAGAATGAACGCGACCATGCGCACGATCGTCTGGGGTACCATACCAATCGGAGCAATAATCGGCGGAGTTCTAGGGGGAATGATTGGAGTCGTAAACACGCTCTATGTCGGCGCGATAGTCGCTGGTCTGGCGACTTTATGGATCATCTCAGGCCCAGTAATCAAGATCAGAAACCAGCCCGAACCCGTATTGGATTAATTCGAAATCCGAACGACTAGAGCGGCAAATCAGCATACGAATTGATGATTGCCGCGATGTAGCGGATACCAGCGAGAAAGTGATCTGTAGTCGTATATTCGTTCGGCGCGTGGGCGTGGGAGTAAGCAGAGGGCGGTCCGCTGCCTGTCCAAATAGAATCCATCCCAAGACGTTTTGTAAACACGTAGTCGGGTCCTGACGCTGGATTCCTGGGCATCACCACTGCGCTGTTCCCATAAGCGATCTTCGCAGCCCTTTCTGCTGCCCTAGCGATCGGAGCGGATGGTTTGGTGAAGGATGGTTCCAGGAAACCGAATGCTTTCACCTGAATATCGTCGAAGCCGTGAGTGCGCAAATGGGTCTTGAGAAGTTGGAGCTGTTTCTTCGGGTTCTGGTTCCAGACCAGACGGAAGTCGATCTTCAACATCGCACTTCCCGGCAGGACCGTTTTCGAGCCCTCCCCGGTGTAGCCGGTCTTGAACCCACATATGGTGCAGGTCGGCTCCGTCACGTATCGCGTCAACGCCTCTCTGTTGGTCTTCGCTTTCAGGAAATTCTTGAGACCCCACTCTTTCAGTAGATTCTCACCTCGGAAGGGTATCTTGCCAAGAAGTCTTGATTGCGCTGGAGAGAATGGTTCTACATCATCGTACCAGCCTTTGATGAGAATCTTGTCATCAGGGCTTTTGATTGTGGACATGGCCCAGACGAGCCGCCAAGCAGGGTTCTCAGCTAAGGGTGCATAGGAGGAATGAAGATCTTCCTTCGCCTTCTTGCATCGAAGTTCCACATACAACAGTCCCTTTACTCCTAGGCTGATCTTTGCTCGACCAGTTTCGTCAAAATCTCCATCATAGCATACTACGGAATCTGCTTTCAACCGCTCAGCGTTTTCTTCGATGAACCCGGGAAGGTGCGGGCTTCCAATCTCCTCCTCGCCCTCGACGATGAACTTGAGGTTCAACGGGACTTCGCCCGTCGTCTTGAGGAAGCTTTCTGCTGCTTTGATGAATGAGGTTACGTTGTTCTTGCTATCTGCCGCTCCTCTAGAGATAATCTTCTTGCCCTGCATCCTCGCATCGAAGGGCCCTGAGACCCATTTCTCTAAGGGCTCGGGAGGCTGGACATCATAGTGGCCATAAATGAGCAGGGTCTTCGAGTTGGATTTCGACTTGAGTTCTCCATAGACAACAGGATTACCATTCTTCTCAGGTAGAATCCTCGCGTCAATTCCAGCGGTCTCCATCTGCTTCCTGACGATTCGAGCGCAGTCTTCGATTCCGATTTTCTGGGCTGAGACGCTGGGCTGCTTGAGAAGAGTGCGGAAGTCCTGCAGGAATCTGTCCTTGTTCTTCGAAACGTATTCCAGAGCCGTGTTCAGACTTCTATTTGGCACGTGAATGAGATGAGGTGATGAGTAAATAGCATCTTCTAAAGCGGCCGATAGATACGGCTATTTCGAGCTACTGAGAAGATCAGCGGCTCTGTCTCTTCTTTCTGGCGAGAGGAACATTCTCAGTCCGACAACGGTCATGAACATGCCGACGATCACTAGCGGGGCTTGGACCACGACCTCGCCTGTTGCAATGATGGCGAGACTACCGTAAACAAAGACGCCTACCATAATCGTCAGAATGATGAGGAACCCGATGGAGTACAAAATCCCTCCAATGATTTCTCGACCCTTGATCAGAAGTCTAGGAACGGCCCATCTGGTGCCCATCAGGGTTAGAAAAGCCCCGGCTAGGGCTAGCAAGACTCCCTCGCCGACGCGAATGAAACCGTATGACGCGTAAGGCTCGCCGAAAAATGCAACCAGTCCGAACAGCGTCATTACTCCGCCAAACCTGGAGAGAAAAGACAGAATTGCTCCTGCAAGGATCCAATAGAAGGCCACCGGGAACAATGGACCAGACTGAATTGAAACTAGAAAGACACCGTTAACGACCACCCAAGGCAGCTGCAGCGATAATAGCGTAAGACTGCCTCCGACGAAATTAAAGAAGACACGAGCGTCTGGAGAATTGCTACTCAAACAGTATCACTCAAAGATACTCTCGCACCCGCTTTTCCGCCCATCTTCTGACCACGAATGAGAACACTGTTGAAGGCAAAAGGATGAACAGGATGATTGAAAGAAACGAGAGACCTGCCGAGCCAGATCCCAATGTCCCGTAGAGCGCGGCAGGCCCGTTCGTAAGCTGCGAAGGCTGAGGAGGATGGACGACTAACGCCGGGAGAT
>Ga0099828_10000308_pt1 | contig 29031 bp, 24 predicted proteins | sample CZO8metaG_2_FD_79338 | JGI IMG/M metagenome (GOLD analysis project Ga0099828, IMG submission 79338) | Vadose zone soil microbial communities from the Eel River Critical Zone Observatory, Northern California, USA - CZOApr15con2H1.8 metaG | ecosystem: Environmental > Terrestrial > Soil > Vadose... | reverse complement strand
GGACTCGACAAGCTGCGGTACATGCCGCTGATCTTCGACGCTGAGTCCCTCGGCGCGATGCACGCCGTCCGGAAAGTCTTTGATCCTGATGAGCGCGTGAATCCGGGGAAGGTGGTGCCGGTACACGCGTGCCGGGAATGGGCATCAGTGGGGAATGCGAAAGTCGAAATGCGAAATGACAACGGAAAGTTCAATTCCGCATTTCGCATTTCGAATTCCGCATTAGAGACGGTTCCATGACCATCCTCGAGAGAGTGACCGCGCTCCTCGGCGAGGGTGCCGTCTTAGAGGCCGGCACCGACCGCGTCCCGCGTATCGCCCCCGGTTCGCCGGACGCCGTGGCGCTGCTGCTCGGCACCGCGCACCAGGAGGGGTGGCGCGTACGGATCGAGGGCGCCGGCACCTGGCTGCAGAGCGACGCCCCTGCCGACCTCGCGCTCACCACGCGCCGGCTCGACCGCATTCCCGCCATCGAACCGCCCGACCTCACAGCGACCGCCGAGGCGGGCATTGGACTCGATCAACTGCGCCAGCAGCTCGCGGATCGCGGCGCGTGGCTCGCGATCGATCCGCCGGGCCTCGCCGGGCGGACGCTCGGCTCCGTCGTCTCGACCGCGACGGCAGGACCGCTACGGCACGGGTTCGGGCCCATCAAGGATCATCTCCTCGGCGTCACGTTCGTGACCGGGGACGGCCGCATGGTGCAGAGCGGCGGGCGCGTCATGAAGAACGTCGCGGGCTACGACCTCACCCGGCTCCAGGCCGGGGGCTTTGGCGCGTTCGGCGTAATCGTGCTGGTGCATCTGCGGCTGCGCACGTTACCGCGCGCAGACGTCACCTACCTGCTCGAGGGGGCGCGCGAGGATCTGACCCAGGTCGGCGAAGACATCGCTGCGGCCGGGCTGACGCCCGCGGCGCTGGAGCTCGTCTCGCCGGCGCTCGCTCGACGCGAGCGCTGGGTGCTGGCGGTTCGGCTCGCCGGCTCGCCCGTGCAGGTTGCGGCGGACGAAGCCGGCCTGGGCGCCGCCAGCGGCGGTGGCCGCTTCGCACCGCTGCGCGCTGAGGAAGCCCACGCGTTTTGGATGCGCCTGGCGGAGGGATTCGCCGTCCGACCCGTGACGTTCCGCATCGGCGGCGTGCCGTCCGCGAGTGACGAGCTGCTCGATCTGCTGCAGCACCAGCTCGGCGACGAGTGGATCTCGGCGTCCCCGGCCGCGGGGGCGATCCGCTGGACCGGTGACGCCAGCATCGATCGCTTGCAGCGGTTGCGCCGCACGCTCGCCGGGCTCGAAGTGCCGCTCACACTGGAGCGCGCGCCGTGGCCCGTGCGTGGCGCCGTCGGTCACTTCGGGGCATATCGTGAGGGAGTAGGCCCGCTCGTCGCCGGCCTGCGCCGCACGTTCGATCCCGGAGGTGCTCTCGTCGTCGCCACAGAAGGCTCATGACGCGAGGAGGCTTCGAGGGGCTGGATGCGTGCGTGCATTGCGGCTTTTGCCTTCAAGCTTGTCCGACGTTCCTGGCCACCGGAGACGAGTCCGACTCACCACGCGGCCGCATCGAGCTGATGCGGGGGCTCGAGCGCGGCGACATCACCGCGACCGACCCTGCCCTCTTCTATCATCTCGACCGTTGCCTCGGGTGCCGCGCCTGCGAGCCGGTCTGCCCGTCGGGCGTGCAATACGGCCACGGACTCGAAGCGGCGCGGTCGCGCATTACGGCGGCGCGCGGTGTGCCGCCGCTGGCTCGTTTGGCTCTGTGGGCGCTGACGACGCCGGGAGTGAGTGCGGCGGCCTACTGGTTTGCCCGAGTGCTGCGAGCGACGGGACTGCCGCGTCTGTTCGCTGGTTGGGGGCGGTTCGGGTTTGCGATGGGCATGCTGGCGGCGACGAAACCAATGCGGAATGCGAAAGTCGGAATGCGGAATCGAAATGCAGGCGTCAATTCCGCATTTCGCATTCCGAATTCCGCATTGCTCTTTAGGGGCTGCGTCATGCAGGGCCTCTTTTCCCACGTCCACGAGGCCACAGTTCGCACGCTGAGCGTCAACGGCTATGAGACCCGCGAAGTCAGTGGACAAGGATGTTGCGGAGCGCTGCATGCTCACGCCGGGCTGGTCGACGAAGCGCGCGCGTTGGCTCGCGTCAACGTCGAGGCGTTCGGCGGCGGCGAAGAACCGATTGTCGTCAACAGCGCCGGCTGCGGGGCCTTGATGAAAGAATATGGGCGGCTGCTCGGGGATGAACGCGGGGAGCGATTCGGCGGGCGGGTGCGCGACGTCACGGAGCTGCTCGCCGGCGACGGCATGAAGGGACCGGTGGCCGGCGCGCCGCTCGATCTGCACGTCGCATACGATCCGCCCTGCCACTTGCTCCACGCGCAGGGCGTCGCGGTCCAGCCGCTCAAGCTGTTCGCCGCCATTCCGCTCCTCGAGCTCGTGCCCGTTCCCGGGGCTGCGGAATGCTGCGGCAGCGCCGGGCTATTCACGTTGCTCGAGCCCGAGATGTCGCGCGCCGTCCTCGGAGCGAAGCTCGAGCGACTGCGCGAGGCGGCGCCCCAGGTCGTCACGACCGGCAATCCGGGGTGCCTCATGCAGATTGGCGCGGGACTGGCGGCCGCCGGCATCTCCGCGCGTGTGCGCCATCCCGTAGAGCTGCTCGACGATGCGTACCGCGCCGCCGGGCGCTACGAATGACGGGTGGCGCACGTCGGGTCACGACGCCTGACGGCGTGGATCTGGCGCTGCACCGCCTGCGGGCGTATCGCGATGGCCGCCCCGCCGTGCTCCTCGTCCATGGCGCCTTTACCAACCACCGCTTCTGGCTGCACGCCGGCATGGCGCATTTTCTCGGCGCCGCCGGGTTCGACATCTGGCTCGCGGACCTGCGCCATCATGGTGACAGCACGCGCGAACCGCGGCGCGGCGCCTGGACGTTTGAGGACTGGGTGCTGCACGACACGCCCACTCTCGTCGCGCGCGTGCGCGAAGAGACGGACGGCGCGCGGCTCGCCTGGGTGGGGCATTCGGCCGGCGGCGCCGCGGGGCTGTGCTGGCTCGCGCGCGTGGCAGCCGCAGCGCCGATATGCGGCATCGTGACGCTCGGGACTCCTGGTCCGCGCCGTCTCGGGCCCGTGCGGCGTTCGCTCGCTGCCGCGACGATGGCCGTGTCACGGTTGCTGGGCCGGTTCCCGGCACGCGCGCTGCGCTTCGGCAATGAAGACGAAGCGGCCGAGATCATCGCGGAGTGGATGGAGTGGAATGTGCGGGGCCGATGGCTGGGGACGGATGGCTTCGACTATTTTGCCGGCCTCGCCGCGCTGAGCACGCCATATCTCGGCGTGGCGGGCGGCGCCGACTGGATCTTTGCGCCGCCGAAGGCGTGCCGGCAGGTGGTCGAGCGCGTCGGCACCGGGCGCAAGAAGCTGGTTATCGAGCCGGGATTGTCGCACCGCGGAATGGTGTTGAGTGAGCGAGCGCGCGCTTCCTGCTGGCCGAATATCGTCACGTGGTTGAAGGAGACGCTGTGACCGAAGCCGTGCTGTTCGATTTCAACGGCGTGCTGGTGGACGACGAAGCGCAGCATTGTGAGGCGCTCCAAAACGTCCTCGCCGATGAGGGCATCGCGCTTTCTCGCGAGCAGTACTACAGCCACTTTCTCGGACTCGACGATCGCACCGGATTCGTCGAGGCGTTTCGCCGCGCCAACCGAACCCTCACGACCGACGTGCTGAGTCGGCTCGTGGACGAAAAGTCGCGGGTGTATCTCCGACTCATCTCGGCATCATTGCAGCTGGTCCCAGGCGCGGCGGAGTTCGTGCATGATGCCGGCCAGCACTACCGGCTGGGGATCGTTTCAGGCGCCCTGCGACGTGAGATCGACGTCGTACTGAGCCGTACCGGACTGGCAGATCGCTTCGAGACCATCATCACCGCGGACGACGTGTCGCGTTGCAAACCCGACCCCGCCGGCTACCTGGCTGCGATCAGCGCATTCACTCGGCGACGCGCGGTGGCGGCGCCGGCCTGCGTCGCAATCGAGGACTCGTTGCATGGGCTCACAGCGGCGCGCTCGGCCGGGATGGCGTGCATCATGCTCACGACCAGTCATCCTTCGCCCGCGCTTCAGGGACGCGGCGCTGCGTTGGTTTGGGACTCGCTCGCCGGTCACAGCGCTGGCGAGCTGGCCGATTTATGAGCGACGTCTTTCCTGGCGCCCCCAGTGCCACCGTGACGCGGCTCGAGCGGGATGCAGTGCCCGCCGAGATCGTCGATCAGCTGCGCGCCGGCGCGATCGTCGCACCCGCGGACGTCGGGATCATCGATCTCATTGGGCCGGGCCAGGGCGCCATCACGTGCTTTCAAGGCTTGCTCACCAGCGATATCGAAAAGCCGGGAGACGGCGCGTTCGTCTACGGCGCGCTGCTCACGCCCAAGGGGATGATCGTCGTCGATGGCTGGGCGGCGCGTCTTGGATCGCGCGTGCGCTTCACCGTCCCGGCGGAGGGCCGCGAACGCGCGATGATGATTCTGCAGCGCTCCGTCCCCCCACGACTCGCGCGCTCCAGCGATCGCACGGAAGACACCGCCGTGTTCCGCATCGCGGGCGCGCACGCCGTGGCCGTCATAGGCGCGGCCGGTTTCCCCGTGCCCCACGCCTCGAATCATGTGATCGAAGGCTCCGCCGGCGGGACACCGCTCGAAGTCGCACGGACGAGCGATGTCGCGCCGTTCGTTTTTCAGGTCACAATGGCGGCCGAACATCTCGTTGCAGTGCAACGGCGGCTGATCGACGCCGGTGCTCACGCCGCGACACCCGCGGCGCTGGAGCTGGCGCGCATCCTCGCGGGCTGGCCCCGACTCGCTTCCGATGTGGACGAGAAAACGATTCCGCAGGAAGTGCGCTTCGATGAAATCGGCGGCGTGTCGTACACAAAGGGCTGCTATACAGGCCAGGAGACCGTGAGCCGCCTGCATTTCCGCGGGCATCCGAACCGGCACTTGCGCGGCCTGCTGTTCGAGACCGATCCGCCCGCTACACCGGCGAGCGGCTGGAGCGCCGTCACCCACGAGGAGCGCGATGTGGGCCGCGTGTCCAGCATCGCCTGGCTGCCAGACGGCGGCGGGTCGGTGCTCGGCCGCTGGATCGGCCTTGCCATCGTGCGCCGCGAAGTGCCGCTGGGGGCCATCGTGCGCGCCGCCGGGCGCGAAGCCCGCGTCGTCGGGCTGCCCTTCGACGCTCCACGCGTCACTCCCGCGTGACGGTTCTCGTCACCGGCGGCGCCGGACTCGTCGGCACCCATGTGCTCGACGCGCTGCGGGCGCGGGGCGAGAGCCCGCCCCCGCGTGCGCTGGTGCGCGAACACGCGCGCGCGGTCGTCGAGGCGTTCGGCGCCGAGGCGGTCGTCGGCGACGTCACCGACGTCATCACGTGGCAACGCGCGTCGCAGGGCGTGCAGGCGATCATTCACGCCGCTGCCCTCGTTGCATCGCACGATTCCTTCGAGGAATTCACCCGCGTCAATGTCGGTGGCACGCGGCTCGCGATCGATGCGGCGCGGCGGACTGGAGCGCGTCTCATCTATATCTCGACGGTGGCCGTGTACGGCCGCACCGCGGTCTTCGCCGCCGGCGAGCGGGGGGGGGGCGTCACGGAGGACTATCCATTTCAGCCGCTTCCCGCTTCCGATTTCTACGCCCGCAGCAAGCGGGCCGCCGAGCAGCTGGTGCAGCAGGAAGCGGGGCGACTCTCCGTCATCGCGATCCGGCCCAACGTCATCTACGGCGAGCGGGATCTGCTATTCACCCGGCGTTTGATCGCCAATCTCAGACGCGGGTTGCTGCCGCAGATCGGGTCGGGGACGAATCATCTGTCGTGCGTCTACGCCGGCAACGTCGCGTCGGCGATTCTCGCGGCGCTCGACGCGCCGGCGAAATCAGGGTTCCGTGCCTACAACCTGACGCGCGACGCGCCACCTCTGCTTACGCAACGGGAGTTCGTCGCGGCCTTTGCCGAGGCGTTAGACCTGCGGCCGCTCCGCGTTCGGGTGCCCGTCCCGCTCATACGGATCGGGGTCGCCTTGTGGAGGGTGTTGATGCGCCTCTTCCTGCCGGGCCGCTACACGGCGCTGGGCAATGCGGCGATGTCGTTCATTCTGGGGGAGAACCCGTACTCGGTGGAGCGACTTCGTAGCGAATTGGGATGGACGCCGCCGTTTGATATGCGTACGGCGATCTTGCGGTCGGTCCAACAAAACAAAAGCCCGGGCGGCGCCCGGGCTTGATTCCCTGCTACCGCGCGTCGCTAGGGGCGCCGCGTCGGCTTGCGCGCCGGCGCCGGCGGCGGCGTAGGCTTAGGCGTCGGCGTCACGTGTGCCTTGGCCGTGTCGGCCGCCATATGATGCGTCGTGTCAGCCGGCGCCATCTTCATCGAGTCAGCCATTCTCGTGGTGTCTGCACGCGTGGTGTTGGCGTTGTTGTTCTGTGCCTTTGTGCACGCGCCAGCGGCCATGACGACGACCGCCACGGCCAATGCAATGCGCTTCATGCTAGCTCCTGTTGAGGTACGGGGTCGGGAGACGGAAACGTACATAGGGGACCTGCGCAGTCAAGCTGCGCTAAATTACAGCAATCATGCTGCGTTCTGATCGTCGGACGTTCCTGAGCAGCTTACTCTCCTCGCTCGCGGGTTGGACGGCGATCGGTCGCCGCGCCGCGCAGCAGCCGGTCATCGACGTCCGCTCCACCGCGCTCTTCCAACAGCCCGAGGGGCGCAAGAATCTGGTCCGCATCACCATCTCCGGACTGAGTGCACCAGCGGCACGCGCGCGCGTGACGGACCGGCGGGGCGCGCTGGTCGGCACCGCGGGGCTGTTGCCGCCGGCACAGGGGGGGGGCGTGGCGTTGAGCGGCGAAGTATGGGTCCCACTCTCGGAGCCGTCGGATTTTCAAATCGACGTCGAAGTCGGACGAGACCGCGCCGCTCGACGCAGGCTGCGCCTGATGCCGGCAAAGCGCTGGACGCTCTACTGGCTACCCTCGATCCATACCGACGTCGGGTACACCGACCTTCAGGAGCGGGCGCTCGAGATCCATCGCAAGAATCTCGACGCGGCGCTCGCGTGGACGTCGACCCATCGCGACTTTCATTTCACCGCCGAGTGCGCGCTACAGGTGCTGTCGTACCTGGAGAACCGGTCGCCTGAATCGGGCGACGCGCTGGTGCAGGCGATCCGCGACGGCAAGATCGGATGGCAGGCGCTGTTCGCGAACATGCTCACCGGGATCCTCGATCACGAGACGTTCGCCCGGCTCGTGTGGCCGGCGGGCAGGCTGGCGCGCGAGCGAGGCATGACGTTCGTCTCCGCGCAAATCACCGACGTCCCCGGACAGGCGCTGACCTTCCCGATGCTGTTGGCCGCGAGCGGCGTAAAGTACCTCGCGAGCGGTCCCAATCCCGAGCGCGCCGCCCCACTGCTGCCGGCGAGCGGCGGCGCTGAAGGCACCGCGTACCCGCAGCTCTATTACTGGGAGGGGCCCGACGGGAGCCGCGTGCTCCATTGGCGCGCGCATCACTACGGCGACGGCACCCGCTTCGGCTTCGATGTCGGCCCCGACGAAATGGGTCACCGTCTCTCCGACTGGTTGCTCAATCAGCCGGCATTTCTCGCGCAGAACTGGCCGTATGACACCGCCCTGCTATACGGTGCCGATTGGCAGGACAATGCCCTCATGAGGGAAGCAATCGTCACCAACGTCCAGGAGTTCGGCCGGCGCTTCACGTTCCCGCGCATCGTCATGGGCCGCCCGGAGGACTTCTTCCGCGATCTGGAGCGCCGCTACGGAACGAAGATTCCAGTCCGCCGCGGCGACACGGGTCTCTATTGGGAGGACGGTGCCGCGTCGACAGCGGCCGAGCTGGCCGCGTTCCGGTCCGCGCAGCTGGTGGCCCGGGCGTCAGAGATCGTGGCGCTGTGGGACGACCGCATCGAGCCGCGCGACGAAAACGCGGTGGCGCGCCGGCGCGAGCGCGCCGATGCCCGCACCGCCATGTGGCGCGATCTCCTCCTGTTCGGCGAGCACACCTGGGGCGCGGACGAAAGCGTTGCTGCGCCGGCGTCGCGTCAAACCGTGGCGCAGTGGGAGTACAAAAAGCGCTTCATCGACGCCGGTGCCGCTGCCGCGCATGACCACCTGAGGGACGGATTGCTGCGCCTCGGCCGGGCTACTCGCGCGGGCCGCGGCCGCGTCGTGTTCAATCCCGGGTCATGGGACCGAACCGACGTCGTCCGCGTTCCGGGCGGTGCCGCAAAATCCCTCACCACTGACGGGCGCGAGCTCGCGTCCGTTGACCTCGAAGATGGCGACGCGCTCGTCCTATTCCGCGATGTACCCGCGATCGGCTACCTGGCACTGACCGAAGCGGACCGCAACACTCGCCCGCCCGCAGCGGACGGCGAGGCGCTCGACGCCAAGGCGGGAGGATTCACGGTTCAACTCGACCAGGCGAGTGGCGCGATCAAATCGCTCACCGGTCCAGACGGCAAGGAGCGCGTGAAGCCATCGGATTGGTCGGGCTTGAATCAGCTTGTCTACGCGCGTGGTGGCGAGCACAGCGCGCTCTGGACCTCAGGCGACCGCGACGATCTCAAAAACCCGCCGCAGCTTCAGCTCTCGCAGACCAAGCTCGTTCGCTGTCGCCGCGAGCGCCTGCCCGGGATCGGCGCGCGCCTCGTGGTCGACCGTGCACTCGACGGCTTCCCCGCCATCACGTCGACGATCACACTGTACGACGAGCTGCCCTGGGTGGACATCGAGAATCGAATCGTGAAGACGGCCACGGTCGCGAAAGAAGCGCTCTACATCGCCTTCCCCTTCGCCTTCATCAAACCCGCGGTCGACGTCGAAGTACCGCTGGGCCGCATGGCCGTGGATCGCGATCAGCAACCCGGAAGCTGCCGTGACTGGTACTGTCACGCGCACTGGGTGTGGCTGCACGAAGGGAACGACGGCGTGCTGTGGAGCGGCCCCGATACGCCGCTCTTCACACTGAACGATGTGTTCCGCGGCGCCTGGCGCCGGACGATCGTACCCGATGGCACGCTGTTCGCCTACACGATGAACAACTATTGGCACACGAACTACGCCGCGTCGCAGGGCGGTCCGGTAACATTCCGGTTCAGGCTATCGCTGCTCGCGCCGGGGGATGTGGCCGAGCCGGTGCGGCGCGGGTGGGCGGCCTGCGAGCCGCTGTACGTCAGCCCGTCGTACACCAATGAGACGCCCGGTCCCTTGATTGCGAAGGATCGCGCGCTGTTCTACGCCGACAAAGGCGTGATGATCGTCGGGGCGAAGCCGGCCGACGACGGTGAAGGCGCCATCGTGAAGCTCCTCGATGTTGCCGGACAGGCGCGCAGCGTCGGCGTCTGGCCCGCGGCGTACGCGTTCAAGCTGGCTCGACGCACCACGCTCGTCGAACAGAACGGTGATGCGATCGCTGTCGGGGCGGATGGACGGGCATCTCTCGATCTGGCGGCGTGGGGTGTCGCGGCCGCCCGGCTCTTCACACCCGCTGAGGCTCCCTGAGAGAGTTTGCTCCGAAGGATGTTCCGTTAAAAGACGACGTCCGCACGCTCGGCGCGCTGGTCGGGGACGTGCTACGCGAGCAGTGTGGTGACGCGTTCTTCCAACTCGTGGAGCGCGTCCGGCACGCCGCGATCGCCGGGGGGGGCGGGGGGGGCGGGGCGGACGACGAGCTGCACGCGTTGCTACACGCATTGCCGCCGCGCGATGCTGAAACGCTGGTCCGCGCGTTCGCCGCCTACTTCGAGGTCGTCAATCTCGCCGAGCGGATTCACCGCATCCGCCGCCGGCGCGACTACCTGCGCAGCGCGAGCGATCCGCAGGAGGGTAGTCTCGAGGCGACGGCCCTTCGGCTCGCCGCCTCCGGCGTCACGCCGTCCCAGATCGCAGCGCTGCTCCAGCGGCTGTGCGTCGAGCCCGTATTCACCGCGCATCCCACCGAAGCGACGCGGCGCACGCTGCTCGAAAAGGAACAGGTGATTGGGCGGCTGCTCGTGGAGCGGCTCGATCCGTCGCGGACGCCCGAAGAAGAGCGCGCCGCGCTGGCGCGGATTCGCGAGGAAATCACCGCCTCGTGGCAAACCGACCCGCAGCCGTCGGCGCGTCCCACCGTGATGGACGAGCTCGAGAACGTGGTCTTCTATCTGACGGACGTCATCTACCGCATCGTCCCGCCCTTCTCGGAAGAGCTGCAGCAAGCGGTACACAAGGCGTACACGGTCGACGTGCCCACCCGGCCGGTTTTGCGATTTGGCTCCTGGGTCGGCGGGGATATGGACGGCAATCCCAACGTCGGCGCCGAGACACTGCGCTCATGCCTAGCGCGCCAACGCGAGCTGGTGCTCGATCGCTATCGCCGGGAGGCAGCTGAGCTGGCGCGCCGGTTGTCGCAGTCGGGAGCACTGACGGGCGTGAGCGACGCCGTGCGCGAGCGCGTCGCGACCTATGGCGCCCAGTTCCCCAAGGCGCTGGCGATGATTCCCACGCGCTATCACGACATGCCATACCGTGTGCTATTTCGCCTGATCGCAGCGCGGCTGGAGGCGACGCGACGCAATACGCCGGACGGATACGCCGGCGCAGACGAGCTCGAGCGGGATCTGGGCATGGTCATCGCGAGTTTGCGGGCACACCGCGGCGAGCACGCGGGACTGTTTGGCGTGCAGCGGCTGCTGCGCCGCATCGAGACATTCGGCTTTCATCTGGCCACGATCGACGTGCGGCAACACGCGCATGTCCATCGCGCGGTGCTCGCGACTCTGTTGCGCGACCCGGATTGGAGCGTACGCACCGCAGCCGACCGTCTCGCTCGGCTGCGCCGGGTGCTCGAGCAGGGAGAAGAGCCGGCGGGATCGCCTGACGCTCAGGCTACCCGGACCCTCGAAGTATTCAAGGCGATCGCCGACTGCCGCGCGCACTTTGGGCCGGATGCCGTGGGACCCTACATCATCAGCATGACACAGGGAGCAGACGACGTCCTCACCGTTCTGGTACTCGCCCGGTGGGGTGGGCTCGCGCAGCCCGGGCTCCACGTGCCGCTGGACGTCGCGCCTCTCTTCGAAACGGTGGCCGACCTCGAGGGCGCGCCCGACGTCATGCGCGCGCTGCTCGACGAGCCCTACTACCGGGCGCACCTCGCCGAGCGGGGCGCGGGGGGGCGCATGCACCAGATGGTGATGATCGGATACTCCGACAGCAACAAGGACGCGGGGATCGGCGCGTCGCGCTGGGCGCTGCATCGGGCGCAGGCGGCGCTCGTGGAGACAACGGAACAGTCCGGAGTCGATCTCACCTTCTTCCACGGCCGCGGCGGCACCGTCAGCCGTGGCGGCGGCAAGATCACAAGCGCCATTCTGAGCGCGCCGCCGCGCTCAGTCCGGGGACGCTACCGGATGACTGAACAAGGCGAAGCCATCAATGCGAAGTACGGGCTACGAGGCATAGCCATGCGCACGCTCGAGCAGACGGTGAGCGCGGTAGCGCTCGCGACCGCCCTCCCCCCCCCCCGCGCGCCGGATGCGCGTGAGCCAGGTTGGACAAGCATCATGGACGCCATCGCCCGCGACAGTCGGGCGGCTTACCGTACGCTCGTGTACGACGACCCGCAGTTCGTGGAGTACTTTCGGCGGGCGACGCCAATCGACGTCATCGAGCGCATGGAGATCGGCAGCCGACCCACGTCACGCCAGGGACCCGATCAACAGAGCGGCGAGATCGAGCAGCTGCGCGCGATTCCGTGGGTGTTCGCCTGGACGCAGAGCCGCCATCTGCTGCCAGGCTGGTACGGCCTAGGCACAGCACTGGACCAGGCGGTCAAGCGCCACGGCGCCGCACGGCTCGGCGAGATGATCCGCGATTGGCCGTTCCTGCGGGCGCTGGTCGACGACGTGGAGATGGTGCTCGCCACTGCGGATCTCGCGATCGCGGCGCGCTACGCGGGCCTCGCCGGGCAGCTCGGCGAACGCTACTTCCCACTGATTCGGGCGGAGTTCGATCGCTCAGTGGCCAACGTGCTCGCGTTGAAGCACGAGAATACGCTGCTCGACTCCGATCCGGCGCTGCAGCGCTCGATTTTGCTGCGCAATCCCTATGTCGACCCGATGAGTCTGTTACAGATCGACCTGCTGGGGCGGTGGCGCGCCGAGGGGCGGCCGGACAACGAAGTGTTCCGGGCGCTGCTGGCAAGCGTGCGCGGCATCGCGCAAGGGTTGCAGAGCACCGGCTGAGGGGTTTAACGTCGAGCCATGACTCAAACGACTACACTTGGTGAGTTGAAGCGTACGGAGTGGGCCAGCCCGGCCCGCCGCCAGCGCACCGTCAAAGGCGAACTGCGGGAAAACCTCATCTGTATGCTCGAGAACGGCTCGCCGCTGTTCCCGGGGATCGTGGGGTACGAAGAGACGGTCCTCCCGCAGCTCGTCAACGCGATCCTCTCGCGTCACAATTTCATTCTGCTCGGACTGCGGGGACAGGCGAAGAGCCGCATCCTGCGCCAGCTCGTCTCACTGCTCGATGAAGAGATTCCGATCATCGCGGGCAGCGAGGTCAACGACGATCCCTTCGATCCGATCTCCAAGTACGGGCGCGAGCTGATCGCCGAGCACGGCGACGGCACGCCGATCGCCTGGTTGTCGCGCGAGCTGCGGTTCGTCGAAAAGCTGGCGACCCCGGATGTCACGATCGCCGACATCATCGGTGACGTCGACCCGATCAAGGCGGCCCGCGGCGGGCATCTCCTGTCCGACGAGTTGACGATGCATTTCGGCCTGCTGCCGCGCGCCAATCGCGGCATCTTCGCGATCAACGAGCTGCCGGACCTCGCGGGCAAGATTCAGGTGGGACTCTTCAACATCATGCAGGAAGGCGACGTCCAGATCAAAGGCTATCCCGTGCGGCTCAATCTGGACGTGGCCTTGGTCTTTACGGCGAACCCCGAGGACTACACAGCCCGCGGTAAGATCATTACGCCGCTCAAAGACCGGATCGGCTCGGAGATCACGACCCATTATCCTCTCACCGTCGAGCTGGGGACGGCGATTACGCAGCAAGAGGCATGGGTAGACCGCAATGGCAGCCCGCGATCCATTCGCGTCCCCGATTTCATGGCCGAGCTGATCGAGCGGATCGCGTTCGAGGCACGGGAGGACAAGCGCGTGGACCGCCGCAGCGGCGTGTCGCAGCGACTGCCGATCAGCGTGCTCGACAATGTGCTATCGAACGCGGAGCGGCGCACAATCGTCACGAAAGAGAAGACGGTGGTACCGCGCATCTCCGATGTGTACGCGGCGCTGCCGGCCATCACCGGCAAGCTGGAGCTCGAGTACGAGGGGGAGCTGCAGGGCTCCGAGACGATCGCCAAGGACCTGATCCGCCGCGCGGCCGGCCGTACGTTCGAGGGCCGGGTGGGCGGCGCCAACGTGGACGACATCGTGCACTGGTTCGATGAAGGCGGTGCGCTCAAGATCACGCCCGACGAGCGCTCCGAAGCGCTGCTGAAAGGTTTCACCGTCGTCCCCGGCCTCCTCGATCTCATCGATCAGGTGGGCCTCGCCGCCAAGAAAGATCCCGCGACGGTCGTGTCGGCGTGTGAGCTGGTGCTTGAAGGCCTCGTCGCTGAAAAACGTATCGCCCGAAGCGAGGAGCTCGGGTACGTTCGGGCGCGCAGCGAACCGAAGCCTCCATTCCCGAAAGGTCCAGCCGCAGGACCCAACCTCTTCACGTAGTCCCCTTCACATCCGGGAGTCGCCATGGGCAAGCTCGTCTTTGGGTTCGTACTCCTTGCCGTCGCCTTCTTTCTGCGCCTCGGCGCGGCCACGGTCGGCACGCAAGGCAGCAGCGGGCGCCCGGTCGGCGGCTTGCTCCGCGGCCTGAGCTACGCGGCATTGGTGCTGGGCGTCGTTATCGCGCTCGGCTCAGCGCTCGTCGTCGTTAACCCGGGTGAGGTCGGGGTGCGGCACGCCTTCGGCTTCGTGGATCCCAAGCCGTTGCTTCCCGGCATCCGCATGGTCACGCCGTGGTCGTCGGTCGAGCGCTTCACGACGCGGGAAGAGCAGTATCCGTTCACCGGCGATCAAGTGGAAGAGATCGCTGCCCTCTCCAGCGAGCAGATGGGAATGACCGTGGACGCGGGGATTCGCTGGCAGATCGATCCGCAGCAAGCCCCCCGCATCTATACCGAGATCGGCACCGAGGACCAGATCCATAGCGCGGTCCGCAATGCGATCCGCAAAGGCGTGCGCGATGCCATGGTGCAATACTCGATCAACGACATCGCCAAGCGCACCAAGATCGCCTCCACGATGGAAGCCCTTGTAGACTCGGCGCTGGTTACGCAGCCGCGCGCCGGCGGACCGCCGTTCCGGATCGCGACTGTGACGGCGTTCTTCCTGCGCGACCTGCAGCCACCCGCGCAGGTGGTCCAGGCGATCAACAACAAGATCGCGCAGGAGCAGCAGGTGGAGACGGAGCGGCACCGCGTCGAGGTCGCGCGGCTGCAAGCGGAGCAGCAGCGCTTGCTGAATACGACGCTGACGCCGGAGGCGCTGACCCGGCAGTATTTCGATGTGCTGCGCGAGCTCAAGGCGTCCAGCAACCTCGTCATCCTCGTTCCAACGCAGGGCGGCATACCGATGCTGAACATCGGAGATCTGCGACGCAACCTCCGCCAGCCGTAGGCGTCAGGCCGCTCGTCACGATCACGCGGCAGTACGCGTCGGGCGGATCGGAGATCGCGCGGCTGGTCGTCGAGCGCCTCAGCGGAGGCTGGACGCTGATCGACAACGAGTTCGTCGATCAGGTGGCGCACCTGGCCGGCTTGTCGCCCGACGAGGTGGCGAGGCGGGAAGAGCGTGCGCCGGGATTGCTCGAGCGGCTGGCGCGGACCCTCGCGGTGGCATCACCGGAGATGTTCATCAGCACCGGTGGCTCGCCGCCGCCCGTCGAGACGGAAGAAGAGGAGCTTGTGAAGATGACGGAGCGCGTGATTGCCGAAGCCGCGGCTGAAGGACGGGTGGTGCTTGTCGGGCGCGGCGCGCAGGCTGTCCTCGCGACGCGGCCCAATGCGCTCCACGTGTATGTCGTCGCGTCCAAACCATTCCGCAGGAAAGTCGCGATCGAGCGACTCGGCGTGGATGCAGCGAAGGTCGACAAGGTGATCGACGAGACCGATCAGCAGCGCGACCAGTACGTCAAGATGCATTACGGACGCGACCGGCAGGACCTTACGCAGTACGATGTGGTTCTGAACGCGGAGCGGTTGGGGTTCGACGGGGCGGCCGACCTGATTGTCGCGGAGGTCAGGCGGCGCGGATGGATGGCTCCACCCACCCCGCGATCGTAACGGCGAGAGCCACGATCGCCCCGCCGGCGGCGAGTGTCGTCGGCACGCCGACGTGCTCCGCGACGATCCCGAAGAGAAACGCCCCGAACGGCGCCATCCCTACGAAGACGAACGAATAGAAGCCCATGATTCGTCCCCGCAGATGATCAGGCGCGCTCGTCTGCAGCAGTGTGTTGGTGATCGAGTTGTTCACGATCATGGCGCACCCGGCGAGCGCCAGGAGCACCATCGAGAGTGGCAGCACGCGCGACGTCGAAAAGAGCATGAGGAGCAGGCCGAATGCGGTACCGCCCACCAGCATCAGGCGGCCGCGCGAACGGATGCGTGCCGACGCGAGCGCGATGCCGAGCGCGCCGATCACCGCGCCAATGCCAATGGATGAAGTGAGCGCTCCATACCCCGCGGCACCACGGTGCAGCACGTCGCGCGCGAATACCGGCATCATCGCGATGTAGGGAAAGCCGAACACGCTGATGATGGCCGTCAGAATCATGAGCACGCGCAGCCGCCGGTCGCTGCGCAGGTAGGCCAACACCTCGCGGAATCCGGTCCACGCCGACGTCGTTTTGGGTGGCCGGGGATTGTACGGCAGCCGCATGAGTACCAAGCCCGCGATCACGGCGATATAGCTCACGCCATTCAGGAAATAGCACCACGCGATACCGACCGCACCGATCAGGAATCCCGCGATCGCCGGCCCAATCACACGCGCGCCGTTGAAGAGCGACGAGTTCAGCGCGATCGCGTTCATCAAGTCGTCCTTGCCCACCATCTCGACGATGAACGCCTGGCGCATCGGGATGTCGAACGCGCTGGCGATGCCGAGCGTCGTGGCGAGCACCAGCACTTGCCAGACGGCGATGACGTGCGTGAACACGAGAATCGAGACGGTGAACGCCTCGATCATGAACGCCACCTGCATGAGGATGATGACGCGACGCTTGTCCACGCGATCGGCGATCACACCGGCGTACAGGCTGAACAGCAGGACGCCGAGCGAGCTGAGGGCGGCCGTCAAACCGACGTAGAAAGGGGAATTGGTCAGCGTGAGGATCAGCCATCCCTCGCCCACGTTCTGCATCCACGTGCCGACGAGGGAGATGCCCTGACCGACGAAGAAGAGACGGAAGTTGCGGTGGGCGAGTGCCCCGAGTCCGTAGCGTCGCGCGGCTTCGGTCATGGCACCAAATTAAGGACTGTGCACCTCCGTTGTTCAGCGTTTTTGTTCGATCTGGACGGCGTTCTGGTCGATTCACGCGCGGTCGTCGGGCAGCTGGGCTGTCGTCACGTCGTGTGGACGGGCACTCGCCGAGCTGCGACTGACGTCCGTCGGGCTGCCGATGCCGAAGATCGTGGTGACCAGCGAGGACGTGTCACAGGGAAAGCCGGCGCCTGATGGCTATCGCCTCGGCGCGAAACGCCTGGGACTCGACGCTGCAGCATGTGTCGTGTTCGAAGACGCGCCGGCAGGTATTGCCGCTGGCCGAAGCGCGGGCGCCCGTGTGATCGCGCTCACTACGATGCTCGCGGCACGCGAGCTCGCGGGTGCCGACGCGACGATCCCCGATTTCGCCGCCATTCACGTGCGTCAGGAGCACGATGCCTTCGTCGTTACGCTGCAATGATTTATCGGTGCTAGATTAGAGGTCGATGCGCTACACGACCTACAGCCGCTACGTCCCTGGTCTGCTCGAGACGCTCAACCTCCAGGCGTTACTCGATCAGCTCGCCGACTTCCTGTTGCAATCCGGGTTCGCGGGAGGCCCGTACTCCCATCCCTTCTGGGGCGAATTCGGCGAAGAGGATCCCGATCGCTCACTCGACGCGCTGCGTCAGGCGATTCTCCAGGCATTGATGGATTCGGGCCAGCTCACGCCCGACATGCTGAACGTCCTGCGCGGCGAATCGACCGGCGACGCCCAGAAGGACCAGGAGCTCCAGAAACAGCTCGCCGATCTGCTCGATCAGATCGTACAGAAGCTGATCGACGAGGGATACCTCAATCTGCAGCAGGCGCCCAAGATGCCGGGCGCGCAGCAGCCCGTCCTCGGCCCGGGCGGAATGGCCAAAGAAGCGGCACAGCAGGTGCAGTTCAATCTCACCGACAAGGGCATCGATTTTCTCGGCTTTAGAACGCTCAAGCACCTGCTGGGGAGTATCGGGAAGTCGAGCTTCGGCGCGCACGAGACGGAGCACCTGGCGACAGGCGTCGAGGCCGAATCCGCGAGCAAGCGCTACGAGTACGGCGACACGCTCAATCTCGACGTCAACGCGACCTTGTCGCACGCGCTGAAGCGCGAGGGCCTCGGCGTGCCGATCAATCTCGAATACGACGACCTGATGGTGCACCAGGCCGAGTACCGCTCGTCATCGGCGACGGTGCTGATGCTCGACTGCTCGCATTCGATGATTCTGTACGGGGAAGACCGCTTCACGCCCGCGAAGAAAGTCGCGCTCGCGCTGACGCATCTGATTCGGACACAGTTCCCGGGCGACACGCTGCGCGTGGTGCTGTTTCACGACACCGCGGAAGAGATTCCGATCGGCCAGCTGGCGCACGCGCAGGTGGGGCCGTATCACACCAACACGACGGAAGGGCTGAAGCTGGCGCGCCGCATCCTGATGGGGCAGCGGAAGGACATGCGGCAGATCATCATGATCACCGATGGCAAGCCATCCGCGCTGACGCAGCCCGACGGCCGGATCTACGTGAACTCGATGGGCCTGGACCCGCACATTCTCCAAGCGACGTATCGCGAAGTCGCGCTGTGCCGCCGCAGCGGGATTCTGATCAACACCTTCATGCTGGCGCGCGACCGCAGCCTGGTCGAGTTCGTGAAGAAGGTCTCCGCAATCTGCCGCGGCAAAGCCTACTTCACGAACACGATGACGCTGGGCCAGTTCATTCTCATGGATTTCATGAGAAGGAAGACTCGGCGCGTCAGCTAGGGGGCCCCGGGTCCTCGGCCACGATGACGCTCTGTGCCAGCGCGCTGCCGCCGAGTGCCGCTTCGCCGCCGAAGTACGCTTCTTCCCCGTGTTCGCTCAGATCCAACCCAATCATCTCGTCTGCGATGCGCGCGCGTGTGCCGAACGTCGCGCGAATAATCGCGAGAATGACGATCGTCCCGACCGCGGCGATGAGTATGGCCGCCAGCACCGCGTACAGCTGCACGAGCATCTGACCCGGGTTTCCCGCGAACAGGCCGTCATTGCCTCCCGGATTCGCGAGCTTCGTGGCGAACACGCCGGTGAGCAGCGCACCGCCCATTCCCGCCAGGCCGTGGCAGGAGAACACGTCGAGCGAATCGTCGAGCCTGCTCTTGGAGCGTAGCTGGATCGCGAAGTAGCTGATGAGCACGCTCAGCACACCGATGGCGAGTGCCGCGGGCGCGGTGACGTACCCCGCCGCCGGCGTGATTCCAACGAGACCAACAACGGCGCCGGTGGCCGCGCCGACGGCGGTGATCTTCCCTGTACGCATCGTATCGAGCACCGCCCAGGTGAGCACCGCCGCGGCCGCCGCGCTGTTCGTGTTCACAAATGCGAGCGCCGCGGTGCCGTTCGCCGCGAGCGCAGACCCCGCGTTGAAGCCGAACCAGCCGAACCACAGCAACCCTGCGCCGATCAGGACCAGCGGCACGTTGTGCGGCGATAGCGGCATGCGGCGGAAATCGCGCCGTGGTCCCAGGAACCACGCCGCCACCAGCGCCGATACGCCGGCGCTCACGTGCACGACGGTGCCGCCCGCGAAGTCGAGCGCGCCCATCTTTTGGAGCCAGCCGCCCGCCCCCCACACCCAGTGCGCCAACGGCGCGTAGACCAGCGCCGACCAGAGTACGAGAAATGCGAGATAGGCGCGGAACCGCATCCGTTCGACGATGGCGCCGGAAACGAGCGCCGGCGTGATCACCGCGAACATCGCTTGATAGACCGCGTGCGCCTGGTGCGGGATCGTCGGCGCGTAGGGGTTCGGATCGAGCCCCACACCCTTGAACATCACCCACGAGAGACCGCCGAGCCACGGCGATCCGGGGGCGAATGCGAGCGAGTAGCCGATCAGCACCCACAACACGCCGATCGCGCCCATCGCGACGATGCTCATCATCATCGTGTTGAGGGAGTTCTTGGAGCGGACGAGCCCGCTGTAGAAGCACGCAAGCCCGACTGTCATCAGAAGCACCAGGGCGCTCGACGCGAGCACCCACGCAGTATCGCCGGCGCTTATGGCCGGCGTCTGCGTCATGCTTCGTCGGCGGCGCGCAACGCCGCCTGCTGCACCTCTCGAGCGTTCACCGCGGTAAGCGCGTCGTTGTTCTGTTCGCCGGTGCGGATGCGAATCACCCGCTCGATCGGCTGCACGAAGATCTTGCCGTCTCCCACCTCTCCGGTGCGGGCGGACGACAGAATCGCATCGATGCAGGGCTGCACGAACGGCTCCGAGCACACCATCTCGATTTTCACTTTCTCATGGAATTCCATGACGAGGGTGGTGCCACGGTATTGACTCACGATTTCATGCTCTCCGCCGTGGCCGCTCACGCGGCTCAGCGTGATACCGGTGATGCCGGCCCGGAACAACGCTGCCTTGACTTCGGGCAGCACCTCCGGTCGCACGATCGTAGTGATCAACTTCATCGTCACCTCCGAGCGTTGAACACGAGACGTGATAAGTCGCGCACGAGCGCGTAGGAGTCGGCGTCCTTCTGAATCCCGCCCGTCGACACGACGAGGACATACCGGCCCTGACTGGCCGGTTCGACCAGCGCCGCGTCGTGATAGACGACCTGCCCGATCCAGCCGGTCTTGTGATAGACGCGCGTGCCCGCCGGCAGTCCGGCGGGGATCCCTTCGTTGAACTGCTGCCGCCCCAGAATGCCAAGCATGTCCTGGCAGGAAGCCGCTGACGCCGCCTTCCCGTTCGCGATCGCGGCGAGCAACACGCCGAGGTCGCGCGCGGTCGTCGTGTTGTTCAGACCGGCGCGATAGGCTTTGCCGTCTTCGACCCCGCGCAACACCAGAATCGAGTCGGCGCCGAGCGTGTGTGCGGTCGCGTTGGCGCGCTTCGCGTCCACCTTCGCGATCAGCAGGTTGGTCGCGAGATTGCTCGAGACCGTCTCCATCAGCTCGATCAACTCGCGAATCGAGGCGCGCCGGCCGATACGCTTGTAGAGGGATGAATCGGAGTCGTCCGTGGTGTCGAGCTGGTAGTGAGAGGTGTCCACGATCGAGCGAAACGTGTTCGTGACGGTGATCGAATCATCGAGCGACAGGAGACCGGCATCGCGGTCGCGGAACAGCTGGATCATCACCGGAAGCTTCATCGTGCTCGCCGCATGGAACCGCGTGGCTGCGCCGACAGTTAGGGAGTCGCCGGTCGTGAGATCGCGGTAATACAGTCCCACCGCGCGTGCTGGCGTCTGCGCAATGCGCGCTTCAATCTGGGCTCGGAGGGAGGGGGAGGGACTGGTGGTGTGGGTTTGAAGCAGGATCAGCGAGAGAACGGTCATTACCATTCTGCCACATAACATACACTATAGATTCTAGCCCGTGAGCGAATTCGTTTTCGGTACCCATAATGCCGCCTTCGTACAAGCCATGTACGAGGACTACCTGCGCGACCCGGCGTCGGTCGGGCCGGAGTGGCGGGAACTGTTTGATAACGGGAAGCTGGGTGAGCTCCCGATCATCCAGGGAGCAGGGAGCCGGGAGCAGGGAGCAGTGAAAGCGCCCGCATCTCCAGCGCCCGTCGCTCCTGCTCCCAGCTCCCCGCTCCCTGCTCCCCCAGGAGCAACGCCCATCACTGGGCCGGCAGCGCGGTTGGTCGCCAACATGACGGACTCGCTCACCGTCCCCACCGCCACCTCCTTCCGCGACATCTCGGCCACCACGCTCGACGCGCGCCGCAAGGCGCTCAATGCCCAGCTGGCCGCGAGCGGCAAGAAGGTCTCGTTCACCCACCTCATCGGGTACGGGATCGTGCAGGCCGCCAAGCGCTTCCCGGTGATGACCCATGCCTTCCAGGAAATCGACGGAAAGCCGCACCGCGTCGATCCAGGCGGGATCGGCCTGGGGCTCGCGGTGGACGTCGAGAAGAAGGACGGCAGCCGGGCGCTGGTCGTGCCGGTGATCAAGCACGCCGAAACGATGGACTTCGCGACCTTCCACGCCGCCTACGAGGCGGTGGTCGAGAAGGCGCGGACCAACCGCCTGATGCCCGACGACTTCGCCGGTGGCACGATGCAACTGACGAATCCAGGGACCCTGGGCACGGTCGCATCAGTCCCGCGCCTGATGAAGGGCCAGGGCTCGATCATCGCGACCGGCACGATCCGCGAGATCGCCGACGCCAAGATCATCACGATCACGAGCACGTACGACCATCGCATCATCCAGGGCGTGGAGTCGGGCATGTTCCTCCGCACTCTCGACCATCTCTTGCAGGGCGAGGAACGGTTTTATGAGGGAGTGACGGAGAGCCTGGAGGGAAAGGGAGCGGGGAGCAGGGAGCAGGGAGCGGTAAAAGCCCCTGCTCCTCCAGCACCAGTTGCAGCGCCTGCTCCCAGCTCCCCGCTCCCTGCTCCCGATGATTTGAAGTACGTCGCCGCCGCGTACGCTCTGGTTCGCGCCCACCGCAACTTCGGCCACCTAGCCGCGCATCTCGATCCCCTCGGCAGCGAGCCGCCAGGTGATCCGTCGCTCGACATCGGCCGTCTGGGACTCACGCCGGAAATCATGGCGCGCATTCCGGCAGATGTGCTGCGCATCTATGTGCCGGGACAGACTCTCGCCGAGGCACTTCCGGCGCTGCGCGCGACCTACTGCGGCACGATCGCCTACGAGGTCGAGCACATCGGCAGCCATGAAGAGCGGCTGTGGCTGCGGCAAGTGATCGAATCGGGGCAGCATCGGCGGCCGCTTTCAGCTGAAGGCAAGAAACAGCTGCTGGCGCGTCTGACCGCCGTGGACACACTCGAGCGCTTCCTTCACAAGGCCTATCTCGGCCAAAAGCGATTCTCGATCGAGGGGCTCGACATGACCGTGCCGATGCTCGATTTCACGATCGAGCTCGCCGCGGCGCATGGGACCCGCAAGACGGTGATCGGCATGGCGCACCGCGGGCGGCTCAATGTGCTGGCGCACGTTGTGAATGTGTCGTACGAGACGATCCTGGCCGAGTTCGAGGGTGGGCGTCGCGAGGAAACGGCGGAATCCGAAGGCTGGAACGCCGGCACCGGCGACGTGAAGTACCACCACGGCGCGGAAGGCGTGTACCACACGGCGAGCGGCAAGGACATGGCCGTCACGCTCTCGCCCAATCCCAGCCACCTCGAATCGGTGAATCCGGTCGTCGAGGGACGCGCGCGCGCGAACCAGACGAACCGCGGCGGCGCTGTGGCGGAACATGACGTGAACGTCGCGCTGCCGGTGTTGCTGCACGGGGACGCCGCTTTTGCAGGCCAGGGGGTCGTCGCCGAGACGTTCAACCTGGCGCGGCTGCGCGGTTACACGACCGGCGGCACGATTCACCTTATTCTCAACAACCAGATCGGTTTCACCACCGATCCTCGCGAAGGCCGCTCGACCGATTACTCCAGCGATCTCGCCAAGGGCTTTGATGCGCCGATCGTCCACGTCAATGCGGACGACCCAGAAGCGTGCCTGGCGGCGGTGCGTCTCGCGATGATGTATCGCGAGAAATTCCATGCCGACGTGGTGATCGATGTGGTTGGCTACCGCCGTTACGGTCACAACGAAGCGGACGAGCCTGCGTACACGCAGCCGGTGATGTACGAGCGCATCAAGCAGACGCCGAGCGTGCGCGAGAAGTACGCCGCGCAGCTGGTGAGCGAAGGCGTGGTGGACAGCGCGCAGGCGGAAGCCGACGGGGAAGCCGCGTACCAGCGTCTCGCCGCGGTGCAGCAGGCGGTTAAATCCGGCCACCGGGCGGAGGAACCGCAGCGTATCAAGCCCGAGGGCGCGCCCGAACCTCGTACCGCGGTCACCGCCGAGCTATTGACCAAGCTCAATGACGAGCTGCTTGCCGTTCCGGACGGCTTCACGGTACATCCCAAGCTGCTGAAGCAGCTCGAGCGCAGGCGCGACTCGCTCACGTCGAAGGAGGGCATCGAATGGGCGCATGCCGAGGCGCTCGCCTTTGCGTCGTTGCTCGTTGAGGGCACGCCGATCCGCCTGACGGGCCAGGACACCGAGCGCGGGACGTTCAGTCAGCGGCACCTCGTGTTGCACGACATCCAGACCGGGAAGCGCCATGCGCCGATCCAGCATCTTCCCGACGCGAAGAGCGCGTTCGAGCTCCACAACAGCCCCCTCTCCGAGTATGCGTGCCTGGGATTCGAGTACGGCTACGCCGTGGAGGCACAGAACGCGCTGGTGCTCTGGGAAGCACAGTTCGGCGATTTCGCCAACGGCGCCGAGGTGATCATCGACCAGTTCCTGATCGCCGGGCTCGCGAAATGGGGCGAGACGTCGCGACTCACGCTGCTGTTGCCCCATGGCTATGAAGGTCAGGGACCCGAGCACTCCAGTGCTCGACTCGAGCGTTTCCTCGCGCTCGGCGCCGAGGGCAACATCCGCGTCGCCAACTGCACGACGCCGGCGCAGTACTTCCATCTGCTGCGGCGCCAGGCACTGCACACCGAAATTCGGCCGCTCGTGGTAATGACGCCGAAGAGCCTGCTGCGGCTTCCCGCGGCGAGCTCACAGCTCGACGACCTGGTGCTCGGCAAGCTCCGGACGGTCGTGTGGGATCGGGATCGCACCTGGCCCGAGAAAGTGACGCGCCTGCTGTTGTGCAGCGGCAAGATCTACTACGACATCATCGCGTCGCCTCGGCGCGCCGAGACACCGCACGTCAAGATCGGGCGTGTCGAGCTGCTCTATCCGTTCCCGGGGAGCGAGATTGGCGAATACGGGCGTCGCTATCCCAATCTCAAGGAAGTCGTGTGGGTTCAGGAGGAGCCGCGCAACATGGGCGCGCGGAAGTTCGTAATGCCGAAGATTCGCGACGTGCTGTCGCCGGGTGTGGCACTGCTGGACGTCTCCCGGCCGGAGCGCTCGAGTCCCGCGGAGGGCTATCCCGCGGCGCACAAAGCCGAGCAGGAGCGGATCGTCGCCGCTGCCTACGGCTCCTAACCAAGCATGCCGGCAGTTCTCCGTTACAGCGTCTTTGGCCTCGTCGTGCTCGCGGCCCTCGCGGCGCTCGGCTCGTGGCTCGTTCGCACGCGGCGAGTCTCGCCCTTCGGCGTCTTCGGCCGGACACTGCGGTCCGTAACCGATCCGATCATGCGGCCCGTCGAACGGCGGTTGGTGCGCATGGGAGGCAACCCCACGCACGCCGGCGGCTGGCTCGTCGTCCTCACCGCGGTCGCCGGAATCGTGCTGTTGTCGCTGGCCGGCTGGCTGGTCACGACATTTCAGACGGCCCAGGCCGCGGCGAGCGGCGGCACACGCGGCACGTTCAGGCTGATCGTCGACCTCGCCTACCGCATCCTCTTTGCCGCGTTGATCGTTCGCGTGATCGCCGCATGGTTCGGCATGTTCCGCTATTCGCGGTGGGTGCGGCCCGCCTACGTCCTCACCGATTGGTTCGTCGAGCCGATCCGTCGAGTCGTGCCGGCGCTTGGCGCATTCGATCTCAGCCCTGTGGTCGCGATGTTCGCACTGAGCATCCTGCGGCAAATCCTTCTCTCGGGATTGAGTCGCTGAAAGCACGGCTCGTCTTACACATCGTTCCGCGCGCTCGGGCGACCGCGGTAGCGGGACGTCATGGCGACGCGCTCAAGGTCAGGGTCGCCGCTCCGCCGGCAGACGGCGCGGCCAACGAGGAGCTCATCCGGTTTCTTACCGTGCGGCTGGGACTTCCCCGCAACGCTATCGCGATCACAGCAGGACAATCCGGCAGGCGCAAGACTATATCGATTACCGGCATGGAATCGGCGACGGCACTTCGCATTCTGGAGGGTGGATGAAACTGCTCAAAGCGCTCGTCAGCTTCATCGTCGGCACGCTCGCCGGCGCCCTCGGCAGCAAACTGTTCGGCCCGTTCGGCGGGGTGCTCGGATTTATCGTGGGGGGAGTGGCGGCGTGGTGGGTCGCCCAGCGAATGGCCTTCTTCGAATAGGGGAGAATCTCAACCTTTGAACACCCTCAACAAGTAATACAACGACGGGAACAAGACGACCGCACCTGCCAACACCGCGATCAACGCCAGCTTGAGCGTGATATCCGGCGCGGCGGCGTCCGAGATCGTGAACACGGGTGGCACGAGATAAGGATACTGAGCAAGTCCCCAACCCCAGACGATCAGGGTTACCTGCGCCGCCGCCGCAATCCGTGCACGCTTGTACCGACGCCGCGAGAGACTCCAAAATGCGGCCAACGCGGCGGCCGCGGTCAGTGCCACGACCCTTTGATTGACAGGCGGCGCCTCCGGGAACACCGCTAGGCCGAGTACCGCCATCGCGACCAGCGCGGCGCCCGCGGCGATCGCGCGTCTCCGGAAATCTTCCTGCAACTCGGCGTCTTTTGCTTCCAGCGTCAGATACACGGCCGCGAGAAACGCAAAGGCGGCCAGTGCGAAAAGACCGACCGCGAGGTCGAACGGCGTCAGCCACGGCGCGATATAGCCGCCGTAAAACCCTTCCCACTTCCCTTTGCCCCACTCCCCGACCGCACCAGAGGCCACGGCCCCCACCGTTGTACCCAGCAGCACCGGCGTGATGAGGCTTGCGGTCGCGAAGACTCTGCCTCCTCCACCGCCATAATTCTGGAATACGAACGCCGATCCGCGCAGCACGATACCGATGAGCATGAGGGTCAACGGCACGTGCAACGCGATCGCGATGCTCGCAAACGCGCGCGGGAAGCACGTGAACAGCAGCACTATCGCGAGAATCAGCCAGACATGATTCGCTTCCCACACGGGGCCGATCGCGTGCGCGATGAGGTCGCGCTGCCGCGCCTGGCGCGGCCCTGACGCGAGCAGATCCCAAACACCGCCTCCAAAGTCCGCGCCGCCGAGTAGTACGTAGGCGGTCAGCGACGCGAGGATGATCGCGGCGAGAGCATCGGCGAGAGAGGGCATCAGGCTTGCGGGCTCCGCACGATCTGCCGGGAGAGCAGCCGGACAACGATTACGCCGAGCGCGCAGTACAGCAGCGTGATCGCCGTGAACGGCACGATGAGGCCCGGCATTGGCGTCACAGCATCGGCAGTCTTGAGAACGCCGAAGATGACCCACGGCTGGCGGCCCAGCTCCGTGACCATCCAGCCGGCCTCCACCGCCAGGAAGCCGCACGGCGCGGCAATCGCGAGCGCCCAGAGAAACCTGCGGCGAGTCGCGAAGTCGCGTTTGCGCAGCGCGAGCCATCCCGCCCACAGGCCAACCAGCGCCATGTAGGTACCGAGCGCGACCATCACGTCAAACGAGAGATGCACGAGCGATACGTTCGGCCATTCGTCGCGCGGCACCGCGTCGAGGCCCTGCACGACAGCGTGCGGATCGTGAAAGGCGAGCAGCGACAGTGCGTACGGGATCTTGATGCCGGGACCAATTGTAATCGGCGCTCCGGCGCGCGTCTCGTACAGCGCCTCCATGGCCGCGAGCTTCACCGGCTGGCGGCGCGCGACGTACCGTGCCGCGATGTCACCGGCGATCGGCTGCAACACGGCAGCCGGCGCTCCTACCAGGAGACCGATCGTCAACGCGGCGCGATTGAACGCGCTCGTGGGATTCCTCAGCAGCAAGAACGCATGAATGCCCGCCACGCCGAGTCCCGTCGCCGCGTAGGCCGCGAGCGTCATATGCAGCGCTTGGGGAAACGCCGCAGGCGTGCCCATTGCCGCGATCGGATCGATGGCGCTAAACGAGCCGTTCGTGAGCGTGAAGCCCGTCGGCGTGTTCATCCAGGCGTTGGCGATGACGACGAAGATGCCGGACGCCGCGCCGCTCACCGCGACCAGCACACCCGCGAGCAGGTGGGCGCGGGGGGACACCTTCTCCCAGCCGTAGAGGTAGACGCCGAGGAAGATCGCCTCCGTGAAGAAGGCAAAACCCTCGAGCGAGAACGGCATGCCGATGATCGGACCCGCGAGCTCCATGAAACCCGGCCACAGGAGCCCGAGCTCAAAGGACAGGACCGTCCCGGATACCGCGCCGACGGCGAACAGGATGGCGGTACCGCGCGCCCAGCGCTTGGCGAGATCGAGATAGACGGGATCGCGCGTCCGTTGCCAGCGACGCTCGGCCAGGACCATGAGCACGGGCATCGCGATCCCGATGACGGCAAAGATGATGTGAAACGCGAGCGATACCGCCATCTGCGACCGGGCGGCGAGCAGGTCGCTCATTTGATCTGGGCGATCCGGTCCTTGATCCGCTGCTGCATGTCGGGGAACGCGGTACCCAGCCGCTCCAGCACGGCCCGCGCGGAGTCAGGCTTCCCCGCGGCGACGTACGCGTCCGCCTTCAGGAACCCCACGCGCAGTTGCAGCCGGCGATCGTCGGGTGCCACGCTGACCCGCGACAGCGCCGTCAGGGCGGCGCGCCCGTTGTTCTTGTCGCGCACCAGCGACTCGACCGCAAGCAGCCGCACGTTCGTATCGCCGGGGAACCGCCGCTCGAGCTCGGCAAACAGCTGCGCGGCGCGCGCGCTGTCATGGCGGGCCCTGGCCTGCTGCGCCGCCTGATACAGCCCGGCGAGATACAACCGGGTAACGTCGGCGGTGTCGCCCGACCGCGTCCCCACGCCGCCCGCGTAGCTGTACACGAGATCGCCGCCACGATCCGCGGCCTTCAGTATCGCCGCGACGCCAAAGATCCCCACCACCGCCGAACCCCACAGCGCCACGCGCGCCGTTTGTATGCTGCGCTTCGCCGCAACGAGCGCTACGATCTCCAACAGCGCGACGACGAGGAAGACGTTGCGTGCCCAATGGCCCGCGTCCTCATGATCCATGACCGCCTGCCGGGCTCCCGGAATGCGCTCGACTGGCCCGTGCGCGTCCAGCCCGGAGTGCACAGCCAGGGCCGCGGCGCCGGCGCCGAGGATCAACAGCGTCGCGGCCGCAGGCCCGGTGAAGGGCGCGCGGCCGGTGAGGGAGATCCAGCGGAAGAGCACGCCGAGGATGACGAGCGCGATCGCGAAGTGGACGATCACCGGGTGGTAGACACCGATGTTTGGCATGGGCGCAAAACTACCTAGCCGGGCAAAACGATGCTATCGCGGCCGGATTGCGTCCCGGATGATGTCGTCCACGGCGAACTTGATGAACTCCGCTCGCTTCTCGCGCCGGCGTTGGCTCTCAGCGCGGACGTCGGCCAAGCGACGCTCGATGTCGGCGATCTCCAAGCTCCGCAGCTGGTCTTCAATATCGAAATGCTGCGAGATCAGGGCTTCGATCCGCTTGCGGATCGCGGGACGATTGGATTCCGATGCCGTCCGATAGGCACGCTGCTCTGCCCGTGCATTGGCTTCGAGCCCGAACATTTTACCGACAAGCTGCGCACGGACGCTGTCGCGCCGGTTTAGTTTCTGAACCATGTCGAACTGGACTGTCAGTTGCGCGACCTCCATCCAGTATTGGTCTTGCG
>Ga0099828_10000304_pt1 | contig 29057 bp, 33 predicted proteins | sample CZO8metaG_2_FD_79338 | JGI IMG/M metagenome (GOLD analysis project Ga0099828, IMG submission 79338) | Vadose zone soil microbial communities from the Eel River Critical Zone Observatory, Northern California, USA - CZOApr15con2H1.8 metaG | ecosystem: Environmental > Terrestrial > Soil > Vadose... | reverse complement strand
TGACACGTCAGCTGTACCGTAGACTTTGATCAATCTTGGCTTCCAAGGATCAATAGACTCCAAGTCATCAATCGTCAGAGCAACGAGCTTGTTGCCATTCTTCACATTATGGTATTTCAGCGTCCGGTGGAAAATATCTTGGCTGTGACTTCCCACCCAGAAGTATTTTCCATCGAATTCAAACCCGACGGGCACAACATCAGGCTGACCTTTACTGGATACTGTTGCGATTCTGGCCAAGCGTTGAGATTTCAAATATTGAGTTTCAGCTTCGGTGAACATAGACTAGCCCCTCTACTTCCTGTTTGACTTCAAGTCTCCGGATATATTGACTACCCTCAACGAACCTCTTGATCATGAGAGATGCTTCGCTGGAATCCGACCCTAGCCTCGGTAGCCTGCGTGTTTTCGCCGCTAAAGCAGAACAAGACGGGATTTATCTCGCGTCTCTGAATGAGCACCTTCTCCATCCCCATCAGAAAATGGGCAAAAGCCATCTCAGTATCGGCAGATGGAATTCGCATGTCCATTATGAGGTCCCAGAAAATGTAGGGCTCCCAAGAGAAGTGTTTCTCCTCGAACAGGCTTTTCAAAGGTCTATACATGTCCTTGAATCGACTGAGATGGTCCTTTCTTCCTGATGCTTCCCATTCTTCCTTGACTTGTTCCACTGAAACCTCAAGATTGTCAGAGATCTTCGTGTCGGATTTGAACCAACCTGCCTGTTCCAAGATCCTGCGAACATGGTAGAACCAAGCGGCTGACCGACCATCGAACTGATCGTAGGCGTACTCGACACAGATTATTCGTCCCCTGGGACGAAGAAGGCTCTGAACTTTTGCGAGAACCTTCGTAGGTTGAGAAATATGATGCAGAGAGCGGTTGAATATCACGAGGTCAAACTTCCTGTCTGCACTGTTCCAGACGGCAAAATCTGAAACTTGGTATTCCAGCTTTCCACGTTCAGAATTGTAGGGATCAGTAGTCATCGTTTGTTTTGCAATCATGATTGTCTCTTCACTGACATCGATGCCTAGCAAGTCATGGCCTCGCCGCGCCAGTTCTAGGCTGAGGTAGCCTCTTCCACAGCCCACTTCGAGTATCCTAAGGTTCTGGCCTGAGACAAGTCTGTTGACTAGGCGGAACATCTCCCCAAAAGTCAGCTCGGCAAGATAGGGCTGTCTCCATGGACTTCCCTCCATTGAGGGCCAGCTCTTCAGTCGCCGAAGGTCCGCGGTAAAGTCCCCAGGTAAACCAGTAGCTGACACAGTGTTTCTGAATCGACTAGAATGTATTAAGATGAGAAACTTGCAACGACACAGATGATTTGTGTTCTATGCCAGGGCATCGTTGTATAACGCGTCCAGCGTGGAGAATGTCTCCTCAGGAGTAGAAGGGCTCACGGGGAGAATCTCCTCCGCAATAGATCTCTCAAGTATCTGTCTGATACAGTATCGGAGTTTCGTCGGAGTCATGCCTGCTTCAACGTACCACATTGGATGATCCATGTTCACAAAGACGGTACGGACACCGCTCTTGTCAGTTTCAACATAAGCCTGGCCGCGGTCTCCACCATGCGCAACGTCGAAAGCAAGGATCTGGTCCTTGAGATGGATAACACTCCGGGTAGCCTCTCGACTATGCCTCTTTCCTTTCCTACGCCTTCTCTCCCCAAGAACGATTTCCTTCCTCGTCTTGCCCGGCACCATTTTGACCTTCGGAGACACTCTTGGATTTACCAATGCCCTAGAAAGGATCTCCACGTTTCTTCGTAGACTTCGTCGAAGCCTCTCAGCAATTTCTCGATTAAGATATTGGATGCTCCTTAGTTCCCTTCTGCTAGCCGTCTGTTTCAGAAACTTGTGAACCCTGTTTCTTGCAAAGCCCCGCATTGCCTTCTCGAAAACCCGCCACTGAGCGCTGTCGCGTTCGAACTCGTTTCCTCCCGGGAGGCGTCGAAGGAAGTCGGCGTTGACCCATCCCTGGATTCGGGAGAGTCCATGGGTCCGGTACTGGTCTAGACCGAAAAACTGGTGTTGGAGACAGGTGATGTGTTTCTGTTGGACGCTTATTCCTGCCTCGGATATTCCAGCTCTGACCTTTGATATCGGCATTATCATGATCTCCCCCGTTATCCTCCCATACTCCGTTGCAATGTTGACTGGTAACAGTGTCGAGCCTCTCAACTCCTCAGGTTTTACTGGTTCTCCATTGACTGTGACTTCGAAGGGTCCGAAGCCTCGGAGCGAGAGAACGTTGGCCCGGGCTAGTAGAGCTCTCCGGACGTCTACGGGATCAGGTTTCTTGGTGAGCGATCGTATCCGAATTCTCAAACCATCATGATCCAGAGGCCCTTGAATGAGCCGGAGAGGCCGCCAAGTCGATTGGTCGGTAGCGTCCCAGTGTTTGTCGATGAGACTCTCGGTCAGGGTAATCGTGCGGTCGAATCGGCCTCTGTGGACTTGAAGTTCCAAATCCTTACCCACAGTAAGCCAAGCGAGACTCCCCATACCGTACGATTCTCTTATCGGACGCTTGTACTTGGGCGAGAACCCCTCCTCAGTCAACTTCCCCTTAGTGAGGAACTCTCGCAACCCAGCGAGGTCCATGCCGTTCCCCCACTCCTCGTACTCGATGGTAGAGCCACTCTCCGGAATCCTAATTTCGACCTTGGTGGCCTCGCCCCACATCCAAGAATTGACCACCAGCTCTACAAAGAATTGGGCTGCGTCTGTGTATTGGCGACCCAGGGTCTTGATGATGCTCTTATGAGTAGAGACTCTAAGCTCGTCATCCACCATAGAATGGACCGTCCTAGCAGGATGGGCGTGTCTCCTAGAAGCCAACGCTGGAGTCTCTTGTCGCATGGAATCTCGGCCGGATAATGGAGTAATGTAACCCATCTCGACGAAGCCCGGGAATCAGGGAAAGCTGAGCAATCCATTAGTCGAGTCTCTGTTGCGAACCGCAATGTCGTTGTGGCTAGGCTCATACCCACAAATCTTCACGTTCGATTTTCACCCCATGATTGGTGACGAGCTTATGGATCTCTTTGTAGAGCCTCTCAGAGGAGGCAACGACATCTTCTTCGGTTGTCGGGACGAAGCCGCTCATCTTCTCAACGAGCTCTTTGAGAGCTTTCGGTTTCTCGTCCAGATCGAAGACGATCTTCCAGAGCCAGCTTGTCGTTGTGACGTACCTTCGGTTCAAGAGAAGGATTATTCTGGCTGCATCTTCTGCGAGCACTCGCCCCTCGACAATACTCCGACGTTGTCGTTTGTCAGTATGGCGTTTCGCATGACGGCCAAAGACTCTGTCATTACCGTGAACGACTTTCGAATTGCTCCAAGAGAACCCCTCTTCTCATTCCTGGCGACCGCTTCATCGAGCTTTCTGAACCACTCATCTCGCTCGTAGAGCGCGATTCTGTTTCTGTACTGGTCTGCTTCCCACGGCCAATTGTCGGTAAACTGCTTGGCACCAGCAAGAATTGAGGAAGACTTGAGATATTCAATTTGAATGATAAGCCCTCGGTGAAGATAGTATTTCATTGGAATCTCTGCCCGATCACGAATTACAACGATCAGCTCCAAGTCGGAAAAAGGACGGTCAAGTTTCTTCGATGTTGAGCCGCAGATGTAGACAGCCAGGACATCGTTCCGGTATTTTTTGACGACACGGTCTGAAATATGCCGTGCAATCCTCAGCCGTTCTTCGTGGGTAAACTTTCGTAGTTTAGGGATCAAACGGATCGGTTCTTCTTGTCGGATAATTCTGTTCGGCGTGTCTTTCATAAGTACGGTTCTTTTCACGGTGACCTATCACTCGTAGGAACGACTGGCTTGGAGACGACTGAGACGGTTCACCGCACAGCATTGACACCGGAGGGTCGGAGGAACAAGCTGAACGATCTTTCAGGAAGGGACTGGATCAAATTCACAAAGTCATGGTTCATCCATCGACCCGACCCTCGGGGAGATCTGAAAATTCGACATCCAGCCTCCTTTCCAGAATCCCTGATCAAAGACTTCGTTTCTTTTTTCACCAAGAAGAGTGAGCTAATCGTTGATCCGTTCGTTGGAACCGGAAGCACTTTGGTGGCCGCGCTGGAAACCGGCCGCTCAGCAATAGGATTTGAGATTGTCGAGAAGTACGCCGATATCTCGAGGGAACGAGTCAAAGAAGCGCTGACTCGAAACGGTGCGCGTGAGAAGCTGACAAAGGGAGGATCGTCTTCGGCCAAGGTCGTTAGAGCCGACTCAGCAAGACTATCAAAAATTTGGAGAGAGAAAGGTTTCCCTCCAGCCGACTATTGCATTACTTCGCCTCCCTACTGGAACCAGTTGAGGAAGAGTCACATGCGACAGAAAGGTCGCGCAGAAAAAGGACTAGACACTGTCTACAGTGATGATCCTGATGAGATCGGAAACACAGAAGATTATCACGATTTTTTGCGCGCTCTAAAACGCATCTTCGATGAGGTCTACAAGGTGATGAGACCGAAAGGCTACCTGACGATTATTACCAACAATGTCTTCAGTGATGGAAGAATGTACCCGCTGGCATTTGACACCGTCTCGACACTTGCCAAGGAGCCGTTCGCCTGGACTCCGAAGGATGAGAAGGTGTGGTGTCAGGATGACAAAACGCTCCTCCCACTAGGAGTTTTCAATGCCTGGGTGGGGAATAGACATCACCAGTACTGCTTGATCTTCCGGAAGGAAGAGTCGCTTGTCGAACGCACTAGCATGAATATGCTAAAGAAGGGGTAAATAGCCGCCGAAATTAATACAAACTTGTATGACTCCCGGCGCTTATCTGGTCGAAGTCATCGTCGAGAACAAGCCGCTCGCCCGAGACCCTGAAGGAGAGACAATACACCAGAACCTCATTCTGAAAGGCGGTTACAACCAGGTAACTAACGTTCGCGCAGGCAAACTCTTACGCATGAATGTCGAAGCCAACAGTCCAGATGAAGCCCGAGCGATCGTCCGGAAACTCTCCGATGACCTGCGAATCTACAACCCCGCCGCTCACACAATCCAGGTCAGAATTGTAGGATAACCAAGTAATGGGAAAGGTCGCGGTAATCCAATATCCCGGGAGCAACTGCGACCTAGACGCGCTAGAAATTCTCCGAGACGTTGCAAAGGCAAGGACGGATCTTGTCTGGCACAAGGATCTGGAAGACGACGATTATGACGCGTATGTTCTTCCCGGTGGATTCAGCTACGGCGACTATCTCCGAGCGGGGGCGATCGCAGCTACCAGTCCCAGCCTTAGAATTGTCAAGGAGGCCGCTGAGGGTGGCAAGCCGGTTCTGGGAATATGTAATGGATTCCAAATATTGGTAGAGGCTGGTCTTCTACCAGGAGCAGTGTTGCGTAATAGCAGGCTACGCTTCGTCTGCACATGGACCAACTTGAGGGTCGAAACCACCCGCACGCCCTTCACGAATAGGGCCGAGAAGGGACAGGTGTTGGAAATGCCAATAGCGCACAATGAGGGACGCTATTATCTCGACAAAGACCAAATCCCTGATCTGGAGAGAAACCAGCAGATAGTATTCAGGTATGTGAGTGAAAAGAGCGAAGCTACAGAAGACGCTAATCCTAATGGCTCTATCGATAATATCGCAGGCATCTGCAATCAGACTGGCAACGTCATGGGCCTAATGCCGCATCCTGAAAGAGCTTCATTACAAGTGCTGTCACCAGACGACAAAACAGACGGTCGAGTCATCTTCGACTCTATGATGAGAACGCTGCGCGGGCCTCGAGCTTAGGATGAACTTTCTCAATTCAAGGTTCAACGCCTCGTCCGCGGAAAACAGAGATACCTCAACTGGATCAAGTGCCGGTGCTCCTCCCCCATCTGTGTTTGGGATTATCGTCGTTGGACTACTGGCTGGACTAGTTGTCGGGTTGCTGTCTGGCCCAAACTTCACACTGCAGGGTTTCTTCCTCGGCTTTGCCGGAGGAGCATTGATAACCGCAGGTCTCTACTTTTACTCATCTGAAAGGAGCCGTCCTCCAAGATGAGCGAAAACGCCCGCTCCAAGCGCAGAATAGCTCTCGGAATCTTTGCAATAATCATGGGGTGCGTATCGTTGGTTGGACTGTCAAGTACTAGCTACTACTTCGGCCTAGGCATCTTCGGCGGAGCATATGGCGCAGTCATGATAGCACTTGGCGTCGCTCTCATCGCAAAGAAGGAGGCAGTTACCTGATGAGTGGCTCGACAAGTGACAGTCGGAGGCCGAGTCCGATTCCGCGTGCGGTCCTCGCGGGTCTGATTGCCGGAATTGCCGCGGGACTCGTTAGCTACTATGCGATAAACAGCATCTTGGGGTTGATAATCGGGTTCATCGCAGGAGCAATAGTTGGCTCACGAACTGTCCTTCTGATGAACAAGGCAAGAGAACAGGACCAATGACGACGGTTCAGGTTCAGAAACCGAACCTGACTGATGAAGAAATTCGCTACGCAGTCAAGAAGCTAGGCCGCGAGCCTAACGAGGTAGAGTGGGCTATGCTTGAAGCGCAGTGGAGCGAGCATTGCAGCTACAAGTCCAGCAAACCGCTTCTGAGGCTTCTGCCCAGCAAGGGACCTCGAGTAATCGTTGGACCCGGGTCGGATGCTGGAGTCATTAATGTTGGAAATGGCTGGGTGGCTACTCTTCACATCGAGTCCCATAATCATCCGAGCGCGATAGACCCCTACGGTGGTGCGGCCACCGGTGTCGGTGGTGTTGTCCGTGACATACTCTCACTAGGGACCCGTCCGATAGCGCTTCTCGATCCCCTTCGATTTGGTAGCCTAGAAAGCTCCCATAGCCGCTGGCTCTTCGACAACGCGGTTCGCGGAATCGGCTCGTACGGAAACTGCATCGGAGTACCCACAGTCGGAGGCGAGGTAGAGTTTGACTCCTCCTTCGAGCGAAACTGTCTGGTAGATGTTGTATGCCTCGGCCTTGGCCGGAGGGACAAGCTCGTTCTCGGCGGTCCGAGCCATCCCGGGGACGCAGTGTTTGTAGTAGGGGGAAGCACGGGACGCGATGGAATTCAGGGTGCAAGCTTCGCGAGCAGAACTCTGACAGAAAAATCGGACAGCGAAAGATCTGCTGTCCAGGTCCCCGACCCGTTCACCAAGAAACTGATCATCGAAGCAGTCCTAGACGCCGTGGACGCTGGTATTGTTCAGGGAATGAAAGACCTCGGAGGTGGAGGTCTGACTTGCGGACTATCGGAAATGGCCACGAAGGCTGGGATGGGCATGGAGATCAACCTCGACAATGTTCGGACCCGCGAGCCCGGCATGAGCACGTCGGAGATTATGATTAGCGAGTCCCAGGAACGAATGCTGATAGTTGTTCAGCCGAAGAATGAAGAGAAGCTCACTCGGATCCTAGACAAATGGGAACTCGGCTACTCACAGGTCGGGCATCTCACAAGGGACAGGATACTGCACATCAGGCATCATAACCAGGTCGTTGCGGAAACCCCTGCCAAGTTTGTTGCAGAAGCACCTCTGTCTCCGCGGTCCAGCAGAAAGCCTTCCTACATCAAAGAATTGGCCGACGCTCCAGAACCACCGATTCCAAAGGACCTCAACGCTACCCTGCTAGCGCTTCTTGGCAGCCCGAACATTTGCAGTCGAGCATGGATCTACCGCCAATACGATTTCGAAGTAGGAATACGAACAATCATGAAACCGGGGCAAGCAGACAGCGCCATCCTGAGACTCCCCAACGGCCGAACACTGGCAATAACGACCGACGGCAACAGCAAACAAGCCTACCTAGACCCCTACTGGGGAACTGTTGGAATCCTAAGCGAATCCTTCTCCAACCTCGTCGCTACCGGGGCGGAGCCGATCGCTGTTGTAGACCACCTTCAATATGGCAACCCTGGCAACCCGGAGGTCTTCTGGACCTTCAAAGAAGCAATACAAGCTATCCGAGACTATCTCAAGGCTACGCGGGTCCCATGTGTCGGAGGCAAGGTCAGTTTCTACAACGAAGACGCTCAAACGAGAACCGCAATCAAGTCTTCACCCGTAATCGCCGCTTTGGGACTCCGAAACCCCGGAGCACCGAAGGTCTATTCAGGTCTCGCCAACGAAGGAGATGACCTATTGATAGTTGGAACAACTCTCCCAGAACTCGGCGGAAGCGAGTATTACGAAAGCGTTCAGGGACTAGGAGGTGGGCCGGTCCCGAAGGTCAATCTTAAGGCAGAGAGACAGATCATGCGAACCGTTTCAAGGATAGTGGGAAGCGGACTGGTCGAAGCCGCGCACGACGTATCGAAGGGGGGACTCGCCGTAACTCTGGCCGAAATGGCTATCCAAGGCCAGAAAGGATTCACAGTGAACTTAGACAACGTCCCGGGCAAGACGACTAATATCGCTCAGTTACTTTTCTCAGAATCGAAACCCAGATTCCTCTTGGAATCACGGCCGAAAAACACTCCCCGCATACTGCGCAGACTGAGAACAGCGAGAATCAAGGCGGCAAAGATAGGGAGAGTTCAGGGAAGCAAAATCGAACTAGAGTCGAGTGAAGGGCCGTTCATCACAATCCCATTGTCAGTCGCGGCTGAAGCCTGGTCCAAGACCCTACCTAAGACAATGGACGTTGCCCATAGAGCTTCAGAGTAAAACGACCGGCCGAGGCTTCCGGGAGGCAAGCTGACTTATCCGTTTAGATGATCGTGTCAAGAAAGAGCTATACACGGCCTGAAATTGATACAGGATAGTAATTGAATCTGAGCGGCTTCACCGTCGATTCTACCGTCAGAGCGAAGGACCGTGTCCTCGCTCGCCCCGAGCCAATCCGGACTCCACAAATCGATTTGGACGATGGAGACCGCACCGTAAAGGAGCATTGCGGGGTCATCGGAATCTATTCGTTAAAGAATGAACCCGTCGCCGAGCGTATCGTCAAGGGACTAGCGGCCCTCCAACACCGTGGCCAGGAATCCTGGGGGCTGGCCACGCCTAACGAGCCCATCATCAAAGGACTCGGACTAATCGGCGTAGGAGCCGCAGCCAATGCACGCAAGATTCTGCGTCTAGAGAGTAGCAGAGGTATCGGCCACATTCGCTACTCCACACGGGGACGAACAAACCTCGAGAACGCTCACCCACTAGATATCCATGGGGAGTTTGCTATCGCCCAGAACGGGACCATCGCCAACACGGAAGACCTCGAGCCCCTCGTCAAAGGTGAATTCCCGATCATAGACTCAAACTCGGACACTAAGCTCGCAGGCTACCGACTACTACAGCACCATCGCCGAGAACACGATTGGACCCGAGCCTTCACTCGGCTAGCCAAGGAGCTCAGCGGGTCCTACAGCTTCGTCATCGTCACACACGAGGGCGAGGTGCTTGCTGCGAGGGACGAGTCAGGCTTTCGACCATTATGTTTAGGTTGGGACGAAGAAACCCAGACTAACATCGTGGCCTCAGAGAGCTGTGCACTAACTGCTTTGCACGCTGAGCTTGTCCGAGACGTTCAGCCAGGCGAGCTCGTCCGTTTCAACCAAGATGGTGTGACTGTCACAAAGTTTGCAGAGTCTCCCCACCATCACTGCGCATTTGAATACACATACTTCGCCCATCCCAGTAGCAAGATTGAGGACCACTACGTCTACGAAGCCCGACGGCAATTGGGTCGGGTTCTTGCCAGGAAGTATCCGTTCAAGGCAGACGTTGTGATACCCGTCCCCGACTCCGCCCGGCCCGCCGCTCTTGGATACTCGGAGGAGAGTGGGATACCTATGGAAGAGGGCTTGATGAAAGACCGGTATAGGAGGAAGGGAAGCCTCAGGAGTTTCATCGAGCCTACCGACGAGAGCCGGGAAGAGATCGTCAGGGAGATCATAACCATCAGACCCGTGGTCGATGGCAAGAACGTCATCGTGGTCGACGACAGCATAGTACGGGGAACAAGCAGCAAGAACATCGTACGAGCGCTACGCGATGCTGGCGCCAAGAAGGTCTACATGGTCGTAACCTTTCCCCCTATACGCCACCCATGCTACATGGGCATCGACTTTCCAACACACGACGAGCTATTGGCGACCAGGGTTGATGGCGACGTATTGTCGATTCCAGAACTGAACGCGAAGGTGGCCAATGAGATCGGCGTCGATGGTCTGGGCTACAATGACATCGAAGGACTGAGCAAGGGAATTGGGCTCAGCCAGAACGAAATGTGCTTCGCCTGTGTAACCGGCGAATATCTCGGATTGAAGAAGAATCCTGTACTCCGGACCCGGGAAGAAATGAAGGCCTGACACTCGACCTCGCTCGTGCCCGAATGAAGGTTCTCATCGTCGGAAGCGGCGGCCGAGAACACGCACTCTCCTGGGCCCTGTCGAAGGACCCTAGTGCGATGGAGATCTACGCGGCCCCTGGCAATCCAGGCATTGCCGACATCGCAACGTGTGTTCCAATCGGCTTGGACAATATTGATGGGCTGGCCTCGTTTGCATCGAAGAATATGATCGACCTGACGGTCGTCGGACCTGAGGCTCCTTTGGGTGCGGGAATAGTTGACACGTTCAGAAAGCAGAATCTTCTAATTTTTGGGCCGGATAAGAATGCGGCGCGCATTGAAACCTCGAAGAGCTTCGCCAAAGACCTCTGCACTAGGTACGGCTTGCCAACTCCGCGTTGGGAGACCTTCACAGACAAGTCCAGAGCGATTAAGGCTCTCTATGAGCTCGGCCCACCGTGGGTGATCAAAGCAGACGGGCTCGCTGCAGGCAAGGGAACGACGGTCACCAGAGAAAGGCGCGAGGCCGAGGCTGCGATTCAACGAGAACTAGAACGGGAGCCCAAGCGAATCGTGATGGAGGAATTCATCGACGGATGGGAAGCAAGCTTCACCGCAACCGTTTCAGCAGACCGGGTACAGTGGTTGGCACCCGTCTTTCAAGACTACAAGCCAGCCTTCGACGGCGACTCTGGACCAAACACGGGAGGCATGGGCGTCTATACCCCCGTCCCCTCCGTGACTCAATCGCTTGTCGAGAAGGTCAGGAAGAAGATTCTTGACCCCGCGGTGGCGGCTCTGAGGAAGGAGGGTGCTCCTTTCCAGGGGGTTCTATACCTGAATGTCATCGTCAAACATGGGACTGAAGACCCATACGTGTTGGAGTTCAACGCGCGCTTCGGAGATCCTGAAGCTCAGGGAATCATGCCCTTGGTCAAACGCGGATTATTCGCACACCTGAACGCTATCGCAGCCAATTCCGACACACCGCCATTACTAGAATCTTCTCAATCTGCTTCTATAGTGGTTGTCCTCGCATGCAAAGGATATCCAGACAATCCCTCAACACGAGAGCTGATCGCGCTTCGACCGTTAGCCAATAGCAACATTGTCGTATTTCACTCGGGAACTGCCAGAAACTCGAATGGGCACCTCGTAACCTCCGGCGGACGGGTTCTCAACGTGGCCGCCACGGGACCTAGCGTTGAGTCAGCTCGGAAGGACGCCTATTCGGTCATTGGAAAGTCGATTCAGTTTCCCGGAATGCACTATCGATCTGATATCGGAAGCACCCAGATACGTCGCAGACAACTAGAACCGATCAGGACGTGAAACAGAGTGGAAGACTGCATCTTCTGTAAGATCGTAAGAAAAGAACTGCCGTCCTACCTGATATTTGAGGACGAGAATTTCATTGCCTTCCTCGACATTCGACCTCTAAACCCCGGGCACACGCTGGTCTCACCGAAGAAGCATCATCGCTGGGTCTGGGACATCCCAGAAGCCGGAAAATACTTCGAGACAGTTCGCATGATCGCAAAAACCCTACAGAAGACCATGAACACGGAATGGGTTGTCGCTGACGTTGGAGGCATGGGCGTGCCACACGCCCACGTCCATGTTATCCCGAGATTTCCAGGAGACGGTCATGGAGAATTCGTCAATGCGCAAAAAGTCAAAGACATACCGCCCGAAGAGATGAAGCGAATTGCAGAAAAAATCAGAAACGGCTTCCATCGAGCCGCCACCGAGTAATTCGTAAGAGATGGTGGCTGTCGAATTCTCGACTCAACAGCCTCCCGCCAGACGTCAAGCAACTTCTACAGAAGTTTCGAGAAGGACTATTGACGAGTCTCAGCAAGAACATCGTGGGCGCTTACTTGCATGGCTCCATAGCGTTCCCCGAGTATAACCCTGAAGCTGGAGACATCGACTTTTACGTTGTAGTTCATCGTTCTCCCAATAGGAGCGAGATCAGAAGTTTAGATCGCCTACATCGATCCCTGGCCGCAAAGTTCCAGTTTGGAAGGAAGTTGGACGGATTCTACATCTCAAACGCGGCGGTGCGGAGGCGGGAGAATCCGAAAGACCTGGTCTACGGAGCCCATGGTAGGATTCATCGTGGAGGCTCGGATGATGCATGGGCGCTCCACCGAGAACATTTCGCTCATTCCGCATACATTCGACTCTACGGCCCTAAGGCAAGCAGAATATTTCCACGAGCAAAATGGCCAGAAATTAGAAGTGCGCTTTATCGACAGCTGGTGTACGCGAGGCGGATCATTGACAGTGATCCCTGGTGGTCGGTCCTCAATCTCTGCAGGCTCGTCTACAGTTTCAAGATAGGACGTATTGCCGTATCGAAGTTAGGCGCTGCGAACTGGGCTCTGAAAAGTCTCCCGTCGCGCTGGAGACCATTAATCAGATCAGCCGTCAAGACATACAAGGGAACCGTGGATAGAAGAGACAGGACAATACCAGGAAGAGATGCTGGAAAATTTCTCGGATTCGCCTCGGTCCGAGTGATCGCTTTCGACATCGCATCGAATTCTCGTCAAAAAAAGACCGCATATCTTAGAAAGAGCTGGAACAGAGCGAGGAGATAGTCTTGGTCCCTATCGGTGTCCTAGTCTCGGGACGGGGCTCCAATCTAGAATCGATCCTGGACGCCGTTGATGAGAAGTACATCACGAAAGGCAGGGTGAATGTTGTCGTAAGTAACAAGCCAGACGTTGGAGCGCTTGACATAGCCAGGAAACATGACGTGCCGACGGTCGTCCTTGACGATAAAGGACTGCCAAAGATAGACCCCGAATACGACCGTAAGATTATCTCCGCTTTGGAGACTCACGGTGTTACTCCCAAAGACGGTCTTATCGCACTTGCAGGCTATTTTCGAATCCTCAGCCCACAATTCGTCGACCACTATCATAACAGAATCATGAACGTGCACCCGGCACTGCTTCCCGCTTTCCCAGGCCTCGAAGCACAGAAACGCGCACTGGAACAGGGAGTGAAGGTCTCCGGAGCCACCGTCCATTTCGTCGCAAAGGAAGTAGATGCAGGACCTATAATCCTCCAAGCCCATGTCCCAGTCCGGGACGACGACACAGTTGAAACTCTATCGCAAAGAATCCTGCGACAGGAGCATAGGCTCTACCCGGAAGCGATCCGACTCTTCACTGAAGAACAGCTGAGGATCGAAGGAAGGAGGGTCGTGCTCAAGACTTGACCGCTGTCATCCTCGATGGCAAGTTGGTTGCCTCCGAAGTCAAGAAACAGGTTAGCATTCAAGTTGAGCAGTTGGCGAAGCGGGGGATCAAACCCTTCCTAGCAACCATCCAAGTAGGAGACGACCCTGCTAGCTCTAGTTATCTAAGAGGAAAACACAAGGCCGCCGAAGAAGTTGGAATCGAGTCAGAGAACCATCATCTATCCGCCAGCACGCCTCAAGACAAGCTCGAAGCTCTTCTCGGCCAGCTGAACACGAATCCCAAGATCCACGGGATCCTGGTCCAGCTTCCCCTGCCACACGGCTTTGATGAGGATAGGATCATTGAGAGAATAATTCCATACAAGGACGTGGATGGACTCCACCCGATCAACGAGGGAAGGCTGGCCGCTGGCAAGGAGGAACTTGTGCCGTGTACGCCTAAAGGAATCGTCAAACTATTGTTCCATTACAAGGTCCCGATCGCGGGACAGCGGACTGTAATCATCAATCGGACAACGCTGGTTGGCAGGCCACTCGCGAACCTGTTTCTCAACAGAGATGCAACGGTCACGGTGTGCCACTCGAAGACGCCTAATCTTACTCAGGTAACAAGGACAGCGGACATCCTTGTCAGCGCGGTGGGACGAGAAAAATTCCAGATCAAACCGGACCACGTTAAGCCCAAAGCGGCAGTGGTCGACGTGGGTCTGACGCGTGTCGAGGGGAAACTCCGCGGAGACGTGGATTTTGGAGCTGTCAGCAAACTAGCGGGGTTCATTACTCCCGTCCCTGGAGGAGTTGGGCCTATGACAGTCGCATGCTTGCTAGAGAACACGGTCCAAGCGGCTAATATCCAAACGAGAGGAGGATAGAAGGAAGAAGAGTTTGCCTCAATCGATTGTGAGGAATGTAGAACCAGTTGAACTTGGGGCGTTACCGAAGAACCTGCAAGACTGGACCTCTGGCTTTATTGAAATTCCCGGAACGAAGAACGTTCTATCATCTAGCGCTTTTGACCCTACCGGCTGTTTCGTTGCCGTGGACAAAGGGGCGATTGTCGGCTGCGTGGCAGTCACAAACCTTCCCCGAAAGAACTGGATGGTCATAAGATACCTCGCTGCCAAGCGCGCCCTGTCCCGGGTCTATGCTGTCGAGAAACTGCTCAGCAGAGCACTACAGTATGTGGAGACAAAGAAGCCTGAGTTCCTTAGAGCAACTACACCTTCGATACAGCCGTACGTCGATGTTTACAAGAGCTTCGCGTTCAAACCCATTCGAAGAGACTTCAGGATAACATGGGATCTATCAGGGACCCTTGAATCGCCGAACAACCAAGTTGAAATCAGCGAAGTCACCGAAAAGACAGCCCCAGAAATCGCCGAAGTTTATGTCGAATCCATCCGTCCCTACTGGGACTGGCGGACAGAAGAGCAAGGAGGCGAAGAAGCTGTCACTCACAACTTCAGAGATGGTCTAAAGAGAGGAGAGCGATGGTTATCCGGTCATGTTGGAAAAGAGCTGGTTGGATTTACAGGTCTCATACCCGACTACTACAAGGCGGGAGATGCGCGTTTTCGAGGCGCTTACGTGCTTCCGGAATATCGGGGAAAAGGATTCGGCCGTGTACTCATGGACGAGGTCTCAAGCTGGGCGAAGAGACAGAGCCAGCACAAAATGACCGTGTACACCTTCTCATACCTTGACAGTCTTGCACCGGGAGCCCTGTTGTACATCAAATCCGGCGGTAAGATTGAGAGCGAGTATCTTCAGCTACAGCGGGCATGATCATACGCCAAACCATTCCTATTGTATAGCCTCAGGGTTCAACGGACCGGTGTGACAGTTTGACCGAAGCTCAGACCGCCGTCGAGAAAGAGAACCTGAGACGATACATGCTTCGTCTTAGAGACCGACAATCTATCGGAGAGATCGAACAGAAGAGCCAGGACATCATCGACCAAGTGTTGCACCTTCACGAATATGTTCGAGCTAGAGGAATAGCTTGCTACGTTAACAAAGACAGTGAGGTTAACACTAGAATCCTGATTCGAGCTGCTCTTGACCAGGAAAAGCGTGTCCTTATTCCAGTCGTGAAGAAAGGAGACATAGAACTATTTTTCTCGGAAATCAAGGACTTGGGAACAGAACTGGCTCCCGGCACCTTCGGAATTCTAGAGCCCAAACCTGAGAATGCCCACTCAGTGAGCCTCGACGCCGTTGACGTGATTTTCGTCCCCGGTATCGTCTGGGACCGTGAAGGCTACCGGTTAGGTTGGGGGCGAGGCTATTTTGACCGAGTCATCAAGAACCTTCCCCCCCATGTTCGTTCTGCGGGGTTGGCGTTCAACATGCAGCTTATCGGTCGAGTGCCTCGAGATCAGTTTGATGTACCAGTAGATATGGTCGTGACAGAGTCTCGCGTGATACGGGGTCGTCGTTGACAAAGAGCGTCAGTATTCTGATGGGATCTGAGAGCGACCGGGAGATCGCAAAGAAAGCTGAGACAATCCTGGATAAACTGGGAGTCCCGTACGAGACAAAGGTCCTGTCTAGCCACCGGAACCACAAGGAACTTGACAAGTATGTTGAGACGTCGAAGGCTGATGTCTTCATCACTATCGCGGGTCTCTCCGCGGCTCTCCCAGGGTTCGTGGCATCTCTGTCATCGAAGCCTGTTATCGGAGTCCCGGTCTCTGGAAAACTGAATCTCGACTCGATCCTCGCAATCGTCCAATTACCCTCGGGGGTCCCCGTTGGGACTGTCGGTCTGGACAACGGAACGAACGCTGGATTGCTAGCTGCGGAGATTCTTGCCTTGTCGGACACAGAGGTCTCCAAGAAGCTCACCCTGTATCGGAGCGGGCAACAGTAAGATGCAAGAGTCTATGGAGAATCTCTCCGCCCCATTCAAACGGGGAAAAGTCAAAGACGTCTATGACATAGGACACGACCAACTACTCTTCATCTTCACAGACCGGGTCTCGGCCTACGATGTGGTTTTACCGTCAACTATTCCAAGGAAGGGAGAAGTTCTCTGTAAGCTGGCCGCCTTCTGGTTCAACAATCTCAACACGCCCCATCATATGGTCCGGGTCGAAGATACGAACCGAATGGTTGTTAGAAAGTTGAAGATGATTCCCGTGGAGTCTGTGGTTCGAGGATATCTTTACGGGAGCCTCTACGAACGTTTGACGAAGGGCGAGATCTCGCTTGCTGTGGAGCCTGTCTTGGCCTCGGAGCTCGCCGAGCCCTACTTTGACCCTACAACCAAGTCCGAGGTAAAAGATGAGCCGGTGACGCTGGAACAGATTGAGGAGGAGGGATGGTTGGACTCGCAACAGTTAGAGGCGATGAGGAGCAAAACGCTTGAGATTTACAACAAAATGTCAGCGAGGGCTGAGAAGGCCGGTTTCATACTCGCTGACCTCAAATTGGAATTCGGTTTCGACAAGCAAGAGAACATTGTATTGGCTGACTCCATAGGACCTGATGAGTTCAGATTGTGGCCCAAGGCCGACTACTCGCCCGGGAAGATACAAGAGAGTTATGACAAGCAGCCGATCCGGGACTGGCTTGGAAAAGTCGGCTACAAGAAGACGCTCGACGAAGCAAGGAGAGAGGGACGGCCCACACCTCGGCCACCGGACCTTCCATCAGATCTTATCCAAGAAACAAGTCGACGATATATTATCGCGTATGAGCGTTTGACTGGACTGAAGCTGTAGATTTGCCCTCGCCTCGCATGACCTATGCCAAGGCAGGGGTCGACGTGAGGCACATCCACGAAACCCACAAGGTGCTGGCTCGCAAGCTAGAGTCTACTTTCGCGACCCGAAAGGGCAAGGTTGGATGGCCAATCTTTCCGATCGGCCACTACGCTGGTCTTGTGGACTTGGGTGGTGGAAAGGTGTTGAGCCTTCACACTGACAGTGTTGGGACGAAGGTCATCATTGCTCAGATGATGAGGAAGTATGATACGATCGGGATAGACTGTGTCGCGATGTGCGCAAACGATCTGATCTGCACAGGCGCGGAGCCCATCAACTTCCTCGACTACATGGCCATGAGCAGACCCAACCGCGCGATCGTTGAGAAGGTTGCGATTGGCCTCGTGAAAGGTGCCAGGGAAGCAGAGATGGCGATTGTTGGAGGAGAGACAGCTATCGTCCCAGAACTCTTAGCAGAGAACGGAGGGTTCGATCTAGTCGGATTCGCAACAGGAATCTGCGAGAAGAGAAGCCTGATTCTCGGTGACAGGGTTCGAGAACACGACATCATAATCGGAGCTGAAAGTTCAGGCATCCACTCAAACGGACTCAGCCTGGCAAGAAAAGTACTCCTAAAGAAATACAAGCTCAACGAGACACCGCCAGGGCTAAAGAGAAGCCTTGGCAAGGAACTTCTAGAGCCTACAAGAATCTACGTAAAGGCCGTGAAGGAACTAGTGGAAAAGGCGGAGGTCCACGGCCTCGCCCATATCACGGGTGGAGGAGCCTTCCTGAAACTGGGGAGGGTGATCGGGCAAGCCGGACTCGGTGCAGAACTCGACGAGTTGCCGCAACCGCCGGAAATATTCCGACTCATAAAACGAGCCGGACGCATACAAGACACAGAAATGTACCGTACGTTCAACATGGGAGTAGGTTTGATCGTTATCTGCCCAGAGACTCAAGTGGAGGGAGCAATTCGTGCGTTCAGCAAACACCGACAAAGCGCAAGACGGATAGGGCGCATAGAAGGGAAACCGGGAATCAGAATCAAAGGCAAACCGCTGAATTGAGTGGTTTGGACCCTAGCCACAAGTCGTATGAACAGTGGAAACTCCCTCTTCAAGAGCTTCGACATACCGATAGGTGAAGCGGAGACCCAGCGCTTCGCAGTAAGACCCGTCTTGATCGAGGACTCGGCTACTGCTTTGTTGTAGACGGAACGGTTTATGTTTGAGCCAGCGAAGCCTCAATCGATTTTCCTTGGGTCTTAGGGAGCTACTGATCCCTCAAGAGAAGATATTCTTTCAACTCCTAGAGCAAGAGTCCAAGAACGTTCTCGCTGGCGCTCTTGCGCTCGATGATCTCGTGCAGAGTTTCGACCAATTGGCCGACAAGCGGAACAAGATCAAGGATATCGAACACCAAGGAGATAACATCGTCCATTCAATCTACGACCGCCTCATCAAGACCTTCATCACACCGATCGACCGAGAAGACATCAGCAAACTGGCCTCTCTCTACGACGACGTTCTAGACTACATCTACGCGGCTGTGAACCGCATCTACCTATACGAGGTTAGATCTCCTACTGAGCCGATGAGGAGATTTACCGATCTCGTGGTGAAGTCTGTTCGGGAAATCGATTTTGCCTTTGCAAGTATTCACAAGATCAAGGCTCCCGAGGTCGAGAGTCGGATCATCGAGGTTGACCGGTTGGAAAACGAGGCTGATGTTGTTCTCAACGAGGCTGTCGCAGCCTTGTTCAAGACTAATGATGCAATTTCAATAATCAAGCTTAAGGAGATTTACGAGTTGATGGAGACCATCACAGACAAGTGTGAGGATGTAGTCCAGGTGATTCGAGACATCATTCTGGAATACTCTTAGGTCAAGAGCTTGTATGGCAACGGTTATCGTCCCCTTCGGGATAGTCATCCTTGTAATTCTTGTCGCGTTAGTCTTTGACTTCTTGAATGGTTTCCATGACGCGGCCAACTCAGTAGCTACCGTTGTATCTACTCGGGTCCTGTCGCCCCGAATAGCGGTTCTATGGGCTGCCTTCTTCAACTTTGTAGCAGCTTTTGTATTCGGCGTAAACGTCGCGTCTACTATTGGTAAGGGAACGATAGACCCAGCGATCGTAACCGCTTGGCTTCTCCTATCAACTCTAATCGGAGCGATTGCGTGGGATATCATTACTTGGTGGTTCGGTCTGCCCACCAGCTCGTCGCATGCTCTGGTAGGCGGACTGATCGGAGCGGGCGTGGTCAAAGGGGGATGGGGAGTCGTGCAAGTCTCAGGGGTGAGCAAGATAATTCTCTTTATCGCGCTATCGCCATTGATAGGATTACTACTTGCTATTGGTCTCATCCTCTTGACGAGCAGAATCGGAGCCAGGTTTTCACGTTCAAGGGCGGACCACGGTTTCCGTCGACTGCAACTAGTGTCAGCGGCCCTCTACAGTCTTGGTCACGGGACTAATGATGCTCAGAAGACGATGGGAATAATCACTGCTCTACTATTCGCGCAAGGGTTGCTCGGAGCTGTTTTCTTTGTTCCGTTCTATGTTATTCTGATGGCTGGAACAGCCATGGGTCTCGGAACGTACTTCGGAGGTTGGAGGATAGTTCGAACCATGGGTATGAAGATAACCAAGCTACAACCCTTCGGGGGATTCAGCGCAGAGACCGCGGCAGCCACAACCCTTTTCGCAACCGCATCACTCGGAATACCCGTAAGCACGACCCACACTATCGCAGGCGCGATAATGGGAGTGGGTTCCACACGCCGTTTGTCCGCGGTTAGATGGGGCGTGGCCAGACGAATCGTCTATGCATGGGTCCTGACGATACCCACTGCCGCTTCCATAGCCGGGGTGATGTACTATTTGCTCTCGTCAGCAGGACTAAGATAGTGGCCCTGAATTGCCCACATCAAGTTTCGGGATGAGCTAGAAAATGGGCGGTAGTTTGCTCGGACCCGTTTGAAAAAGAAGGGTCCGGTCCGACGCGTGAAATCGTGTCTTACATGCGGCGGGTGCTTTGCCAGAGACCTACGATGTTTCCTTCGGTGTCCTTGAAGTAGGCTGTAAAGCCCATGTCAGCAACTGGCTCTTTCTTCCGCACCGTCTTGCCGCCTAGCTTCTCGACGTTCTTCAATGCCGCCTCAATGTCCGGAACATCGACTGTGATGACGGTGCTCTTGACTTCGTTGTTGCGTTTTGTCAGTCCGCCGTTGATGGCGCCGGGCTTCGTAGGCATCTGGGTCTTCTGGTCCATCTCTGTGGTTCCAACCATGTGGTACTCCATTCCGGGGAATTGGCTGATGTCCCATCCGAAGGCTTTCTGGTAGAAGCTCTTGGCACGCTCCACGTTGTCGGCCGGTATCTCAAAGTGTACGACCCTAGTGTGATGCATATTCTGCACTTGTCGGGCGGGCGAGAAACCGGTCTAATAAATACTCGCTATACTTTCCTTCCCTTCATTGAAATCAGATCATGGATAGACTCGCTTGAAACAAGTCTGAACCCGTTATTCTTCGCCAAACCCTCGGAATTCCACGCGTGGCTTGAGAAGCATCATGATAAGACCCGCGAGATCTGGGTCGGATTTCATAGGAAAAGTTCAGGCAGACCGAGCATTACGTGGCCAGAGTCCGTTGACGAAGCACTCTGCTACGGCTGGATTGATGGTGTTCGAAAGAGCGTTAGCAATACTAGTTACGCAATAAGGTTCACAAGACGAACAGCCCGCAGTGTCTGGAGCGCAGTAAACATCAAATGCGTCAAGGAACTCATCAGCCTCGGGCGCATGCAACCAGCCGGACTCAAAGCGTTCGAGCGACGCACGAATGAAAGATCCGCGATATACTCGTATGAGCAGAGACAGTCCGCGAGGTTGAGCGGAGCTTTCGACAAGCAGTTTCGTACCAACAAGAAGGCTTGGAAATTCTTCCGAGCCCAAGCTCCATGGTACCAGAGAGTAGCGGCATTCTGGGTCGTAAGCGCGAAGAAAGAGGATACTAGGCTGAAGCGGCTTACCAAGCTAATCGAGGATTCTGAGAATAAGCGAACGATTCCACCGCTTACTCGCCCGCAGAGGATCAAGTAATCCCTCTATCAGGCGTTGTTAACGACGGACCTAATCATGGATTACCAGTTTGATGAATCGTTGGTGACGGATTTCTTAAGGCTCCGGCTCGAGTGCGGGTTATTCGGTTCCTAATGCGCGAAACGATGTTCGACGATTCCTACAACATACGTGAAGTTCTTGACGATGTGATAGAGAGAGTGACTCTTCGCGAGAAGCTCATTCAGACAGCGAAAGGGTTTGCTGAGAAGAAGAAGGAAGAAAGGTACACACTGGCGATTAGACAGTTTGAGAATCTCATGACCGACTTTCTGAGACTTTACCAGCCTATACTCGACAGGCTACGCAGCTATCGAGACGGTCTCCAGAAGGAACTCTCCGGCTTGAAGTCATCTCTCGCTACCGTCAACGGAATGCTGGAAGTCTCGAAAGGAATCGAGGGATTGGCGGCTAGACTGCAACGGTTGGAGAGTGATGGCCAGGAACTTGATGAGACGATCAAGGAGAAGAGCAAGATAGGCGACAAAATAGACGATCTCTTCAACAGAATCAGGACCCACAACCCAGGGATTACGGGACCTGGTAGAGACTCGTTCGCCGATGTAATGTCTGGGATGCCCAAAGATCTCTTCCCTGAAGAGCCGACAAGAGAAGCTCCAGCGGCTAAGAAGACGTCAACCCGAAGCTAAAGCCGTCCAGAATCTACTCTAGGGCTAGTGGAAACTTGGAATGTATTAGCGCGAATACGATAGGTGCGCGTAGGTTACGCAATTCCCGCCAGTCTTCCGCCGTCAATCGGAATGGTTGCCCCAGTTATGAAGGAGGCTTGGTCCGAACATAGCCAAGCCGCTGTGTAAGCTACCTCTTCAGGCTCGCCTATTCGTCGGATTGGGACCGCCAAGGCTACTTGGTCGCGGTTCTTCATCTGCTTTAGCCGATCGGTCAAAATGGGCCCTGGCGCAATGGCGTCGACCCGAACGTTCAGCTGAGCATAGTCTAACGCCGCGGTCTTGGTGAGGCCGATGATGCCATGCTTGCCCGCCACATAACCTGCTATTCCTTTGACTCCGTTTAGTCCCGCGGTTGAGGACATGTTGAGGATCGCTCCTCCCCCATTCCTCAGCATTGCTGGGATCTCATATTTCATCGAGAGAAACACATCCGTAAGGTTGACACGGATGGCGCGTTCAAAGTCCTCAACTTTGATGTCGGCAAGTGGTGTGGGCATGTGCCCGTCTCCCGCATTATTGAAAGCAACATCGAGACGACCGTAAACGTCAAGGGTCCGCTGAACCAAACGCTCGGCTGATACAGGATCGCCAACATCTGTCGGCACGGCGACGGCCTGGCCTCCTGTTGAGGAATATCCTTCGCAACTGTTGCTATCGCCTCTTTGTCCCGAGCAGCTAGCACAACTTTTGCTCCCGAAGCTGCGAAGATCCGAGCACTTGGGGCGCCGATGCCACGGCTTGCACCGGTAATTATCGCAACTTTCCCATTCAACAGACCGCTGGCACGAAGATTCGCGAAGATATCCTGTTCCTTACCGGCGGTCTTCTTCCTGGATGGTTCTAAGAGGCTGATCGAAGCAGTCAACGTGAACGTCCCTCTATTTTGCTGGTTCGACTCTGGGTGCCTTGTCTGGGAGACTGAGTCCTAGTTGCTGGTAACGGCCTGAGGCCTGGCTTCATCAGTTGGTACGCGATTGCCGCCGCGATTAGAACTACCACAGCTGTTCCGGCAATAGAGTCGACAAAGGGTCCGCTCGGGAGAGATCCGGTAACGGATAGGATGATTTCTGATACGGTGCTGAATGCGATGATTGCTGCGTCGACTCCAAGAGCCAGGACCCGTGCTCTAGCCTTGTCTGTCAAAAGCAAGTAACCTGCAGGAAAGGCCATTAGTCCGAGGACCGTGTGAACGATACCCAGAGACTTTCCTGTCGCGTCGGTAGAAAAGTAGACCAGCGCTGCACTTCTGAGCACAACGATTCCGCCAACAATGAATTCTAGAACTCCTAGGAGTGACACTCTGGCCCTGAGATTCGCGCTCATATCCGACGGTGCTCCTGCAAGTCGCGTGGCATCTGCTCAAACTGCTCCCTCGTGATCTCCATTTCCTTTCCCATGGAGCTAATCCTAGGTCCGGATTATCTAAGAACTCACCTAAGACCTGTCGCGGTTTCGGACAGTCTGCAGGAGTATGTCCAAGAACGCGAATAAGCTTGGGGGATTCGTTAAGAATCGGAAGAGCTACTCAACAAGCTAAGGGGTTCGTGGAAATGAAGATTCAACTCTGGTTTCGGGTAACCTCGCTTCTGGTGTTTCTACAGATCGCACTCGGTGGACTGTTAACGTTCAGCTTCATCACGGCTCTGCCACACATCATTACTGGGTTCGTGGTCCTCGCCTTCGCAATAGCTACCCTGGTGATGGCTCAAACGTTGAAGCCGCCGTTCAGGCCCCTGCAGGGTCTCTCCGTCGGGCTGGTCCTGCTTATCGTAGTGCAGATTATCCTAGGATTCGCTACTCTAGCAACTAGCAATGATGTGATTGCTTGGGTGCATCTGTTGGTCGCTATGGCCATTTATGGGATGGCGATTGCGGGAGCCTTCATGTCAATGAGACTGGACTATCGCTCTAGAGAGCAATCCGCTCCAAGCGTTGGACAGCAAACCTAACTTCTCAGCTCCGTATTCCCTATTGTCTCCTGAATCTTTCTCTCAGAGCTGGGCACGTGAATCGGTATTATCCTCACGCGTCTCTCGACTTCTCTTTCGATCCAGTCGAAGACCTGCACCACCCTTTCTGCAATTGTCATGCTGGCAGATTTTACCTCCGGTTGCTGTTTGACCCATTCGAGAATGTCGTTTCCCTCGGCAACGTTAGCCCCGGTAAAGCCGAATACCGAGCCGTTCTGCGAGTCGGAGGCTCTGAAGATTACGTCGCCTATTTTCGCAACGACGGATTTCTCCACTTCCGATTTCTTGCCCTGTTCGCTCTGCACCCTTAGCTGGTAGGATATGCCCTCTGTCTTTCTCAGATCGACCATCGGCATGGTGAAGATTGCGGTCTCCTCCATCATCATATTGAGTCTCCGCTTAACCGTCCTTGTCGAGACCTTGAGTTGCTTGGCGATCTCATCCAGCTTCCTTTCAGCATCTCTCAACAGTAGGCTAACTATTTCCCAGTCAAGTTTGGTCATGCGAAAGCTAGTCGTCCTAAGGCCGAGTCCGGGGACCCAAGATACTTCACCCTCAACTCCTAGTCCAACTATCAGCTTCGAGAAGTCCGGGCCTTGATCAGCTAGCACCGTGACCAGCACGCTCGTATCGTAGGCGCTGCCGATGTTAATGACACCGTCAATCTCGGCGAGTCGTGGGATGGCCGCCTGCTTCGACTCTCTATCTTGGAACTCGATCCGAAGAGAAGCAAACACGCGTCCGAGCAAAGTAGGGTTGGGAACGAGCCGATACCCGAGTAGGAATCCGACATCTCTTAGATGCTTGACCCTGTTTCTGACTGTCTCCTCGTCGACCCCTAGCTTCATAGCAATTTCAATGTATGATTTCTTCGTGTTCCAGGTGTCCGGTGAGCCCCAGAGCTCTCTCATGAGATCTGAGTACGCCTTGTCCCGGAGCGACAAAGTCTTCTCCTCAGCGAATGCCTGTTTCTGTTCTTAAACTGTCCAAAAACGCGGGAGCTGTTGGGGATTGGCTTAGGAATAACAAGCATCCAGTAGTCTCATGAGCCGGCAAGCCGGTATCTCATTCTCACGAGCCAGTCCAAGATGGAGGGCCTTTCTGGGCTCCGCACATCCTCTAATTCTCACCAGATTGCGAATGGGAAGATCCTATGGTAGCAATCGCTGAAATCTGTGAAGTAGACGCTTCCGTTGACGAAGTATGGGACATAGTGTCTGATGTAGACAAGGACCTTGAATACTGGAGTGGACTGACATCGATCCGTAACATTCGGAAGGAGGGAAATCTTATCGAACGCGAGGTCGTGGTCGGATTCATGGGAAGAAAGGGGACACAAAGAATCGAACTAGTCCCGAAACAGTCTATACAACTAACCATGATTGACGGCCCGCTAATAGGGTCAAGAGAGATCAAGCTGGTTCCGTTGGGAGCGAGGAGAACGAAGATTGATGTTTCATGGGATATTCAATTTTCCGCAATCCCTGTTTTTGCTCAAGGATTTGTGAGATCCCGGCTCGAAGAAACCACCAGAGAAGCGCTTGGCAAAATCGCAAAAGCTGCGCAAGCCCGAAGGAGGTAGGATTCTCTCACTACCTATTCTCATAAGAGTTTTAACCGCATTCTTCGAGGCTTGACTTCCTACAGATTCTTCTTTGCGTTGTCGTACGCCAGCTGTATGACCTTCCTTGCCTTCGCGAGATCTTGCGAGTTCTCGATTCGTAAGCTGACCCATCCGGCTTGAGCGTGCACCAGTGCTCGGTGGGGAAGAGCGTGTCCGGTCTTCAATACTGATGCCTGGTCCGCTTTCGAGAGTCGAATGTCCAGCGACGAGGGTCCGTGGGAGTGCATGAATTCCACGCCACCTACTTGGAATTCGACCCCTCCGACTCTATGAGGTGCCTCTTTTACTCCGGGCAATTGTAATATCCAGGCCCTCAAGCTTTCATAAGTGGAAGACTGGTCTTCCATTCTTCGACCCTTTACCCATCTACAGAAATTGCGTATTTGTTGACCGTGACTCTTGGCTCTGGGTCACAGCCGATTTAGGAGTTCAGTCTTGTGAGTTCTTCGCTTATCTTCCATAGTCTCTCAGCGGAGGTCTCGTCGTAGGATTCTCTAGATGATCTCTTTTCTTTCCCTCTTGAGAAGAATTTTCCAGTGACGCCTTCCAATTCAGGCGATGTTGCGAGATAAATTGCAGCTCTGGCAGCCCTGTCTGGACTAATCATGAAAGGACGGCCCATGGTGACGAGAATCGACATAAGGCCGCCCTGGTCTTTTCCAAAGCCTGTTCTGACAACTCCTGGGTGGAGACTGTTGACCGTGACCCCCGTCGCCTCCAACTGTTTTGCCAGTTGGTACGTGAAGAGAACGTTGGCTAGTTTTGACTGGCTGTAGGCGTGGTACCCGCTGTACTTCTTCTCACCCTGAAGATCCTCGAAATCCATCTCCGTTCCATAGTGAGCCGAGGATGTTAGGTTGATGATTCGCGATGGCGCGCTCGACTTCAGCACATCCAAGAGAAGATTTGTCAGGAGGAAATGTCCCAGATGGTTTGTGGCAAAGGTTGCCTCAAGTCCGTCGACGGTCGGAACCCGCTTGGGCAGGAAGATCCCTGCGTTGTTGATGAGAACATGGAGCTTCTTGTATCTGCCCTTGAAGTCATGCGCTAGTTCACGGACTGAGTCTTGGGACGACAGGTCCGCTGTCATCGCGTCGACGTTTCGATTACCAGTCTTGGCTCTCATCTCGATGAGGGTCGCTTCGCCTTTGTCCCTGTCCCGGGAAACTATCACAACTGAAGCGTTCAGCTTGGCGAGACCCATTGCTGTGGCTTTGCCTATTCCCGAATTGCCTCCCGTGATCAAGCATACTTTGCCAGTCATGTCGATGTTGCGAACATCCAACAGCGGATTCACTGGTAGAGTATTGTCGAACGGCCCGGATAATGTTTGGGCCTAAGCTGCTCGACACTCAGATCAGAAGAGTTTCCAGCCGACTAGCCTGGCTGCCTTACTGGTTAGGTTCTGTCTGCCTTAGTCTTGGTGCGGTTGGTGTTGGGGTTGGTTGAGTGTTCATTAGGTGTGGAGCGTGTGGGAAGTAGTGTTTTCCTGCCAAGGTCAGGATCAAGTGTTTGGCAGCTCGATACGTGTGACCTGCTGAGAGAGAAATCAGACTGGTGAATATCCAGAAGAAGGGCACGCCCTGTATCACGTATGTCTGTACCGGATAGCCGACAATGCCTGGAGCTCCTACGGTCGTAGTCGTCACAACTATGGTCGGTGGAGTATTGAGAAAGATCCAGACAAGATACGCTGTACTAGCGAAACCAACGAGGGTGGCGAAGCTCATTAGAACGTCAAAGAACTTTTCGACCTTGTGTATTTTGCCCATGATGCTCTCGGACTTGTTTGTTCTCATATGGTCATGTTGTCACCGTTAGATTGAGACGCTAGGACTGTTGGATTGACCTGATTGACCATGGGCAAAAGCTGAAATCCAGACTGTATGTCGCCTTCAACCGAGGGTAGTAGGGTCCGCAGATAGCGGTGGATTAGAACATGGAAGGAAAAGACCTTGAACGCAATAGAAGCCGTCTCCCTATCAAAGATCTACCACCGTTCTAGAACGCAAGCCCTCTCGGACATCACCTTAACAATTCGCCGCGGCGAGATTTTCACCCTCCTCGGCCGCAACGGTGCGGGCAAAACCACCTTTCTAAGAATCGCTGCAACACAGCTCATGCCTACTACGGGCAGGATTTCAGTGCTGGGACACGACGCCAGAGATGAGCCGCTAGAGATCAGAAGCAAGATCGCGGTAGTACCTCAAGAAGGAAGCACGATAGGACCTCTAACTCCGTGGGACCACGTCTACTTGACGCTCCTAGCTCGGGGCATGTCCCGCAACGAGGCTCGCCAGCGAGCAGAGAAAACCATAGAGCAGTTGGAACTGAAAGAATACAGGAATCAGCCGGCTGACTCCCTGTCCGGAGGCCTCAGACAACGGATCCGCGTCGCGATGGCCGTGGCCACGGATGCAGACCTCATCTTTCTTGACGAGCCTACGTTGGGACTCGACGCGGTTAGCCGGCGCAGAATATGGGGCGTCCTTAACGAGATTCAGAAAGAGGGACGAAGCATATTGCTAACGACTCACTACATCGATGAGGCGGAGATACTCGCGAACAATGTTGCAATAATTGACCATGGACGCATGGTTCTGTCAGGCAGCCCAGTGGAGCTTCTCCGGAATGTGAAAGAGCGGGTCCGCGTCGACATTGTTGGTTCAACCTTTTCCTCAGAGGAACTGAGCAACTATGGTCGAGTTGTGAGACTGGCAGAAAGATTCAGAGTCTTGACCGACGATCAGCGAGCGAGGGAGCTGGCAGATGAAGCGATGAAGCGGGGCTCAGATGTTGGTCTAGCGAGAGTGTCACTGGAAGATCTGTTTGTAGACCTCGTCGGGAAGGCAGAGGAATGAACAGCACAAAACAGCTCCGCGCTGCGGTCATCCTAGGATACATGCTATCGATAACGTGGCTCCGAAGGAATTTGCTTAGCCTTGTCTGGCTATTCGCAACTCCGTTCAGCTTACTCTTCATCATAACAGTAACGACGGGCGGACGCTCGTTCGCGCTGGGAGTAGTCGGCTCCCTGCTTCTGATCCTATCAACTGTCGGCACGGGACTCGCAGGTGATGCCACCTGGTACCGGCTAGAGACAAAGCTGCAGGACTTTTTCGTCGCGAGCCCGGTCAACCAGCTTGGCTACCTGCTGGGTATCGCATTCGCGGGACTATTCTTTGCATCACCAGCACTAGTGGTGCTAGTACCACTTCTAGTGTACATTGGACTTCCGCTAATCACTCTACCCGTTGTACTATTGACGCTCGCGGGGGTCTGGCTCTTCTCATCAGCGATCGGATACCTCGTGTCAACCTTCACATCGAATCTGCGAAAAGGATGGCAGTCAGGACTCCTCCTAAGCGTCCTCGTCGGAATCCTACCACCAGTCTTCTACCCAGCCGAGATTCTCCCACATGACATACTACTGATC
>Ga0099828_10000300_pt1 | contig 29381 bp, 28 predicted proteins | sample CZO8metaG_2_FD_79338 | JGI IMG/M metagenome (GOLD analysis project Ga0099828, IMG submission 79338) | Vadose zone soil microbial communities from the Eel River Critical Zone Observatory, Northern California, USA - CZOApr15con2H1.8 metaG | ecosystem: Environmental > Terrestrial > Soil > Vadose... | reverse complement strand
GACGCCGGCGATCCCTATCCCGGCGTGACGAATAATCCGTCATTCACCCCGCGCAGCAATCCAGCGCCGAAAATGAACTCCGACGGCAGTTTCCCGGGGTTCACCATCGATTCGATCCGCCTCACGGGCGGGCCGGACAGCGAGATGGCCTTCCGGCTGCGCTTCGGAGCACTGACGATCGTGCGCGGGAGCGACACCAATGCCGTGGTTCAGGTCGACGGCAATTCGTTCAACGTATTCCGCGATCTCTTTGACAACGGGTCCAGTCACACGGTCAACGACACGAACCAGGTCTCCCCCGATGGACGCCGCCGATTCCGTTTCTTGTCGTGGTCGGATGGTGGGGCGCAGTCGCACTCCATTACGGGCAGCCTGGCCGGCGCAACAATCACTGCGAACTTGAGCAGCGATTACAAGCTGATCGCCACGGCGGTGACCGGGGGAACCATCCAGGCGGATACGAACGTCGATCTCGCTGGCGGCGCCTTCATCCCGTCGGGCAGGGCAGTGACCCTCACCGCGACGGCGGCCGCGGGCAATTCGTTCTCCGGCTGGTCGGGGGACACGACGACGTCGAATACGGTCGTCGTCCTGCCGATGGGCCGACCGTACACGGTGACCGCGAACTTCCTCGGCGCGCTGACGACGGCGAACGTCGTCGCGCAGCTGCTCGGACCGACGCAGCCGCTGACGACCGCGCAGATCCAGTATCTCGATCAGCACGGCAACAACAACGGCGTGTTCGACCTCGGCGACTTCCTGGCGTGGGTCAAAGCGACCGGCGCACCGCTGAGCCCGGCGGTACTGCAAGCGTTAGCGCAGAAAGGAGGCCGGAAATGAAGTGCCTCCTCGGCTGCGTGATGGTCGTGTCTCTGATGACTGCAGGACTGAGCTGTGGCGGCAGTCCGACCGCGTCGGGCCCGGGCGTGCTGAAGGTGCGGCTCACGTCGCCCCCCGCCAATTCCGGATTGGACTCGGCGGTCGTCATCACGATCAATGGACCGGCCGCTCTTACGAGTGCGACCGCCGGTACCGGGCTACGGCTCTTTCAGCAGCCGCTCGGCGGAACAACGACGCGCTTCGCCCTGACCGGCCTGCTGACCAACGGCGCGACGATTCTCACGATCGGCGTGGCGGACCTGGGCGCGGGCAGCCAGTACAACGGCACCGTCGACGCCGTCGCCATGCCGAGCTACCAGGTGCGAAATCCGCTTACGGGTTATGCGCTGGCGGTAACCCGCTAAGCCCGCAGCTGGGTGGCTTCTTCGGGAGTGTCCCACGCGTGGGCGAGATCGTCTTCGAGCCGGCGCCGCAGCTCCTGATAGGCCGTTAAGAGCCGCCGTCCTTCCTCTGTAAGCGTCGTCGCGCCACCGCCGGGACCACCCGCACGCGAAACGACCATCGGCCGTCCCAGCGCCTGATCCATCTGTTGAATCGCACTCCACGCGGTGCGATAGCTTATCCCGGCGTCCGCGGCGGCATCCTTGATCGAGCGTACGCGATCCACCGCTTCGAGCAGCCGCGCTTCACGATCACTGATGACCGGCACGCCGCGGCGTGTCAGCGTCACATTGGCTCTCGGAACCAAATCAGGGAATTGCATAGTGCCTCCTACCGCTCGGCGCTTGTTGCAGGTACGGCGCACCCACCGGCGAGCGACGCGAACGCGGGCTCGCCGTCAGGCAGTCGCAGCGCGAGCAACCGGTTGCGCCACTCCGCCAGCGCCCAGCGGCTGAATCGCTCCGCCATAGACTGCTCGGATGCCGAACGAATGACGTACAACGTGTAAGGGTTGCCGAGCGCGGTATCGGCGGCGAAAAGCACGCGCAGGTCCACACCGGTTACCCGAGTGAACGTCGGGAGATCGGCGAGCGCATAGGCGCGGCGCTCGTCGGCGAGTCGCAGAGTCGCCGCCTGGTCGACACCCGTCTGGACGTACCAGGAATCGCGCTTGCCCGGAGGGGCGATTCCCGCCGCTTGCCAGAGCGACAGCTCCTTGATGTGAGTCCCGGATGAATCACCGCGTGATATGAAGGAAGCGCGGGTTGCAGCGATGCGATGAAATGCGTCGGCCGCGGTGCGGGCCGTCCTCACGCCTGCCGGATCCGACGCCGGCCCAACAACGGCAAATCGGCTGGCGACGAACGGACAACGCAGCGCCGCATGTCGCGGGGCGATCAGCAACCGCTGCTCGAGGCTGGGCGCATGGGTGATGACGACGTCGAGGTCACCGGCGGCTGCGGAATGAAGGATTTGTCCGGATGATCCGATGACGGCGCGCACCGCGACCGCGGGATGGAGAGAGTCGAGCAGAGCAAGCGCGCCTGATTGCTCGACGGTGTAGGTCGTCCCCAAGCGCAGTGAATTCGCGCGCGACTCGCTGCTGCACGCAGTGAAGCCCGCGAGAAAGAACGCCGACAGCAACCATATCGCGCGTCGATTCACTTTTGCCTTCCATTCCGTCCCTTGCGGTATGCCGGAGCGGCCAAATCGTTCCGTTCGCTGCCCCAGAGCGAGACGACGGTAGGAACTAATTCCTCTATTGGAGTCGGATGATCTGTCCCACGGAGGGGACTCCGGCCGCATTCAACAGGAAGAGCATGTAGGGACCCGGCGGGGCGACCGCGCGGCCGGCGGGAATATCGATGGAGACGCCTCCAAGTGCCGGTGTGAAGCTCGCCGGTACCAGCCGCTGTCCCATGTCGAATCCGTGCGTCACCGAGCCGAATCGGATGAGCGTGACTTTCGCGATGCTCGCCAAATCGGGCGTGCCGACGAAGACGCTCTGTCCGTAACTGACAGTTGCCGGCGGCGCGGTGGTTACGGTCGGCCGTGGGCCCTTGAAGAGATAGGGTGGCGAGAACAACTCGTAGTTCAACTCGTTCTGTGCAGTCCCGGCGTCACCGCTGCCGGTGCTCAAGACGCGGCCATCGGGGAGCAGTAGCGCCGTCGAGTGGTAGATCCGTACGACCGAATTGGGGGCTAGGGTCGTCCAGGAACCTGTTTCGGGATTCCAGAGCTCGGCCGCTAGAGTTGCGCCAATCGAATTGTTGAAGCCCGATCCACTCGTGCCGCCGGTCGCGAGAACCTCGCCGGTCGGGAGGACGGTGGCGTTCAGGTGCCGCCGCGCGAACGTCAAGGATCCTGTGAACCTCCACTGCGGCGCCGGATCGTTGAGATCGATGATTTCCGCGGTCTTGGTTGGTGGGTCACCACCGCCGGCATAAATGATCTTGCCGGGAGCATACATGACGGCGCCACCGTAGTCGCGCGCGGCGTACTGACGCGTCGGTCCACCCGCCCAACTGCCGCTACCGGTAACATCGAGAAACCAGGTGTAAACATCCTCGCCCGCGTAATAGACGCGGCCGTCCGGTGCGACGAACATCCGCGGATAGTAGGGGAACCACATGGACGCGCCGGTGAGCTGTCGCCAGCTGGTGCCGTCAAAGACCTCGGGAACGGTGACGTACACGCCAGCCTCATCGCTCCCCGCGATTGTGAGCATCTCCCCACTCGGCAGGACAGTGTTCGTTGGATACCAACGACCTTGCGTCATCGGGGGGCCGCTCGTCCAAGAGGCGCTCACCGGATCGAACACCGTGGAGTTCGGCAGACCCTTGCCGTCGTCAATGTGTCCACCAGCGACCAGCAGCCGACCATCGGGAAGAAAATCGTGTCCCGCGCAGAACAGCCACGCGGGACTCGGCGCGGCTGTGAAGGCGCCCGTTGCCGGATCCCAGATTTGCGGATCGCCGTTGCGACCCCAGCCCAGCACTCTGCCATCAGCCAGTAGGTGGAGGTGGAGTTGCACGACCGGCGCGTCGAACACGGCAGACCAATGACCGATTTGTGAGCCAACGAGGTCGGACACCACATCGCCGGTCCCAGCTGGATCGACATGTGGCGACGTAGATCGGTTGTCGCCGCAGCCGTGCAGTAGCAACACGAGACCAACGGCGCCGACGGTGGCCAGTAAGGCGGTGGATCGGAAGGATCTGGTAGGCATCGGCCGACGGGGGGTGCAAATCCTGAACCAATCATCGTGTTCGTGAAAGCCAGCGCTTCAAGCATTTACGTCCGAAGCGCAACGTCGGCCCACACGAAACCTGTAGCACGTGCGCAACGGAACGGCGAGTTTGGGAGTGGCAACGGTGCCTCACTCCACAGCCAACCGGCGAGGTCTTGGTGACCGGCGGAACAAGTTGACGGTTGCGGCCGCGCTGTAACTACCAGTCTGCCGTCTCCCTCCCTATTTTCGAGCCCGGGGGCGGTAGCTCAGTTGGGAGAGCACCTGGTTTGCAACCAGGGGGTCGAGGGTTCGAATCCCTTCCGCTCCACTCATCCCTAGCCGCTTCAGCTGACACGTCCCATCTTGTCCCGTCCAGATCTTACGACGGAGACAATGGATGTCGCTTGCGCTTCTCATACCCATGGTGATGCTCGCCCAGGCATCCCCGCCGCCGCCGCCTCCCCTTCGCATCGCGGCGAGCAGTTTTGCTTCGGTCGAAGTGCACCTCAACGCGCGCCGTATTGGGAATCGCTGGTTCGAGGAGGACGCGAGTCTCTCCGGCCCCTCGCGCATCGCGATCACGTACGGGCAGCCGCACGCGCGCGGACGCAAAGTCGAGGGCGGACTGATTCCGCTAGACACAGTCTGGCGCTTTGGCGCGAACATGGCTACGACGCTCCACACAGATCTCGATATCACGCTCGGCGATCTGAGTCTGCCGCGCGGCGACTACACCTTGTTCATCCTCTACGCGCGGTCGGGGTATGCTCTGATCGTGAGCCGCGGTACGGGGCAGTGGGGAACGGATTACGACGCAAGCAAAGACGTCGGGCGCGTGGCGCTCACCAGCCGCGCGCTCGCCGAGGCCGAGCCTTCGCTCACGATCTACCTCGTTCCTGACGCGCCGCAGCCCACAACCGGGTACGCCGAGCTGAAGGGCGCGCTGCGCATCAAGTGGGGGATGACCGAGCTGGCGACATCCTGGCGCGTGAATCAATGAGCGAACCCGACCTGCGGTATCCGATCGGCAAATTCACTCCGGTACCGAGTCTGAGCGCGGCAGACCGAGCCGCTTGCATCGAGCAGATCGCCGCGGCACCCGCGAACTTTCGCCGCGCGGTCGCGAATTTGAGCGACACCCAACTCGACACGCCCTACCGGCCCGGCGGCTGGACCGTCCGCCAACTCGCGCATCATGTGCCCGACAGTCACATGAATGCCTACATCCGGTTCAAGCTGGGGCTCACCGAGGATGTCCCGGCGATCAAGACCTATGAGGAAAAGGACTGGGCAAAGACGCCGGAAACGCAGGCCCCGATCGGCATGTCACTCGACTTGCTCACGGCCCTGCACGTGCGGTGGGTCACGCTGCTCAGGTCCATGCAGCCGGTCGATTTCGCGCGCACGATCAAGCATCCCGACTGGGGAACGCCGTCGCTCGACGCTATTCTCGCGTTGTACGCCTGGCACGGCCGGCATCACACGGCGCACGTGACTGCGCTGCGCGAACGCATGAGTTGGGCGTAGCGATGGTCGATTTTCCTGACGACGACCTCGACGAGGAATTCCCACTGGGCGACGGCACCGCCGATACGGAGGGAATCGTCATTTGCCCCCATTGCGGCGAGCCAAATGAAATCGGCCTCGACGCGGGCGGCGGATCCTACCAGGACTACGTGGAGGACTGCCAGGTCTGCTGCCGCCCCTGGCGCGTTACCGTGGCCTATGACGAAGAGGGAAACGCCGAGATTTCTGCCTCGCCGCTTGACCAATAAGTTTGTGACGCACGACGGATTAGGTCAAAGGATGGAGACCGTTTCCCGCATGCGCCGGTTAGGTTCGACGCATGGCGCAGTCAATTCTGATCGTCGATGATGACGCGGACACGCGGTCACTGCTGGGGGCTTCTCTCACCGAGCAGGGGTTCATCGTCTATGCCGCCCGCAACGGGCGCCACGCGCTCCAGATTCTCGAGCGTATTTCCCCCCCGGCTTTGATTCTGCTCGATTACAACATGCCGGTCATGAACGGCAAGCAGTTTCTCGCGGTGAAGCGAAGCGACCCGCGGTGGCAGGCTATTCCCGTGGTCGTTCTGTCCGCCTGGAATCGCGAATGGACTGCTGCCCGGATGGACGTTGTCGAAGTGCTGCCCAAGCCCGTGGATCTCGAGAGGCTCCTGGCCCTCGTGAATCGGACCGTCAGCGCACCACAGACCCCGATGGCCCCACCGGGAATGCCTGACTCATCGGAAAGCATGCAATCGAACTGAAACGGCAGTCGCTACTTCGCTGCGTCGTAGCGCCGTCCAACCTCTCGCCAATTCACAACGTTCCACCACGCGGTCACGTAATCCGGACGGCGATTCTGATACTTCAGGTAGTACGCGTGCTCCCAGACATCGAGCCCGAGAATCGGCGTCTTGTTCTCCATGAGGGGGCTATCCTGATTGGGCCGAGCGGCGATCTCGAGCTTGCCGTTCGACACCGTCAACCACGCCCAGCCGCTCCCGAACTGTGATGTCGCGGCAGCGCTGAGCTGCTCCTTGAACTTCGCATAATCACCGAAGGTCCGTGTGATCGCATCCGCGAGCGCGCCGCTCGGTTCACCGCCGCCGCCCTTGCCCGCGGGCGCCATGATCGTCCAGAACAGCGAGTGATTGTGATGGCCACCGCCGTGGTTGCGAACGGCGGTGCGGATGTCTTCGGGAATCGAGCTGATGCCGCGGAGCAGGTCCTCGAGACTCTTGTTCAAGAGCTCGGGATGTTTGTTCAGCGCGTTGTTGAGATTGGTGATGTATGCCTGGTGATGCTTGTCGTGGTGAATCTGCATCGTCTGCGTGTCGATGTGCGGCTCCAGTGCTCCGAAATCGTACGGCAGCGCGGGAAGTGTGTGCTTCGTGTCCCTGCCGGTGGCCGCCTTTTGTTCTTGGATCTGTGCCATTGCGGGCGTTCCTTGGAAGTTTGCACCCCAAACCCCGCATTGCGCGGCACAGTTCCCCCCATATCTTGCTCCGCGGAACGTGCCGTCCTCTCCCACTCCGGAGGCGCTCGTGGCGGAGTTTCTCCTGCGCTGGCTGCATTACCTTGGCGGAATTACGTGGATCGGCCTGCTGTATTACTTCAACTTCGTGCAGGGGCCGTTCATGGCGGAAGCGGACCCCGCCACCAAGAGCACGGCAACCCAGAAACTGTTGCCGCGGGCGCTGCGCTGGTTCCGTGGCGGCGCCATTGTCACCTTCCTCACCGGCATCTTGATCATCGCGAAACGTTTCGGCGAGTCGCCACTCGGCGCCGCCGCCTGGTCCACCGGATGGGCGATCACGATCCTGACGGGCGCGCTGTTCGGCACGCTCATGTTTTTCAATGTCGTGCTGGTGATCTGGCCAAAGCAGCAAATCGTGATTGCGTCGGCGAAAGCAGCCGGTTCCGGTGGGCAAGCCAATGCCGCGGCACCCGTCGCCGCGCGCCGGGCCTTCCTGTCGTCGCGTACGAACGTGGTGTTCTCGATTCCGATGCTGTTTTTCATGGGGGCGGCGTCGCACTTCACATTGCCGGGGGGCGGCAATCATGCCGCATACTGGGCGAGCGTCATCGCCGTTGCCGCACTCCTCGAGATCAACTCGCTCACCGCGACCACCGGGGCAACCACGAAGCCGATCGAGAAGATCCCCGGCGTGATTGTCACGGGCTTCGTCGTGTGGGCCATCGTCTACGCTCTCGCCCGGGCGTTCCTATCGGCCTGACGGCCTAAGCGGATGGCGTCGGTTACCCTCCGCGGGCTGAGCAAAGTCTTTGACGGCGGTGTTCAGGCGTTGCACCACCTGGATCTCGAAGTGCGGGATGGAGAGCTGCTCGTTCTGCTCGGCCCCTCCGGCTCCGGGAAGACCACCGTGTTGCGCTGCATCGCTGGCCTCGAGGAGCCCACCGCCGGGGAGGTCGTCATCGGCGAGCGCGTGGTCACTCACGACTCTCCCGCCGAGCGTGATGTCGCGATGGTATTTCAGAGCCACGCTCTGTATCCGCACCTCACGGTTCGCGAAAACATCGCCTTCCCCCTTGAAATGCGTGGTCTCGCCCACGCGCAGGCGGCGCGCCGCGTTCTCGAGACCGCGACACGACTCGGCCTGCAAAGCGCGCTGGATCGCCTTCCCAGCCAATTGTCCGAAGGAGAACGACAGCGCGCCGCCCTCGGCCGTGCCATCGTGCGCGGACCGCAGGTATTCCTCCTCGATGAGCCGTTGGCCCGTCTCGATGCTCCATTGCGCGTCGAGGTGCGCGCGGAGGTGTTGGCGCTGCATCGAGGACTCGCCGCGACGATGATCTACGTCACGCACGATCAAGCGGAAGCGATGACGATGGGTCAGCGGATTGCGGTGCTGCACGAGGGACGGCTCCGCCAGGTCGGCACTCCAGAGGAGGTCTACCAGCGCCCGGCGGATGTGCATGTCGCGCGCTTCTTCGGGACGCCGGGGATGAACGTCTTGCAAGGGCGCGGCCGCGCCGGAGACAAAGGCAGGGTCATCGAGGCGGGGAGTCTGGTTATTCCGGTGGAGCTCTCTACATACGACGGAGAGATGCAGTTGGGAATACGGCCCGAGTACGTCGGCCTGTGCGCAGTGGATCAAGGCGTCGGCAACGTGGACGTGCTGGTGGTCGAACCGCTCGGCAGCGAGACGCTGGTGCATCTGAACGCCGGCGGGCAGCCCCTGGTAGCGCGCCTCCCCGGATTTGCCGACGTGCGCGTCGGCACTCGAGTAGGGGCCAAGGTGGATCGGCGCCGTCTTTACTTGTTCGATGCTGCTGGGGCACCGCTCGCGTGAGTCCGCGGGGATGGGCCGCGAGCGCCACAGCGATGGCCGCGCTCGCCGCGGCACTGACGCTGGACGTCACGCATTGGATCGAGCGTCGCTACGAGCGAGCGTTCGCATTCCGAATCGCGCGGACGACTGCCGCGTACATCGCAGCCGTAACCCCGCCGCCGCCGCCGCCCGTCAGACGTCGCGGTCGCATCCGCCGCCCACAAGCGCCGATAACACCAGTCCCGCAATCGCCTGCATCGCGCAGCTATCACCTCCCATCGCTGCTCACGCAAGCGAGGGGCTTGCGGACGCTGCCCGGCTGGACGACGGAAGTCGAAGTGTACTACGGCACCGCGCCCCTTGTAGACGCAACCGCTCCACCGCTGTCGCCTGACGACTTGCTGCTGTTGGACAGCGCCGGCGGGCGGTGGCGGGAAGGATCAGCGCTCGTTCCGCTGAAGGATCGCGACGGCCGCGAAATCGTCGGCGGCGTCGCGGCGCGACCGCTGCGCGTACCCACGGGCCCGCTGCCGGGCGGATTGGGGTTTGCGTTTCCCGCGGCCGTCCTGGCGGTGGCCGGGGCTGCGGGGATCGCGTTCCGCGGACGTTCCTTGCGGCGCGGCGGATATGTGGGCGCCGCCTTGTTACTCGCAGTGGCCAGCTACGCCGACGTGCGCGCTGTTGCCCGCTCGAGCACCGATCGCTGGCTCACCGATACACGGCGCTTGCTGCAGGAGGCAGCGACGCGACTGCCGCCGCCGCGCTCGCGCGTTTCGGTGAGTGACCTCGCGGCGTTGGTACAGGACGGCGAGCTGGTTGGCGGCGAGCCGGCGGAGTCCGCTCCGTTGCGTGCGCGCGTCGGCGGAGCACCGCGCGCGATCGTCGCCATACTCATTGGTTCGGGACGATGGGTCGACCTGCGTACTGTGCCCGCCGAAATCACGACGCCGCATTGGCTGTTGCTGCTCTTGCCCAGCGCATTGGTGGGACCCTTTGGGATTCTGCTGTTGCGCTGGGCGGAGTGCACGCCGGCGCGCAAGCGACGTGAGACCGCGATCGCGTGGGGGTTTCTCGCTCCCGCGGGGCTGCACCTCTTGGTGTTCACGCTCGGACCAGCGGCATTCGCGGTCTATCTGGCGCTGCCGCTCGCGAATTTCCGCGCGGTCGTCCACGACCCGCTCACCTGGCTATCGATTCGCAACACTGCGCTGTATGCCTTGTACGTCCCCGTCTCGGTCGTGATCGCACTCGGCGCGGCGCTCGTCGTGCACCGGTTCCGCGTCGGTTGGGGCGGGCGATTGCTTCGCTCGGCACTGCTGCTCCCGTACGTCACTTCGGTCGTCACGATTGCGCTGGTGTGGCAGTTGATCGACCAGACAGGCACGCTCGGGCTCGGGCGGTCCGGTTGGCTCAGCAGTCCGGCGACAGCTCTGCCCGCATTGATGCTCCTCGCGCTCTACGCGCAGGTGGGCGGCCAAACGCTGGTGTTCCTCGCCGGACTCGAACGCATCCCGAGGGCTTACGTCGATGCGGCGCGCGTCGATGGCGCGAGCGCGTGGCGACGATTGTGGCAGATCACGCTTCCGCTGCTCAGACCGATGACGTGGTTCGTGGTACTCAGCGGACTGCTGAGTGCCTTTCAGGTCTTCACGATCGTTTTTGTGCTGACACAGGGTGGACCAGGAATGCTGGTCCAGCGCGTCTACCAGCTCGGGTGGGGCGGGGCGGGGCGGGGGGGGGGCTCGCAAACGTTCGGCATGGCGAGCGCGTTCGCGATCCTACTGTGTCTCGCGTTGGTGCTGTTCGGTTGGCCGCGACTCAAATTCCTGGGACGATATGCTCGGCATGCGTAAGCTTGGTCTTGGCCTTTTGAGCCTAGCCGTGATCGCGCCCTTCCTCTATATGGTCTCGGTTTCGCTGATGGGTGAGTCGGAGCTGCTACGTTGGCCGCCACCCTTGCTGCCGCAGACGCCCACATTGAGCAACTACGCGGCGGCGCTCGCTGCCTTGCCTTACTCGAAGGTCTTCTTGAACACGGCGATTGTTACCGGCTGCGTGATGGTTGGGCAGGTGCTCACCAGCGCAGCCGCGGGATATGCGTTCGCGCGGATGCGGTTTCCGGGACGCGATCGCATCTTCGCGGCCTTCCTCGCAACGCTCATGCTCCCAGCGATTTTGCTGGTGATCCCGCGGTTTCTGCTTGTCAACGCAGTCGGCTGGGTCGATACGTATCCTGGGCTTATTTCAACCGAGCTCGTGTCTGTCTTGGGCATCGTGTTGATGCGACAGTCGTTCCTCATGCTGCCGCGCGATGTGGAGGAGGCGGCGCGACTGGACGGGGCGGGGGAGTGGACGCTCTTCTGGCGCATCATGCTGCCGCTCGCACGGCCGGCAGTAATCACGCTCGCGTTGCTCGCCTTCACGGGTCAATGGCGCAACTTCCTCTGGCCCCTGATCGTCACGCGCTCGGCGGACATGGCGGTGGCTGAAGTGGCCCTCGCGCGATTTCACACTGCATACAGCCCGAACTGGCCATATCAGATGGCGGCGGCGGTGTTGGTGACACTGCCCGTCTGGGTCGTTTGTTTGATCGGGCAGCGATACCTGATGCAGGGGCTGCGTATCATGGGTGCTGCGGTGCGACTCTAGCACGCCGCGCCGATCCGAAGCTTACACTCCAGTCCAGATCCTTCGTCAGGCCCGCGGGCCATTGGAGAACCACGTGGCCCCTGTCGAGACGCTTGACGGTGCAACCAGGATCGGCTTTGCAGGTTCGCGACCGCAAACGGTGCGGCACCGCGATGGTGATCGCGTACGCGCGGCCGTCGAGATTCACCGATCGCCCATGCAGGGTGCTCGCGGCGGAATCCCAACGTTCCTCGGCGATGTCGACGGCGCCTTGAACGATGTGCCGTGTGGTTCCAATGATGTGCGGACGCTGTATCGCGGGCCGCAAGGCGACAGTGAGCGTGCTGTGCGGCTGGATCGTCGCGGCGAGCGACTGCTGCACGTCGGCAAGCGGCTGGTCGGCCCACACATCATAGGCAGCGAAACGACGTCCTGAGATTCCGAGCACGGCCAGGCTCTGCGTCGCGGCCTGTGGCTCGTCCTCCCAATTCACCAGCACGACCGTCCACCACTTCGGCGCTCCTTCGACAATCCATGTCCCCGCGGGGCGGTCGCGCCTGACGCTCCAGAATCCGCCTGGGCCGCCGGTGTCGACGACATGAATGGCGAGCACGTTCTCGCCGCCCCAGTTCAGCGCGGTAGCGGGAACGACGTAGCGCCGATAGCTGCTCCAGCCGTTCGTGGCTCCGATGCGCACGCCGTTGATGAACGTCTCGTCGTTATCGTCGATTTTGCCGAGCTCGAGGTGCGCCGCGGGTGCTGTGACGGCGGGCAACGCGAACCGAGTCCGATACCAGGCGTGCCCATCGTAATCCGGATGACCGGCTTGCTCCCAATGCAACGGCACCGGGATCGTTTCCCAGGCGTCGTCGTCGAAGTCGCGCGCGGCGTAGCGCGGATCGTCGCCGGTGCGAAACCGCCAGGGTCCGCGTAAGCGGACGAGCGTGTCGGCGGTCGCGATCGCCGGCGCGATCTCGCGCTCGACGTTCTGCGTCCCGACTGCAACAGGCGGCCTCGTGCCCGCATTCACCGGCGCGACCGGCAGGGCCTTCTGCAAGAGCGCCAACCGCTCGACAGGGAGCTTCGGCAGGTTGTCCGAGAGGATGGTCATTCCGCCGGAGACGGCTACGATCGACGCCCAGACCCGCGCTTCATCGAGCGTGAGCGGCGGGCGGACAACGAGGCAATCGGGATCGTTGAGCCAGACGGAACGATTGTAGAAGCTCCGCAACGCGGCGGCGCGGGCGGGCTCCTGAATGCCGCCCCAATTGGCGTCAACGTCATTGCCGATGCGCATGCCGTTGACAAGACCTGCGGCATGTTGCACCGGCGCACCGCAGCCGAGCAGGAATGCCTCGCTGCCCAAGCCATCGCGTATTGCCGCCAACCCATGTCGGTAGGCTTCCGCGTGTGTGAGGCCGCCGTAGTGCGCCGCCCCGACGGTCGCCCAGTGTAAGAAGTCGATCTTCAAGTAGTCGTAGCCCCATTCCCGCACGACCCGGCGCGCGAGGTCGTACAGCCATTGCTGGACACCCGGGTGCGCGCCGTCGAGCGCGAAAATCCGGCCGCCCCACGGCGCTCGCGTGTCGACGAGCACAGCTGAGCTATCCGGTGGGGCTGTCTTCAGTAGCCAGCCCGGATTCATTGACGCTACGTCCGACTGCTCCGCAACGGCGAAGGGCGCGATCCATAACCCCGCTTGAAATCCTGACGCGTGGATGCGGTCCGTCAGCCAGCGGTGACCGTGCGGAAACTTCGGGTTTGTGTCCCAATTCCCCGCGGCGCGTTGATAGCCATCATCGAGCTGGATGTAACGGAGCGATCGGCGGTCGAAATGAGCGGCGCAGAAGTCGACGTTCGCCACGACGTCCGCTTCGGTCACGTCGGGGCCGAGCTCGTACCACGAACACCAACCCGTAGGCACGGCAAGGGCCGCGATCCGCTCGCGATCAACGGATGAAGCGGGCGTGGCGGCAGCGCTGAGCGCCGCAAGGCCGTCTCCATCCGGGAGATAGGCGATCCGCAGCGTCGCGCTGTCGCCGTCTGGCCGCACGGGACGGGCAGGCAGCCACTCGCTGAAGGCCTCCAGGCTGCCATTTGCGGCGAGCTTGACCTTGCCGTCCCCCGCCTCACCGGGATCCCACACGGCGGCGAAGCCGTGTCCTGCACGACTCAGCCCAATCGCGCCATAGCTCGTCGCATCCGCCGGTATGGACGCGACGCGACAGGCGCTCCACGATTGGTAACCGTTCACAAGCGCGATGAGAGCGCCGTCACCAGGTAGCACCTCTGGCTCAGAAGTTGCAAAGAATCGCATGCCGCGGATCGTAGCAAGCACGCGATCCGGGTACACGCTGACGGTGATGGCGCCGTGCGCACCGCGCGCGGCGGAATCGACCGACGCCGTGGTGTCCCAGGCAACGAACTCCGCTTCGAGCCAGACGCTGCCTGACGCGCTCCCTGCGGTGCCCGGGGTTCGGCCCCGGATCACAAGCGATTCGCCGCCTGGCGGGCGGCGGTTTCCCACGCTGACGTTTTCCAGGTCAGCAAGCGTGACCAGGGTGTCGCCGACCCAGAGGCCCAACGCGGCATTTCGCAGCAGCGGGATGGATCGGTCGGGAGCATTGTACCACAGCGCCAGGCGGCGCTGGTCGTCGAGATCGAAGCGCAGGTTGCCGAGCGGTCGCCGGGTAAGACCGGGCAGCGGGCGCGGGGGACGGAAGAGAGCGGCTGATGCCGCGCCAGTCAGGAGAATGAACGTGCGCCGGTCCATAGCATCAATGTTGATAGCGTTTGGGGCTTTGTCTACAACGCTCGCCGCACAATCACGCGATAGCGTGAGAAGTGTTCCGAGCAATCACGCGATCGGCTTTGGGTACTTCGCAACGCTCGGCTCCAATTGGCAGATCGAAGCGGTGGAAATCGGATACGTACACCGGCTCTCCCATGGCCTCGCGGCATATTCCATCGGCGGTCGCGTTGGGACGTTCATGGACGAGAGTACCGTAATGGGTGGCTCGCGCGGCATGGTGTTCGCAACCACGGTGTCGGCACGGACACGCCTGCACTCGATCGCGCAGCTCGGCGAGGACGAGCACGGGACCGCGATCGGTCTCGACGTCACGCTCGAAGCGACTGGCTATGTGGCTTCCGGCTCACCGTTCTGGCAAGGATCGCACTGGGCCGCCCTGTCGCTGCTGCCGTCGCTGCGAATCGGCGGTGGCGCGATCACGCTTGGGCCCACGCTCTTCTTGGGTGATCGCAAGCCCGCTATGCGCGGCATGTTGGCGATCCGTGGTGAGGCGCGGCTGGCGCGCCGGGAGCCTCATCCCTAGGTTAGCGACCCTATGGTCGCACCGACCCTGACGTCGGACCATCCCGGTCTCGAGGTCCTTGCTGAAGTCGCAAAAGTGCTGGCCGCTGGCCGGGAAGGCGCCGCCGAGGATGGTCTCATCGGCGTCGTGGGCGTCCTGCGGCGTGGCCTGGCGCTGCGCCGCTGCCGGCTGTGGCTCCGATCTGGCGACGGCTCCCGGTACATCCCAATCGCAAGCCCCGAGGACGAAACCCAGCTGCCGGGCTTCACGCCGCCAGTTGGTGAATGGGTCGCCGCAGGTCCGCACCGTGAGGGCGTGGCCGGCGGGACGCTCCTGCGCCTGCCCTTAGTTCAGGATGACGAGGCCCTCGGCTGTTTCGAGGTGATCATCCCGCAGGGCCGCTACGAGCGCATGGCGCACGACGTGTTGGTCGTAGTGGCCCACATGCTCGCTCCCGTGCTTGCCGCAACCGCGCTGCAGCAGGATCTCGCGTCCGAGGTCGCGTTGCGGACGCGGGAGCTCGAGTCACAGCGCAACTTCGCGGCACGGATCATCGATTCGTTGCCGGTGGGTCTGTACGTGATCGACCGTGCCTACCGCATCCGCGCGTGGAATCGCAAGCGTGAAGCCGGAACGCAGGGTGTCTCGCGTGAGGATGCGCTGGGGCGAGAAGTCTTCGAAGTGCTCGATCGGCAGCCGCGCGATCTGCTCAAGCTGGAGTTCGATCGCGTCTTCGAGACGGGCGAGATCCAGCAGGTGGAGATGGACTCGCAGGCCACCGGTGAGGCCCGGCACTACCGCATCACCAAAATCCCGATGCGCCTCGACGATGAAGATATCTCGCACGTCATCACGATCGGCGAAGACGTCACGGCCTGGCGGCAGGCGCAGCAGCGGCTGGCGCAGAGCGAAAAACTCGCCGCAGTCGGGCAGCTGGCAGCCGGCGTCATGCACGAAATCAATAATCCGCTGGCCACGATTCTCGCCTGTAGCGAGGCGTTAAGCCTGCGCCTTGCCGATCTGCCAGAGAAGGAGCGGCAGGGGCAGGAGGAGTATCTGCACATCGTCGACTCGGAGGTGCAGCGCTGCCGTCGCATCGTCGACGGCCTGCTTGACTTTTCGCGCCCCAAGAAATCGGGGCATAAGGTGTCCGCAGACATCAACGCCATCATCGATCAGACCCTGTTTCTCCTGAAACACCACGAGCGCTTCAAGTGGCTGACGATCGAGCGACAGCTCGGGGCCGGGCTACCGGCTTTTCCGGCAGACGCGGAGCGGCTGGTCCAGTGCTTCATGGCGCTGATGCTCAACGCCATGGACGCAATGAATTCCCGCGGCGTGCTGACGGTGCGGACGTGCCTCAATCCGCAACGCCAGGACGAAATCCTGGCGGAGTTCATCGATACGGGGACGGGGATCCGGCAGGAGGATCTGCCCAAGATCTTCGAGCCGTTCTTCACCACCAAACCGCAGGGACGCGGCACCGGCCTCGGCCTGTCGGTGGCCTACGGCATCGTCGAGGAGCATCGCGGCCGCATCGAGGTAGAATCGCAGATGGGCGTGGGTACGAACTTCAAGGTTTTTCTCCCGGTCGGATGAAGATTCTCGTCATCGAAGACGACAAAACCGTAGGCGAATACGTACGGCGCGGGCTCGACGAGGCGGGCTATCACGTCGATCTCGTGGGCGACGGCGATGAAGGATTGCGCCGCGCGAGTGGTCGGGGTTCCAATTACGACATCATGGTTCTCGACCTGCGCCTGCCGAAGCTCTCGGGCATCGACGTCCTGCGCACGCTGCGCGATCGCGGCGTCGGATTGCCCGTTCTGGTGCTCACCGCGCAGGATTCCGTCGATTTCAAGGTGCAAGCGTTGCGGATGGGTGCGGACGACTACGTCACGAAGCCCTTCGCGTTCGAGGAGCTCCTGGCGCGCGTGGAAGCACTCGGCCGCCGGCCCAAGGCGATTGCGCCGCCGACCCTCAAGGTCAATGGTCTGGTGCTCGACACCGGCAGTCGCGAGGTCACGCGCGATGGCAAGCACATCGAGCTGACGCCGAAGGAGTACGCGGTGCTCGAGTATCTCATGCGCCATCAGGGACGCGTGATGTCGCGGACGCTGATCACCGAGTATGCATGGGACTACCACTTCGATCCCGGCACGAACATCGTGGATGTGGTGATCACACGACTCCGCAAGAAGATCGATCAGGCACGGGAACCCAAGCTGATCCACACGGTGCGCGGCGTGGGCTACGTGGTCCGCCCGTAACGTGGCGAGTATTCGCGGGCGGTTGACCATCTGGTACGCCACCGCGCTGATTCTCAGTATCGCGGTCTTCGCCGTCGTCCTCTACTTCGCTCGCCGCAGCGCCACCTATCAGGATCTCGATCGCCGCATTCAGTCGGAAGCCGACCTGAGCGCGGGGATCCTCGCCGAGAGCTATCGGGCACGCGGTGTTCTGGTAGAGCGGGACACGGCAGGACGGCCCATCCTCACGTCGGAAGTCGCTGCGGTGCTCGAGGTCGTTCCCGATTATCTCCTGGTGACGAACCGCGACGGCCGCCTGCTGTTCGCCTCGCCGGACGCGCGCGCGCTGACCTTTGCCGAATTCGAGCAGTTGAATGCGATCACGGCCCCGCCGCCGGGATCAGCGGGGGCGGGAACGCACGTGCTGGGGCGCTATCGCCTCAACCCCAACGGCCCGACGCTGCATTACGTCGTTCGCTCGGTGCCGGACGCCGGCGGCCAGTTCGGCGCGATCTTCGCGGCTGCCGATACGGGTAGCGCCGAGCTGCGACTGCAGGAGCTGCTCACGACGCTCATGATCGCGTTCGTGGTCGGCGTTGTGCCCGCGGTGCTCGTGGGACGATGGATCGCGGGCCGCGCGCTCGAGCCGGTGGATCGGATGATCACGGAGGTTCGCGAGATCACCGACGGCCGCAGCCTGCACCGCCGTCTCGCGGTCCCGATGGAGCGTGACGAGCTCGGTCGGCTCGCCGCGACGCTGAATCAGATGATGACGCGTCTGGAGCGCAGCTTCGCCGCCTTACGGCGCTTCACGGCCGACGCGAGTCACGAGCTGAAGACGCCGCTGACGGTCGTGCGAGCCGGGGTCGAACGCGCCATCACGAGACCGGACTTGCCGCAGGAAACGCTGGCGCCGTTGGAAGAGACGCTGCAAGAGGTGAATCGCATGACCGAGCTGCTCGAAGCGCTGTTGACGCTCGCGCGCGCGGATGAAGGTCGCGCGGATCTCCATAAGGAGGACGTCGACATTCGCGAGATCATCGAAGAGGCGGGGGAGACGGGGGAGCTGCTGGCCGAGCATGCGGGGGTCGCGATCGAGATTCACTTGCCGCCCGAGCCGGTCGTCGTGCCGGTCGATCGCAGCCGGATTCGCCAGCTCGCGCTTAATCTCATCGAGAACGCCGTCAAGTACACGCCGCGCGGTGGGCAGGTGTCGGTTGAGCTGGGCAGCCACGATGGGCGCGTGGTTTTCTCGGTCGCCGACACCGGCATCGGCATCGCGCCCGGGGACTTGCCGCACGTCTTCGATCGGTTCTGGCGCGCGGACTCCGCGCGCACGCGCACGAGTGAGCGCGCGGGCACGGGACTTGGGTTGGCCATTTGTAAATGGATCGCGGAGGCGCATGGTGGCACGATCGAAGTGCAGAGCCGGCCGGGGAGGGGAACGACGTTCACCGTGGGATTGCCGCGCGGTTAGATCCACATTTCGTTGTCACCTTTTCGTCATCTCGGCACAACGGCATCGTCACTTGCCATCGGTACTCTCAGGTTGAATCCGATCACGAGAGACGACCATGTATGATGACCTTCTAGAGTCCCAGCGACCGAGCAAGCTCGAGTGGTTTGTCCTGAACACGTTGATTCCATCACTATTCGTTACGTCGCTGATGCACGCAGATGTAGTGTGGTCGATCCACAAGCCCATGCACGCGGCTGGGGAACCATTGGGTGTGCGGGGATACTGTTTCGCCCGTTTCGCCCCGTCAGTCCTGATCTGCTCCAGCATAGCGGACTCAAACAGCCACCAATCACCGTAAAGAACGGCCCGGCAGCCGTTCACTAGTAGAGGCACCCAAAGGCTCATTTGGCTGTCATCGTTTTGTAATCTTTGAGCTACTAGCGACTGTATCGTGACAGGTACTATTTACTTAGCCAGCAAGCCCCCCAAGGACCGGAGGAACGCGGTGTTCAACAATCTGATCGAGTCCAATCGCAAGTCGGATACGAAAGGCGCGTTTGGTCTCGGTTTCGCATCGCTCGTGGGTCACAGTCTCGTCGTGCTCGGCGCTGTTGTCGCGACGCTCACGGCCGGCGAAAAGAAGAAAGACGATTCGCTCGATACCGCGATGGTCTTTCTGAATCAGCAGGAGCAGAAGAAGCCGGAAGAGCAGCCGCCGATTGTCGACGTGCCCCAGCTGAAGGGGTTCCAGACGGTCGTCGCGCCGACCGACATTCCGACGAACATCCCGCCGATCAATCTGCAAGAGCATTTTGACCCCAAGGATTACACGGGCACGGGCGTCGAGGGCGGTATCGGGACCGGCATCGTGCCGTCGTCCGATCAGGTCTTCATGGAGTCGGTCGTAGAAGAGCGGCCCGAAGTGTTGTCGGGGCCGCAGCTGCAGTATCCCGACCTCCTGCGCCAGGCGGGCGTACAGGGCCGTGTGCTCGTCCAGGCCATCATCGATACCGCGGGCCGCGCCGAGCCTCCGTCGGTGAAGATCATTCAAAGTCCCAATCCGGGCTTCGATCAGCCGGCGAAGAATTACGTGCTGCGAGCGCTGTTCCGTCCCGCGCGCGTGCACGGCCGCGCCGTCCGCGTTCTGGTGAATCTGCCGATCGACTTCAAGATCAAGAGATAGGGAGACACGATGAGTTACGCTGATCTATGGGCATCGATGGGGCTGTTCGCCAAAGGCATCGTGGTCGTCATGTTCGTCATGTCGGCCTGGTCGTGGGCGGTCAGCATTTCCAAGTGGATCTATCTGCGCAAGTCGCAGAAGGAGACCCGGAAATTCGCCCCCGAGTTCTCGCGCTACCTGCAGGAAGAGCAGCTCGACGGCGCGATCGCCTTGGCGGAAAAGAACAAGAAGAGTCATGTCGCGCGCGTCCTCGGTGAGGCGCTCTCGGAAGTGAAGCCGCTGCTGCGCGACCGCGCCACCATTACCGCGGCCGACATCAACTCGGCCGAGCGCGCCGTCGAACGGCAGATGCTGATCATCACCGCCGAGCTGAAGCGCGGCCTCGGCATTCTGGCGACGACCGGCGCCACGGCGCCGTTCGTAGGACTGCTCGGTACGACGATGGGTATCGTCACGGCGTTCCAAGGCATGTCGGCGTCCGGCGGTTCGGGGTCCCTCGCCGCGATCACGGGCGGCGTGGCCGAAGCGCTGATCACGACGGCGTTCGGTCTCATGGTCGCGATCCCGGCCGTATGGCTCTACAACTACTTCAGCACCAAGATCGACTTCCTCACGGTGGAAATGACGTATACATCGAAAGAGCTGATCGACTATCTCATCAAGAGCGTCGGCAGCGAGTTCGGCCGGTCGATCTTCACGAAGGAATTCCAGACGCAGAAGACGTCGCAGACCAGCGGCCCGATCAAAGGATAAGCGCCGATGGCCATTGGTGCTGCTTCGGCGAAAGGGGCGGTGGCGGCGAACATCAACGTCACGCCGATGATCGACGTGATGCTGGTGCTGCTCATCATCTTCATGATCGTGACGCCCGCGATCACGGCCGGATTCCAGGCCACGATTCCGCGCGCCAAGAATCCCGACGCACGCGAGGAACAGGAAGGCGAGATCCGGCTGGGGATCGATCGCGACGGGAAGTTTTATCTCGACATCACGGGCTCGAGCGGCAAATACACCGGCCCGCGGTACATCAGTGATGCCGATCTACCGGCCCAGCTCACGAACCTGTACGCCAACCGCACGATCGACAAGATCATGTACCTGAAAGCGGACGAAGGGGTCAAGTACGAGCGCGTGCAGACGGCGTTGGAAATGGCGCGCAAGGCGGGAGTCCGGGTGGTGGGGGCGATCGCCGAGCAGGAGCGCTCGACGCGCCCGGAAAGGCACTGAGCGATGGCGATGGGAAGCGGAGGATCGGGCAGCGGGCTCAGCTCGGACATCAACGTCACGCCGATGATCGACGTGCTGCTCGTGCTGCTCATCATCTTCATGATTACGCTCCCGCTGTCGCGCCGCGACTTCGACGTGCAGGTACCGGCCGAGCAGAAGCAGCAGCCGCGGCAGAAGCACCAGTCGAGCGATCAGATCGTGCTGGAGCTGCTGCCAGACGGGTCGTACGCGATCAACCGACAGCCGGTGCCGTTCGCGGCCCTCGATGCCAAGTTCCACGAGCTCTACGATCAGCGCCCGGCAAAGCTGCTGTTCATCAAGTCGGCGCCGAACCGCAAGTACGGGGACATCGTCCGCGCCATGGACATCGCCAAGGGGGCAGGTGTCCAAGTGATCGGATTCACGCCGGGGGAGCAGGCGGCGGCACACTAAGCGTTCACACGACGTGGACTGCAACATTCGGGGCACGGCGCAAGTCGTGCCCCGCATTGCTTCGCAGTGTATCTATTGAACGTGCCTGACCTCACACCGGCCACACGACCTGCCTTCGATTCCTATGCGCTTCCGCTTCCACGGCGGCGCGAGGGGCGAGCCGCGGCGCTGTCCTTCTTCGCGCATGTGACGATCGCGCTGCTCGTGTTGTGGCGCGGAGCCCAGTTCTTTCAGTCGGGAGGCGGAGGTTCCGGACCGCCGGGTGGTGGCGGCGGTGGCGGCCGGCCGGCGGTGAGCAGTTGGTTCGCGTTGCCGGCGCCCTCCACACCGCAGGCGCGGGACATTCCGGCGGCTCCGACCGTGACCGTACCGACAGTCGCCGTGTCGCTTCCCGAGCCGGTAAGAATCGAGATTCCGACGACGGCCGCGGTTCTGCCGCCGGCGGCGATCGGCACTGGCGCTGGAACTACAGGAGGCCCGGGCCAAGGACCGGGCACCGGCGGCGGCAAAGGCACGGGGACGGGAACGGGCACCGGCGCCGATACCGGCGCTGGCTCGGGTGGCGGGGTGGGTTACATTTTCCCCGCCTCGCCGCGGTGGACGATCTTTCCACCTCCCGGCGCGCCGCGCGACGCGCGCGGCCGGCGTCACGAGGTGCGGTTCTGGGTGACCGCCGAGGGAAGAGTCACGCGCGTCGAGGTGACGCCTCCGATCAATGACGCGGATTATCGACGCGAATTCACCGAACGGATGATGGGATACCTCTTCAATCCCGCGACGACACGCGATGGCCGACACGTCGACTACGTTGCCAGCGTGACCGTCATTCCGTAACGATCGCCGTCACACATTACCAGGCAGGTTGATTCGGTGCTCAGGGGACAGCTGTTTGCCCGGAAGACCGTCGACCAGTGCATCGCCGACAGCGAGGCCGGCGGCGGGATGCGCCGAACGCTCGGCGCCGTGCAGCTCACGGCGCTGGGCATCGGCGCGATCATCGGCGCCGGGATCTTCGCCGCCATCGGGACCGCGATCAGCGGCGACGCCGGCCACTTGGGCGCGGGCTCTGCGATCGTCGTCTCGATTGTCCTGGCCGGTGTGACGAGCGCGCTCGCGGCGATCACGTACTCCGAATTTGCGGCTATGATCCCGATCTCAGGGAGCGCGTATACCTATGCCTACGCCACCCTGGGCGAGCTCGTGGCCTGGATCATCGGTTGGGATCTGATTCTGGAGTACGCGGTCGGCAACATCGCCGTGGCCATCGGCTGGGCCGGGTACTTCGATTCGCTGCTCCGCGGCCTGGGCGTCGAGATGCCGCGCTGGTTCGTGACGGATATCCTCACGGCGCGCCACGATCCCGCCCTGCTGGCTGCAGCGCCGCACCTCGGTCCCATTCCGCTGGTCTTCAACCTTCCGGCGTTCGGGGTCGTGGCGATCATCACCTGGCTGCTCGTCGTAGGCACGAAGGAAACGGCGTGGGTGAATACGCTCATGGTCGTGATCAAAGTGGCGATCATCGGCCTATTCCTGGTCGTGGGCGTAGGCTATGTGAGGCCGCAGCAATGGTCGACGCCCGCGTTCGCGCCCAACGGCCTGGCGGGCATCAGCGTGGGCGCGGCAATCATCTTCTTTTCGTATATCGGGTTCGATGCCGTCAGCACGGCCGCCGAGGAAGCAAAGAATCCCCAACGCGACATTCCGCGGGGCATCATCTGGTCGCTGATCATTTGTACCGTGCTCTACGTGGGGATCGCGCTCGTGCTGACGGGGATCATTCCGTGGGACAAGCTCAATGTGCCCGATCCGCTCGCCGTCGCGCTCCAGTACATCCACGCAGACTGGGCGGCCGGCGTTCTCGCGCTGGGCGCCGTCGCCGCCATGACGTCCGTCCTGCTCGTGTTCCAGCTCGGCCAGGCGCGAATCTTCATGTCGATGGCGCGCGACGGGCTGTTGCCCCCTTGGGCGGCGCGGCTGCATCCTCGCTACAAGACGCCCCACGTGACGACCATCGTGACCGGGATCTTCGTCGCGCTGTTCGCCGCGATCGCTCCGATCGGCGTCGTGCTCGAGCTAACCAACATCGGCACGTTGTTCGCGTTTATCCTCGTGGCCCTCGGCATCATCGTGCTGCGCCGCACCGACCCCAATCGGCCCCGTCCCTTCCGCACGCCGTGGGTCCCGCTGCTGCCGATCGTCTCGATTCTCTTCTGCGTCTACCTGATTCTCAGCCTACCCACGCTCACCAAACTGCGGTTTGTGGCCTGGTTGGTCGCCGGAGCGGTGATCTATTTCTTGTACAGCGTGCGACACAGCAGAGTACGACGTGAAGGAGAGGTGGGGCCTCGAGTCCGAGGGAGATCCGCTTAATTGCCGGGCGGCGCGGCAAACAGCTGCGCCGCGATGCGCAGCGCGCCGACCGGTCCATCCACCGTTCCACCGACGTCCGCGAATCGCGCTCGTGGTAGCTCCGCGCCGACTTTGACGCGCAATGCCGCGAGCAGCGGAGAGCCTGGACGCAAGAGCCCGCCCGCGGTCGACACACGAATCGGATCGCTTCCCGGGAAGTGACGGCTGAGGACGCGCAGGAGCAACAGCAGCTCCGTCGCGGCGTCCTCCACGATTCGCTGTGCGCCGCGCTCACCCTCGAGCGCGGCGTTGAGGACATGGGGCGCGAGCGACGCGACTTGTGCCGGCGTAGCAGTCGTAGACCAGCGAACCAGATCGTCCAGCGTGCGGAGACTCAGCGCCACGAGGACCCGCTCGAGGAGCGTGGAGGACTCTTCACGGCCGTCTTGTGAGCGACCCGCCGCGGCGAGCGCTCGCCGTCCGAACCAATACCCGCTGCCCTCGTCGCCGAGCTGCCAACCATACCCGCCGGCGCGATGCAGCGTCCCGTCCGGCGCGCGCGCGCAGGCAATCGAACCGGTGCCGGCATTGATCAGCATCCCCGGCCCGTCTCCGAATGCTGCCGCCAAGGCGATCTCCATGTCCGTCCGAACGTTGACGCGAGTCGCGACGCCGGCGTCGGTCAGCGCAGCTGCGAGCGCGTCTTGTTCCGGCGTAGCACCGGCGCCCGCTGCGCCGACCACGGCAAACACCGCCGGCAGAGAGACCTTGGCCTGCGTCGCCGCGCGCCGCGCGACGTCCTGGATGACCGCCGCCGATCGTTCGGCACCGCCGGGCCGCATGGCGGAGCCGGGGCCTTCCGCGCGCGCGAGCACGCGACCGCGGGCGTCGCCGATAGCGACGGCGGTGTGCGAACCACCCGCGTCGACGCCGATAAGGACGGTCGGATGGCCGGACGGCCCGACGGTCGAATCTGTCAAGTCGGTATCTCTGGCCGTCCGACCGACCGTCCAATCAGCGACGAGATCATCCCTACCACTACCGTCACCGTCGTTCCCAGCGGCACATACCACGGCCACGCGAGTCCGGGAAGCCAATGTACGGGGAAGTGCGGAATGACAGCGCCGAGCACTACCGGCGACATGACGGTGATGCTTACGACGAGCGCGATAATCACATCGACCTGTCGAGTACGTCGCGAGATCCCGCCCAAGATGTAGGTGCCCAGGAGAGAGCCGTAGGTGAGTGATGCGATGCTGAGTGCGAGTTGCACGACTGGAGTGTTCTGATCGCGGAAGGCCAGCGCGCCGGCGACGAGGACCGCGGTCCAGATGAGTGTCAGCCAGCGGCCGACGCGCAACAGGCGTTCCGGGTCATGTCTGCCTGTCATCGGCGCATAGAAATCATGCGTCGAGGCCGACGCCAGAGAGTTCACGGCCGAAGCATGACTGCTCATCGCCGCGGCCAAAATGCCGCCAACCGCCAGCCCGGCGATTCCAGTGGGGAGGTGTGTCACAATGAATGTCGGGTAAATCGCGTCGCTCCGCATACCCGGTTGATCCGCACCGGCAAGCCACAGGCTCGTCCCGACTAAGAGGAACAAGCCGATCTGGGCAATGATGAACACGCCCGATCCGATCAGCGCGCGCTGCGCGTCCCTGAGACCGCGTGCCGCTAGCAGCCGCTGCACAAACAGGTGTTCTGTTCCATGCGTGGCAGCCGAAAGAAGTGCGCCGCCGACCAGGCCTCCCCAGAACGTGTAGAGCACCTTGAACGAGAGTTGGAAATCGAACACGCGGAGCTTGCCCGCTTCCCACGCACGTCCGAACGCGTCGATACCACCGGCCATATGTGTGGCGACGATCAGAGTTGCGATCCCACCGAGCAGATAGACGCCGAGCTGGATCACATCGACCCAGACGACGGCGCGGAGGCCGCCCACCCAGGTGTACAGCAACGTCACCAGACCGATCGCGAGGATCCCGAGACTTAGGCTCCAATGGGTGATGATGGCGAGGGTGATCGCTGTGGCGAACATCCGCACGCCATCGGCGACGGAGCGGGTGAACAGAAACACGCCAGACGCCGTTCGTCGCGCGGCAACGCCGAAACGTCTTTCGAGCCGTTGATAAGCGGTGTCCTGTGATCCATCGAAATAGCCCGGCAACAGGAAGTGCGCGACGCCGATCCGGCCAACCAGGTAGCCGAAGGTCACCTGCAGCCACGTCAGGTCACCACGAGCCGCGATGCCCGGAATCGAGATGACAGTGAGGGCCGAGGTCTCCGTCGCAACCACGGACATCATCAGTGCCCACCACGGCAGCCCGCGATGCCCCAGAAAGTAGTCGGAGGCGTCTCGCTGCCGGCCCGCCAGCACCAGGCCGAACACGATGACTGCTGCGAAGTAGGCAATGATGACGCCGACGTCGAGGGGGCGCATACCTAGAAAAGAAAGGGCCCGCGACATGCGCGGGCCCAGCTTACCGAATCACGAAGGATCAACGCTCAGACCGTGAACGACGATCCGCAGCCGCAGCCGCCGGAGGCATTCGGATTCTCGAAGGCGAATCCGGACTCCTGGAAGTTGCTCTTGTAGTCGATCACGGTGCCGTTGAGATACTGCGAGCTGAACTCGTCGACGAACAACCGCACGCCCGCGCTCTCGATGACGACGTCATCCGCCGCCGGCTGCTCTTCGATGTTCAGGCTATAACGGAAGCCCGAGCATCCGCCCGGCAGAACGGCGACGCGCAGTCCCGCCGATTCCTGCGCAACCTTCTCTTCCGCGAGAAACTTCTTGACCTCTTCACCCGCGCGCTCGGTGAGCGTCAGGGTAACCGCCTTTTGTGTCGTGCCCATTACTATCCTCCAGTCTGGCAGCAACTTAGAAGGGCGGTGGCGGGCTGTCAACGGTGCCGCAATGGGCTTGCCCCAAATCGCTTAGCACCCCCAATTGGAGGCCCATGCGACTGACCATCATCGACTGGCTGATCATCGGCGCGTACTTCGCGTTCAACATCGGGATCGGGTTTTACTACAAAGCCCGCGCCGGTAAGAGCACGACGGAGTTCTTCCTCTCCGGACGCAACGTCCCCTGGTGGCTCGCGGGCACATCGATGGTCGCGACGACGTTCGCCGCCGACACCCCGCTCGCGGTTACCGGTTTTGTGGCGAAGAACGGTATCGCGGGGAACTGGATCTGGTGGTGCTTCCTTGCGAGCGGGATGCTCACGGTCTTCTTCTATGCGCGGCTGTGGCGCCGAGCACAGGTGATGACGGACGTCGAGTTTGCCGAGATCCGCTATGCGGGAAAGCCCGCCGCATTCTTGCGCGGCTTTCGTGCCCTGTATCTCGGGATTCCGATCAACTGCATCATCCTCGGATGGGTGAACCTGGCGATGGTGAAGATCCTGCAGTTGATCTTCGGCATCGGCAAATTCGAAGCGCTGGTCATTGTGCTTGGGATGATCGCGCTCACATCGGCGATTTCGACACTCTCTGGTCTGTGGGGTGTCCTCGTCACCGACATGTTCCAGTTCGTGATCAAGATGTCGATGGTGATCATTCTCGCCGTGTTTGCAGTGAACGCGGTGGGTGGTATCGAGGAGATGAAGACGAAGCTGGTGGCAGCGGGTCGCGGCGATGCGTTGAACATCGTTCCCACCGTGGGATCGGCCTGGATGCCGATGATCGCGTTCTTCGTCTACATCGGCGTCAACTGGTGGGCGACGTGGTATCCCGGCGCCGAGCCCGGTGGAGGCGGCTACATCGCCCAACGGATGTTCTCGGCCAAGGACGAGCGGCACTCGTTGCTCGCCACGCTCTGGTTCAACATCGCGCACTATGCGATCCGGCCGTGGCCGTGGATTCTCGTTGCGCTGGCCTCGCTGATTCTCTACCCTGGGCTGAAGGATCCCGAGACAGGCTACATCCGGGTGCTGATCGATCACCTGCCAGCGGCGCTCCGCGGTCTGATGGTCGCCGCGTTCGCGGCTGCATACATGTCGACGATCGCGACGCAGCTCAACTGGGGCGCGAGCTATCTGGTGAACGACTTCTACCGGCGGTTTTGGAAGCGTGACCGGAGCGACGCGCATTACGTGCTGGCATCGAAGGTGGCGACGGTGGTACTGACGATCATTTCCGCGCTCGTGACGCTCAAACTGGAATCCATCGCAGGAGCGTGGAAGCTGCTGATCGTGACGGGCGCGGGAACGGGCGGCGTGCTGCTCCTCCGCTGGTACTGGTGGCGCATCAATGCGTGGAGCGAAGTCTCCGCGATGATTTCCGCATTCGTGGTCTCGCTCGTCCTGCAGCTGGCCCTGGGCCTCGACAACGACAAGCCCGTCGACTTCGCACACATCATGCTGATTACCGTTGCCGTCACGACAGTCGTGTGGCTGGCCGTCACCTTCCTTACCAAACCGGAGCCGCGGGAGACGCTCGTCGCGTTCTACCGGCGCACGCGGCCGTCGCGTGCCGGCTGGGCGCCAATCGCCGCGCAAGCACCTGATGTGAAGGTTGCGGGCGGCGGTCTCTCGAATCTGCTCGACTGGATCGCGGGCTTAGTACTGGTCTACGGGGTGCTCTTCGGCGTCGGCAAGCTGCTGCTGCATGAGACCACGACTGGCCTGCTGCTGCTCGCGCTCGCCGCGCTCGGTGGCTACGTGATCTACCGCGACCTGTCGCGCCGCGGCTGGGCTACCGTGGTGGAGTGAGCGCGTCGTTCACGAGATCGGCGACGCGGCGCCTGACCTGAAGGATCTTGAGGTTGGCGCGTGTGGGGTTCACGCGGTTGGTCAGCAGTATAATGAAGACGTTGCGGTCGGGATCGAACCAGATGGATGTGCCGGTGAAGCCGGTATGTCCGAATGCGTTCGGTCCCATTTTCGTTCCGGCGCTCGAGAGCTCGGAGGGAGTGTCCCAGCCGAGGGCTCTGGAGGAGCCGGGAGGAATGTTCTGGCGAGTGGTAAACGCGCGGACAAGCTCCGATGAGAGTTTGGGTGGGATAACCCCGGGCTGCCAGCCCGGGGTTAACACACCCTGGCGAGTCCGCAGCAGCCACGCCGCAAACCTGGCCAGGTCCGGCGTATTCGAGAACAATCCTGCGTTCCCGGACACGCCGCCCAGGCGCGCTGCACTCTCGTCATGCACTTCGCCGATCAACAAGCGATGCCGGAAGAACGTGTCCACCTCGGTGGGCGCGATGCGATCGTCCCAGATCTGGGGCGGTACGAAGCGCGTGGCGGTCATGCCAAGCGGTCCGAAGACGTCGCTGGCGAGCACCTGGTCGAAGGGCCGCCCGGTGATGCGCTCCACGACCTGCATCAGCACGATTGCGCTCAAGTCGGAGTACACAAACCGTGTCCCGGGCGGCGACAACAGCGGCGACGTGTCCACCATCCGGAGCGCCGCCTCACGCGTGCGCGTCGAATCGAACAGCGGCAGGTCGGCGGCGAGGCCCGCCGAGTGCGTGAGCAGGTGACGGATCGTCACCTGGTCTTTCATGGGGCCGCGGAATTCCGGCAGGTAGCGCTGAACCGGTGCGTCGAGATCGAGCTTGCCCTCGTCGACCAGGAGGATGCACTCGGTGGTGAGCGACTCGACGGTGCCGCCGCCGCGCCCACCGGCGCACATCATCATTCCATGAGACTCCGGCTTGCGGCCGTCACCGCCCTGCTCGCATGCGGCGGGGGGGCGCGCGGGTCGTCGCCACCACCCATCTCCGCG
>Ga0099828_10000299_pt1 | contig 29535 bp, 26 predicted proteins | sample CZO8metaG_2_FD_79338 | JGI IMG/M metagenome (GOLD analysis project Ga0099828, IMG submission 79338) | Vadose zone soil microbial communities from the Eel River Critical Zone Observatory, Northern California, USA - CZOApr15con2H1.8 metaG | ecosystem: Environmental > Terrestrial > Soil > Vadose... | reverse complement strand
TACCCAATTCGTCTCGACCTGGCAAAACTGTCGGCGGACCGGGGCCAGGTCTTCCGAGCGCTTCGTGCGGAAAACATTGGAGTGAACGTGCATTACATCCCGGTACATCTTCATCCCTATTACCGCGATCGCTTTGGCTACCGGGGCGGAGAGTGTCCGGTGGCGGAGGACGCTTATGAGCGACTCATCAGCCTGCCCATGTTCCACGCTATGAGCGATGGCGATGTGGAGGATGTTATTCACGCTGTCACAAAAGTTGTGGCCGCGTTTTGTCGCTGAGAATCGTGTTGTCCACAAATTTGCGATGAGAGCCGTCATCATCATGCAGGCGCGTACCAGCAGCGCGCGCCTTCCGGGAAAAGCTTTGCTGCCGGTGGCGGGATATCCCAGCGCGGTCCTGGCCGCGTTGCGTGCAAGCAACTTGGGCAACGAAACTCTAGTTGCGACCTCTAGCGACTCGTCCGATGATGCGTTGGCAGAAAAGCTCCGCAGCTACGGCATCGGCGTGGTTCGCGGTCCCCTCCATGATGTCCTTGGACGGTACTATCTGGCTGCTGCCAGTCTTCCCGACGACTGCATCGTGGTCCGCCTCACGGGCGACAACGTGGTTCCGGACGGCCGGCTTGTGCAGGAACTGGCCTCGGCATTTGCCGAGTCCGGCTTCGAATATCTTGCCGAGAGCTCGCCGCAAAGCCGGCTTCCTTATGGACTTGGAGGGGAGGCTTTCTCCGTAGCTGCGCTGCGAAAAGCCCATGCTGCCGCGACCAGCCCCAGTGACCGCGAACATGTGGGTTCGTGGATCAGCCGGAACTGCAAGTCGGCGATCTACACTCCGCGGTTGCTCGGCGGGGCCGATTACAGCCACCTTCGCTGCACTATCGATGACGAAGAAGACCATCAACAGGTCGTGCGCCTATTTGCGGGCGTCTCAGACCCCATCCGGATCGGCTGGCAGGAACTGATGCGGAGACTTGCTTCGCTTCCGGGAGAACCTTCATTTCGCGTGCCGTATAGAGTTATCTGCGGTCGGGTGCACAGCGAGTTGACGCTGGGCACGGTCCAATTGGGCATGGAATATGGGATCGTTAACTCCACGGGCAAACCTTCAAAGCCGGTAGCGATTGCCATGGTCCGGCGTGCGATCGCACACGGTGTCACGTCCTTGGATACCGCGCGCAGCTACGACGAAGCGGAGCAGGTCTTGGGCGAAGCGCTTTCCGGTGCCTGGCGGTCGCGCGTCGAGGTCGTTACAAAACTGGATACGCTTTCTTGGCTTTCGGCGGACGCAGATATGGCTATGGTGCGAGCTGCCGTGGACGAGAGTGTTGACCGGTCGTGCCAAGGGTTGGGAACGAAGCAATTGTCAACCTTGCTGCTGCATCACTGGCACCACTATCACTCGTGGGGAGGTGCGGCATGGAGACGGCTTCTGGAATTGCGCGACCGGGGTACCATTGCCATCCTCGGTGCCTCGGTCTATGAACCGGCTGAGGCACTCGATGCGCTGCGAGATCCCGCGATCCAGCACTTGCAGATCCCAATGAACATTCTTGACCGGCGCTGGAAAGCGAGTGGGGTGGACGCCGCAATTGTCGACCGCAAAGATGTGGTGGTGCACGCCCGCAGCGCCTTCCTTCAGGGCATATTGCTGCATCCGGCAGCGCGCTGGCCCACGATAGACGACTATGATCCGGCGCCTTGCGTACAGCAACTGAGAGCATTAGCACATCGGTTCAACCGGGGAAGTGTTGCTGATCTGTGCCTGGCGTATGTCCGTTCGCAGCCCTGGATTACGAGTGTGGTTGTGGGATGCGAGACCATGTCGCAACTCGACGAGAACCTAAGGCTTTTCCGATTGCCGAAGCTCAGTGCGGTACAGTGTGATGAACTCGAGCATGCCTTGCCTTTCGCTCCCGAAGCTCTTCTGAACCCCTCGAAATGGAATCTAGCTCATGAGCAATCCGCAAGCGTCCGGCGCTGATCTCCTGTCGCGATTCAGTCTCGACGGACGGGTGGCTTTTCTTTCAGGAGCGACTGGACAGCTTGGTCGCCCCATGGCCGAGGCGTTGGCTGCTGCTGGCGCTCACGTCGTGCTCAACGCGCGCCGCCAAGAGGCTCTTGCGACCCTCGCCGATGCATTGATCCGCCTTGGACACAAAGCGTCGATCGCATGTTTTGACGTGACCGACGAAGCCGCGGTACGTGACCACATCGCGCGCATCGGCAGCGAGCATGGGCGGCTGGATATATTGGTTAACAATGCCAGCTCGGGACGGACTGGCACAATCGACAGTGCGACCGCCCAAGACTTTGATCAGACCTACCGCGTGAATGTGGTCGCAGCGTTTCTGATCCTGCAGGCTGCACTCCCTATTCTGAGGGACACGGCCAGCCGCACACGGGGCGGAGCTTCAGTAATCAACATTGCTTCCATGTACGGCAGCGTGAGTCCAGATCCGTCGATCTATGGGACAAGCGGGGCGAATAACCCGCCACACTACGGAGCCGCCAAAGCAGGCCTGATCCAACTCACGCGTTACGCCGCGTGTCACCTGGCGCCAGATCGCATTCGGGTCAACTGCATCAGCCCGGGGCCGTTTCCGGCCGCGCACTATTTGGATCGGGATCCCGGATTTCACGATCGGTTGAAGGCGAAGGATCCCATGCGCCGCACCGGCGATCCGCGCGAACTCCAGGGTCCTTTGCTGTTCCTGGCCTCGGATGCGTCTTCTTATGTCACCGGCATTAATCTTCCGGTGGACGGAGGATGGACGGCATGGTGATAATCTCGCTGTGGGTACTTTTCATTTACCCGGTGGTAGTAACGCAGAAGTCCCTTCATGGAAATTGATGGCAGCCGGGACTCTCATCATTCGCGCCGACGCCAGCCTCGCCATTGGTACTGGCCACACGATGCGCTGTCTGGCACTGGCCCAGGCCTGGCAGGATGCGGGCGGAGATGTTGTCTTCGCCATGGCGCAATCGACTCCAAGTGTTGAAGACCAACTGCGTTCAGAGCATATGGGAGTCTTCCATGTGGCGGCTGCAGATGACAGTCGGCGGGCTGCTGAGCAGGTGGTGGAGCTCGCGCGCGGCCGTCACGCTGAGTGGGTGGTGGTGGATGGACCAAGCTTTGATGCATCCTTCGTGCTCGGGATGAAGGCAGCCGGCCTCAGAGTTCTGCAGATCGACGATTTCGGCAACGCCTCAGACAATCCTGCAGACATAATCTTGAATCAGAACCTTGGTGCGGACGAAAGCCAGTATCGTAGCCGGAAGCCATATACTCGCCTTTTGCTAGGAACCAGCTACGCCCTGTTGCGCCGCGAGTTCACCTCTGGGAGAAGAGGAAGGCGCGAGTTCCCGGAGGTCGGACGTAGGCTATTGGTGACGTTGGGGGGAACCGATCCCAAGAACCTAACACTCCTCGTACTGCAATCTCTGGAGATGGCCGAAATCCCAGGCCTTGAAACGACCGTGGTCGTGGGTTGCTTGGATCGCCGCTTGCCCGACATCAAGCGAGCCGCCGCTTGTGGCTCCTCCAACATGCGCATTCTGGTCGACCCGAGAAATATGCCCGAGTTGATGTTCAGCTCCGACGTGGCGGTGATTGCGGCGGGCGTGACACTCTGGGAGCTGCTCTATATGGGTTGCGCTGTGTTGAGCTATGCTAGAAACCCGATACAGGCCCAGGTGATCTCCGATTTAGAACGGCGCGGAACAGTACGCAATCTGGGCGCCGCGCCGGAGTCGGATGGCGGCCGGCTGAACTCTACTCTGCGTGAGATTGCCGAGTCCAAGATTCTCCGGGAACAGATGGCCGGCGCGGGTAGGCGGATAGTGGACGGCCAAGGAGCGGCACGAGTGCTGCAAGCGCTCGGCACATAGGTGGACTCGAAGTGGGGTTTCGCAATGGAGATGATGCCAGTCACGCCTGCCGATCGCGAAGAATTTCTGTGCATGGCTGAACAACATTTCCGAGAGCTGGACCCCGCGTTCGTGCCCCACGAGGAGTGGAAGAGAAGCTACTTTGAGAAGATCCAGTCGAACCCCGATTTTTTTCTGCGCTGGATTATCGTGCGCGGGGAACACGCAGGCTTTATCTTATTCGGATTGGAGAGTCACCGCTTCCTTCCCCGAAAAACAGGGGCCATCTACGAGCTCTACGTGGCGTCTGCCCATCGCCGTAAGGGCGTCGCCAGAGCTTGCGCCCGGCAAGCCATCCGCGAGTTACAGGCGTTTGCCCCATCCAAGATCCAGTTGGAAGTAGCGGAAGGTAATACGGCGGCGGCGGAACTATGGAAATCGCTCGGGTTCCGCAAGGTTACCGAGCGCTTTGTGCTGACGGATGGAGGCAAGTGAAAGTTGCCATCTCGCAACCGACTTACCTGCCGTGGCTCGGCTATTTCGACCTGATCGACCAGGTTGATGCTTTTGTCTTTCTCGACAGTGTGCAGTTTGAGAAACGGTCCTGGCAGCAGCGAAACCGGATCAAAACACCCGCAGGACTTCAATGGCTCACGGTCCCGGTGGCCTTTCCTGGAGGGCTTCGTCAGTCGATAAAAGATGTCGAGATCCGCGAGCCGAACTTCTGGCGCAAGCATCTACGCGCCATTGAACTGAATTACCGCCGCTCCCCCTTTTTCCACACCTATTTTCCTGATCTGAGTTCGTTGCGGCGGTCGTTTCCTGCCGGTTCCCTTCTCGTGGACCTAAACGTAGGGCTGATCGAATGGTTTATGAAAGTACTGTGTCTCCGAACGCCCCTTCTCCGCTCTTCGAGCATGAAGCAGGAAGGGAAGCGAACTGAATTACTGGCTAATATTTGCCAGTCACTCGGAGCGAAGCTCTATCTTTCTCCGTTAGGCTCTGCGGCCTACCTCTTGGATGAGAAGCAAGCATTTAGCGACAGGGGAATCGATGTCGCCTTCCAGCACTACGAACATCCAGAGTATGGCCAGCAGTTTCCGCCTTTTTGCCCATACGCCTCGGTGGTCGATTTGCTCTTTAATGAGGGGGACCGATCTCTACATATCCTCCGGAGCGGAAGGAAAACACCTTTTCTGCCCGAGGATGTGGCTGTTCGTGCCGGGGAAGAAACGAAGGCCGGATGACGGGCCTTTTCAAAATCGGCAGTAGGTTGATCGGTTCGGGTCATCCCGTCTACATGGTCGCCGAAGTCTCCGCCAACCACCACCAGGACTTCGATCAGGCTGCGCGCCTCATTCAGGCCGCCAAGGACGCGGGGGCGGACGCTGTCAAGCTGCAAACCTACACGCCCGACACAATCACTATCGCGAGCGACCGCGAGCAATTTCGTATCGGCGGAGGCACTCTTTGGGACGGCCGCACCCTCTACGAGCTCTACGGCGAGGCCTACACACCCTGGGAGTGGCAGCCTAAGCTAAAGCAGTGTGCCAGCGAGCTTGGACTGGATCTCTTCTCCAGCGCGTTTGATGCAAGCGCGGTGGATTTTCTGGAAGAGATGAGCGTTCCGGCGCATAAGGTGGCTTCCTTTGAACTAGTGGACATTCCGCTCATCCAGAAAATGGCCCGCACCGGGAAACCGCTCATCATGTCAACCGGCATGGCGACAATAGAGGAAATCGACGAAGCGGTCCAGGCAGCCCGCGGGGCAGGCGCAACGCAGATCGCTTTGCTCAAGTGCACCAGCGCGTATCCCGCTTCACCCGACGAGATGAACCTGCGGACCATACCCGAGCTGGAGCGGAGGTTTGAAGTCCCGGCCGGCTTGTCGGACCACACGATGGGCATTGCAGTCCCGGTCGCGGCCGCGGCGCTGGGCGCCTGCATCGTCGAAAAGCACATTACTTTGTCCCGCTCGCTCAAGGGTCCCGACAGCGCGTTTTCCCTGGAGCCCCAGGAGTTCAAAGCCATGGTGGAGGCCGTACGCACCACGGAAAGGGCCCTGGGCGAAATCCACTTCGGAACCAGCGCTCATGAGGAGAGCAGCCGCGTCTTTCGCCGTTCGCTCTTTGTCGTCGACAACATAAAACAAGGGGAAACTTTCACTGCGAGGAATGTTCGCTCGATTCGGCCGGGCCACGGATTGCACACGCGACACCTCCAGCAGATCATCGGCAAATGCGCGTCGCGAGACGTGGAACGCGGCACGCCGTTAAGCTGGGACCTGATTGACGACAAATGAGGATGATAAGCCCCCTATTGAAGCGCGTGGTGTATCCCAGCCTTGCAAAAACTGGATACCTTCGCCGCAGTGCTGGTCCCGAGCCGGCTGTGGTGACCTATCACGGTGTCTTGCCTGCCGGGTACCGGGTCACCGATCCCGATCTCGACGGCAGCCTGGTGAGTGCCGAGTCTTTTCGGCGGCAACTCAAGCTCCTGAAAGAGCAATACCACCTTATTTCCCCGGAGCAGTTTCTCCGCTGGTGCGAGTCGAAGCAGGATTTGCCCCTGCGTTCCGTGATGCTGACCTGTGATGACGGCCTGCGCAACACGCTGACCGAGATGGTGCCCATCCTCCAGGAACTGGACCTCTCCTGCTTATTCTTCGTCACAGGTGCTTCTCTACGGGATACGCCATCCATGCTCTGGTATGAGGAACTTCACCTGATGATTTTGGCGGCTCCGGAGACCTTCACGTTGGGGCTTCCAGAAATCGGCGTGAACGCGCGCGCAACCGGCCGGCAGGAAAAACGTTGGCTATGGTGGAGTCTGGTGAAAAGTCTTTCGCGATATGAGCTCGACGCCCGCCGGGCACTTCTGGAACAAGTAAGAATCCAGCTTGGCTTCTCGGAAGATTGGAATGCGGAATATCTTGAAGATCCGGTGCGCGGCTGCCGGTTTTTCGTGCTGAGTGTGCCGGAGTTGCGACGGCTGACGGCGGCAGGGATGTGCGTCGGCGCTCACACGCTCTCTCACCCCATGCTCTCGCAGGTTTCGACTGAGTTGGCGTGGAACGAAATCTCAGAGGGCCGCCGCAGCCTCGAACAGGCCTTGGGCAGGCCGGTTTGGGCGCTGGCGTATCCCTTCGGCGATTTGTCTTCGGTAACCGGGCGAGAGTTGGAAATGGCCGAGCAGGCAGGCTTTACCTGCGCGTTCCTGAATGTAGGCGGCGGTTGCGGAGCTCAGACACCGCGCTTCGCCCTGCCGCGAGTGCATGTCACGGCCGAGATGGGCATGGCGGAATTCGAGGCTCATGTTTCAGGATTTTATCGAACGTTGCGGCAGCGTTTTCTGCGCGAGTCTGAAGATGCGGGGATGCTTCGCGGTTAAGGGCAGAACCAATCATACAGTCTCCGAGATGATTATCGTGAGAAAGCTGCGCGTTTGTGACAGACTAGCGCTTGCAAAAACTGTGTGTTCCGCGAGTGGAGAATCTTGCACCTAGTTTTGCACAGAAGGATTCCGGAAGACGAAACCCTCCGCCGCCACTGGAATGACCTGGTGCGGCGGATGGAGCGTCCGGAGGTGTTCTATACCTACGAGTGGGCGCTGGCCATGGACCGCGCCTATCGCTCTTCTTTAACACCCCTGCTGCTGCTGGGATATGAGGGAGACTCGCTGGTGGGCCTTGTCGCGCTGGCTACCGACGGCGCGCAGCAAAAGGCTTCTTTTTTGGCGGGCTCGACGGCAGACTACTGCGATTTAGTGTGCCCCCCCCAGCGCCGGGCAGAACTGGTGGATGCGGTTCTCGCCGAGCTGCGAAGGTTGAACTTGTCTATGCTCCTTCTGGCGAATCTGCCAGCTGACTCTGCCACATCCCACGCGCTCAGAACCGCCGCATGCAACCACGGGTATTCTTTATTTTCCCGGCCGGCCTACCTATGTGCCCGGATCGTGCTGGGCTCTTCCGAACAGCGGCAAACGCTGAAGCAGTCCGTAGTCAAAAGGAAGGCGCTGCGCTATTCCCTCCAGGGCTTGGGAAAGCACGGTCCCGTGACAATTGATCATCTCAAGAGGTGGGATGATATCCAGCCCGTCCTGCCGCGGTTCATGAAAGCTCATGTCGCCAGGTTCATAGCTACTGGCCGGATCAGCAATCTGGCCCATCCGGAACGGCAAACCTTCCTCACCGAATTGGCCGAGTTGCTCTCTAATGCCGGTTGGGTGGTGCTTACTCGTATGCTGGTTGGTGACCGCCCGGTTGCTTGGAACTACGGATTCCAGTTCGAGGGAAGCTGGTTTTACTACCAACCCACGTTTGACATCGACTTGCAGCAGTTTTCTCCGGGATTCTGTCTCCTCTCGAAAATTCTGGAAGATGCATGCGACCAGCCGGAAATCCAGTTGGTCGATCTTGGACTGGGTGCGGAGGGCTACAAGGAGCGCTTTGCCACAGGTGTCCGGCAGACTGTGCACGTTACGGTCACCAGCTCGACTGCCCGGCGCCTCCAGGAAACCGTGCGCTATCACGCTGCATCCGCCATCAAGTGTGCTCCTCGGCTGGAATATTGGGTTCGACGACTGATGGGGCGCGCCTCCGCGGAGAATACACAAATATGAAGGTTCTTCTGCTACATCCGGAGGACAAATTCCCGCCATCTGGGCCAGCGAGCCGTTGGGACCTGGTGGTCGATTTCGGCCGCGCCCCGGTCTCCACCTATGAGAGCTGGAGCCGGGAAGCGGGCTGCCGGGTGATCAGCCTGTACGAATTTGCTGAGGAGATCAAGGATCTCCACCGTACCAGGAATCTGTTGCAACCAGGCATGGGCCAGATCGTGGATCGGTGCGGCATTGATTGGTGGGACGTGCTCTCTCTCGAGATCGAGCCTGATCTCCAGCAGATGATGCTGATTCACCGGCTTGCCAAAGAACTGAACCGAGATTGCGAGCTATATTCGAGCCGTCCTGGTCCTCTGGCCACAGCTCTGCAGGTTCTCCTCGGCGGGGAGCTGATTAATCTGGAGGATCGCTTTCAGCGAGGATTGCGCGGGGCGCGGCACTACCTCGACGTTGTCCCACGGCTCGACGCGGTGCAACTCGCCCAGGTTTTCCAGGACAAGTTCGATAGGGAGCACTCAGTTCGCCGCCGGCTGGCCCGCCGCTGGCACAGCTCGGGACAGCCTCTGGTCTTGCTGCCTTCGGCTTACGTAAATGTTTCTCGGACCGCGGTCGCTTATGCCGCGGTGCTCCCGAGCCAGCAGTTTCTTCTGGTCTGCGCCAGGAATACCGCCAAGTTGAAAGATTTGCCAGCAAACGTCAGCATGACATCGTTAGACTCGTACTTCATTCCTGCCGACCAGCAGGAAATCGCATCACTGTTCCAATCCTGGGCACGCCTGAAGATTCGGCTCATCGCCAGCGCCGAAGAGTTCAGGGCTGCGGATGCGGTGGGGGTACTGAGGCGCATGCCCTCGCTAATTCGATGGGGTGTGGCGGTGTGCAATGCCTGGAAGCGGGTCTTCGAATCAGAAACCTTTGTCGCATGTCTCTGTGCCGATGACAGCAATCCCTATACGCGAATTCCGCTGATTCTCGCAAAGAAACGCGGACTCCCGGCGATTGCGTGCCATCATGGCGCTATGGATTCCTGGATGGCAACGAAGACCCAGCACGCAGACTTCTATCTGGCCAAGGGCGAAATGGAACGGGACTACTTGTTGCGCGTGTGTCAGCTTGCCGGCGAAACGATTGTGATCGGTGCGCCGAACGCCAGCCTGGCGCCGCTGGAGCACCGCAACGAAGCACACAGACCTTGGCTGGTTTTCTTTACTGAGCCTTATGAGGCGTGGGCGTGGCGCAGAGACGAGGTTTACCGTGACCTCTTGCCCCGATTGTCCTCCCTGGCTCAAACCTGCGGGCTCAAGCTGGTTTTCAAGATTCACCCTTTTGAGAGCGTCAAAAGTCACCGCCGCTTGCTGCGCCGGCATCTGCCGGAGGAGGAAGCGCGTCAGATCGGCGTGCTGGCGGGGCCACCATCGCCCCAGCTCTGGCAGAACACGCGATTTGCACTGACTGTGCAATCTACGGTCGCATTGGAGTGTACGTGTTTGGGGATCCCGGTATTCCTTTGTTCCTGGTTGCGGGATCCGTACAACGCTTACCTGCCCCAGTACGCCAGCTTCGGGATCGGGCAAACACTGAACTCACCCGTGGACTTGGAACGCGTCCCGCAAATGCTCTCACGGTACGAATTTCGTTCGGAGATTCGGGAGAAACTTGCAAGCCGGATCACCCCGGGAGTCCTGAAAGGGATGCTTGGGGGACACCCGACGGAAGACGTCGTAAAGCCAACGATGCTGGAGGTTAGTTAGTCACGTGCCACCGCAGCCGATCATTTCTCACCTACAACCTGCTGCCGGGCCTTGCTCTGAAATCAACGTATGCTCGCCAGTCTTCATTGTGGGCTTGGGCCGTTCCGGCAGTACCCTGCTGGCGAGAATGCTCGACGCTCACTCCGCTCTGGCAATATTTCCTGAGACCTGGTGCTACGTACGGTTGGACTTACTGGGCTGTCTCGAAGAATTCACTGACCACTGGCAATACATCCTCTTTCTGAATGAAATCTGGGAATCCCTGCATAGCTACAAGGACCCTGCAGCGCGGGTCGTGGCCACGGAAGCGGCAAAGCAGCCCAGATACGCCGGACCAACCGCGCCTCTGCTGGAGTTGCTCGGGAAGGCCTATGCCAGGACTCGCAGTGCGCGCATCTGGGGTGAGAAGACCCCCGGACATGTTTTGTGGCTTCCCCAGATACATAAGCTCTTCCCGAAGGCCCATATACTGGTCAGCATTCGTGACCCGCGGGACGTCTTGCTCTCCTACGATGAGCGCTGGGGCGGCGGAAACCACGACACCGCGTTCCTCATGAAGGCGGCAGCCCAGGTACGCCACTATCTCAGTCATCTCTTAAGCTCCCCCGGGTTCCCGCCAGAGCAAATCTTCTGGGTGAAATATGAAGCCCTGACCGCGCAACCTTCCACGGTACTGCGGGACATCTGTCGATTCCTCGGTCTGGAATTCGAGCCCGGAATGCTCGAGTTCTACCGTCAGTATGGCAACGTCGAGCGCGATTTCTCTGAAGGCCGCCATCACAAGCTCCTGAGTCGACCTGCCACCACGGAACGCGTCGGACGATATCGCGAAGCCTTCACGCCTTCGCAGGTCGCCCTCGTGGAAGAGTTTTTGGCAGCGGAAATGAATTCCCTGGGCTATCCAGTACAACTTCAGAGTGCTTGTACACTCGGCCGAGAGGAGGAGCTTGCCCGTGACAAAGGGCGTTCACTTTACGAACAGATGGGTTCCGGAGCAATCCGGCGCAACATGCAGAGGAAGGCAAGACTGAAACTGACCGCGTACCGATGGTTTGGCGGCGTCCTGGCATCCTTGCCACGAACCCGTTTGGCAGTGACCTCGAAAGACTGGCTGGCTAGAGCCGACCTTGCCTCGCGACAGGAAAGACAACACCATCTGTGATGCCTGCCCTCGGCAAGAAACCACAATGCTGACTCTGAAGGCATTCCACCGGTGAGCAATGGAGAGGGAATAGATCCGACGACGCTCGTGGTTAAGGCGGAGAGCGTCCGCTCGAAGGCAGATTGTGGCAAACCTTTGGATCCCGGGAAGCTTGAGGGGGCTGCTTTCCGGGGCTTACTCTTTGCCGGCGGTGGATCAAGGCTTAAGGGCGTGAAACGTTGCCGGTGATATGTTCGGCTCCTCAGCAGCAAAGAAAATATGCCGCCTCCCAACGTAATTCCCGAAGTGCAGCCCAGTGCTCTGGACACGCAGCAGTTTCGGCAGCAAATGGCCCACATCTCACGCCAGTCGTCCGTGTTCTTTGCGGGCACAATTTTTACCGCGTCAGCCGGTTATCTGTTCAAGGTGTATCTCGCAAGGGTACTGGGCGCCGAGGCCCTTGGCATCTACGCCCTGGGCATGACGATCGTAAGCTTGTTCGGTGTCTTCAACCCTTTTGGGCTCCGGCAAGCCGCGGTGCGCTTTGTTGCGGCTTACTGTGCCACCGCGAAGATGGACTTGCTACGCGGATTTCTCGCTCGCAGCATCGTTCTTCTGCTGGTTTCCAACTTGTTGCTGGGAGGGGCGGTGCTGCTGGTGGGGCCGTGGGTTGCCGTTCACTTCTACCACACTCCGGCACTGCATGCGTACCTGGGATTATTCGCCCTCATCATGCTCTTCGGGGCGTTGAACACGTTCCTCGGCCAGGTGCTGGCGGGCTATAAGGACGTCACACGTCGCACCGTCATTACCAATTTCATCGGCAGCCCCGCGATGATGATCTTTACCTTGGGATTAGTCGCATCGGGGTTGGGCCTCTGGGGCTACATCTTTGCTCAGGTAGCCAGCGCGGCTGTGGTGTTGATGCTTCTGATAGCCACGGTGTGGAGACTGACACCCAGGGCCGCCCGCTCGTTTTCCGCCGGTTTGCCGCCTCTCCAAAAAGAAGTACTCTCCTTTTCGGCGGTGGTTTTCGGCATGGGTTTCCTGGAATTCCTGATGGCGCAAGCCGATAAGGTTCTGATCGGTTTCTATCTCGATGCTCGCGACGTAGGAATCTATGCCATGGCCGCGGCTTTGGTAGCGTTCGTCCCGATCATCCTGCAGTCTGTAAACCAGATATTCTCACCCACCATCGCGGACCTTTATGCACGGGGGCAACACGAATTGCTGGGCCGTATCTTCCAAACCCTCACCAAGTGGATCCTGGGGCTTACGTTTCCCCTGGCGGCAGTGATGATCATATTTGCCCTTCCCCTGATGCGCATCTTCGGCCATGACTTTGAAGCAGGCTGGCCGATCTTGGTCATCGGCACCGTCGGGCAACTGGTAAACTGCGGGGTTGGTTCCGTAGGATACCTGCTGCTCATGTCTGGCAACCAGCATCGTCTGATCAGGATCCAGTCGGTCATGGCCCCCGTGATGGTAGCGCTAAACCTCGTGCTGATTCCGAGATGGGGCATTACTGGTGCTGCGGTGGCTGCAGCTCTTACGAGCGCCGTCAGCAATGTGTGGTATCTCAGAGAGGTGCGGCGCACATTAGGTTTGTTCCCGTACAGCCGCAGTTACTTACGTTTGCTACTGCCGCTTTTCGGAAACTTTATCGTGTTGCTGTTGCTCAAGGGAACGCTCAGCGCGGTCCATCCGGAATGGATGGTGATCGTGATGGGTGTCGTGCTTGGTTACGTGGCGTTTATCGGCGTCGCGTTAGCGTTCGGTCTCGATTCGGACGACCAACTCATAGCCCGCGCTGTCTGGTCGCGGATGCGCGGCGTATTTCAGCGAGCCGAGGTGAATGCCTGATGTCGGATAGCATGCGCGAGGTCCGGCTGCCCTCCGAGCTTTGCCTGGCGGCGGAGCAGCGCTATGGAGCGCGTTTCGGAAGCCTGGAGCAGATCCTCGTTCTCGTATTACAGGAGCTGCTTCGCGACGATGCTGCTCAAATGGACCAGGCTGAGCAGCGCATCCTCGAAGAAAGATTGAGGGACCTGGGTTACATTTGACGGGCGCTCCCAGCCGGTACGATATTTCTGAATTTCATGTCACAAACGGAAACGCTGGAGCAGGTCCGGAGGGCGGGCAGGGAACGGCTCTATCCGTCTCTCACCAACCCGAACTGGCTGGTGTTGCGGAAGCGGCGGGAACTGTTTCTCGAATGGCTGACAAATATGCCGCCCGGAGATTTGTCTGTGCTCGATGTCGGCGGCCGAATTCAGCCCTATCGGGTTTTGCTGGGAAGCAGATGTGCGAGGTATGTAGCTGTCGATGTGCGCCCGGGTCCGCTAGTCGATGTAGTGGGGACGGCCGAGCAGTTGCCATTCGCGAGCCAGCAATTCGATCTCATCTTCTGCACACAGGTGTTAGAGTATGTTCCTGATCCGCAACTGGCCCTGAACGAGATCCATCGTGCGCTGAAAGCGGGGGGATTTCTATTGCTGAGTGCTCCCGCGGTCTTTCCTCGTGATTCTGAAAAAGAATACTGGCGTTTTCTGCCTTGTGGGTTGAAACAGTTGTTGTCAAGCTTCTCCCACATCAATTTGGCGGCTGAGGGAAACAGCCTGATTGGCTTCATTCGCACGGCAAATGTTTGGCTAGTCTCATTCGCCAAACCTCCAGGGCTAGATAGGCTGCTATGTTTTAGCCTCGTTCCGTTGCTTAATATCCTGGGCGCTCTCTTACAATTCCTGACATCGAGTGCCGACGATCGTTTCACCGCAAATTTCAGCGTCCTGGCTCAAAAATGAGTTCGATACCTATTCAGAAATTTATGGTTTTGAGCGACTCTGAACTGCGTACTCTATTGCTGCAATACCGCGAGGAAAACTGGAGGGGTATTCAGACATCGCAGTGGCAGGAACGCATTGTCGATGACATCCTACGGGATGACGGGCAAGCTGTGCTGCAGCAACTTGCAGGCTTCTGGCAGATGCCCTCCCGCGCCCGTGTGCTGGATATTGGATCTGGTGTGGGCAGCTTTGTGGTGGCGTGTCGGCGACGGGGATTACTTGCGTTCGGCGTCGAACCGGACCGAATCGGCCGGGGAGCAAGTCTCACGTCAATTCAAATTGCAAAGCGCCGGCTGGAGGACTTGGCGTTTGCCGTCGCTGTTGGCGAGAGCCTGCCCTTTGCCGATCGCAGCTTCGATCTTGTCACCATGAATCAGGTGGTCGAGCACGTTTCGGATCCAGTCGCCGTAGTCCGCGAGGCTGTGCGAGTGCTCAGGGACGGGGGCGCGCTATATGTTGCTTGCCCAAATTATCTTCGGTTCTATGAGCCGCATTACAAGTTGTTTTGGTTTCCGCTCTTGCCTAAGCCGATCGGGCGTTGGTACTTGAAACTTCGCGGACGCAACCCAGTCTTGCTGGACCAGCTCACCTACACCACAAACGGCCGACTGAGGGCGCTCTTTCATGGGCTGGGGACGGAGTGTACCGTCATTGACCTGCATCGCGAACGATTTCTAAAAAAGTGCGCCGACGTCTCCTTCACGAGCCGTCGTGCCCGTTTCGTTGCCAAGGCAGCACGATTGCCTGGGTTGGGGGGTCTGATCACTTGGGCCGCGCTGTTGTTCCAGCGGTTGACCGAAGGTGGTTGTGAGATGCTGATTCTGCGCGGGCCGCAGACGACGGAAGTCTCATGTTGAATTTTGCGCACCGGCTCTGGGGTCAAAACAAGTCCGGCGCTCACGCTCCGGAATTCTCTTTCGACCGCCCCCTGGTTCTTCTGCAGAGCGACGATTGGGGACGTGTTGGCGTACGGGACCGCGAGGGCTACGAACTGCTTCGTGCCAGCGGGATCCGCCTGGGCGAGCGTCCCTACGACTTCTATACCCTGGAAACTGCCGAGGACGTCATTGCCCTTCACGACATGCTGAAAAGTCACCGCGATTCGACCGGCCGTTCACCATGCCTGGTGATGAATTTTGTGATGGCCAACCTGGACTTCCCGAAGATTGCCGAAAGCGGTTTCCGGCAAATTCATCTTCTGCCCCTGGCACAAGGGGTGCCTGGGAAGTGGAAGCGGCCAGGGCTCTTTGAAGCTTACCGGCAGGGGGCCGCCGACGGAGTCTTCTATCCTGCACTTCACGGCCTGACCCACTTCTGCAGCCCGGCGGTGGAGTACAGCCTGGGGGAAAATGGCGAGCGGGGAGAATTGCTCCGGACACTCTGGAAAGCGGAAACGCCCTACATTTATTGGCGAATGCCTTGGGTGGGTTATGAGTACTGTAATTCAGAAAAACCCAAGGCCGGTTTCCTTTCCGCAGAAGTGCAAGAAACGTTGATTCGTCGGGCGGCGGAGGGCTTCGCCAGGTTTTTCTCCGTGTTTCCCGCATCAGCCTGCGCACCGGGCTATCGCGCGAATCGGGACACGCACGAAACATGGTCCAAATGGGGCATCCACGTTGCCCAAAACGGCAGTGGCGCGCCTTTGCCGCCGCACTTCGATGAATGTGAGATTCTGAATCTTCACCGTACCATCGATTTCGAGCCCGCTCAGCGGGGGCTGCCCATCGACAAATACGTGGAACTTGCCGACGACTGTTTTGCGCGCGGTGTGCCAGCCATCTTGTCGGTGCATTCCATAAATTTTCACTCCTCGTTAAGAAATTTTCGCGAACCGACGCTCCGCACTCTGGATCGCTTCCTTTCTGCGCTTGAAGCCAAGCACTCCGATTTGCTATACCTCCATGACCAAGACCTATACAAAATCGTAACCCGAGGCCGGTTCGAGGCGACACATGGGCCGGTTTCCGTTACGGTGAAGCAGCGAGACACCACGAAGTCGCGTTCCGCGGGCCGGGGAACGAAGTAGATGAGTACGCCGCATTCACTGGTGCTGATTACCGTGGATTGCCTGCGCGCCGACCACGTCGGCTTCCTTGGCTACAATCGCCCCACCACACCTTTCCTGGATTCGCTCGCCGCGGAAAGCCTGGTGTTTTCCAACGCGATTGTGGCGGGTGCTCCGACCTATTATTCCTTTCCGGCGATCGTGGCTTCCCGATATCCGCTCGCGCTGGGCCGTGACGTGGTTGGCTTGGCGCCGGATGAACCAACGCTGGTTTCGGTTCTGAAGCAGTCGGGCTATGCTACAGGCGCCTTCCTCGCTGGCAATCCCTATCTCTCGCGCCGCTTTGGCTATGACGCGGGTTTCGATACCTTTCGCGATTTTCTCGAGGCAGAGCGCGGTCCGCTTTCGGACGACTCTGATGGAGCAGACACCCCCAGCCGGCGTAGCCGCTGGAACCGCCGCCTGGCAAAAGCTTGCCATAATCTGGGGCTGGTCGGTTCTCTCTACGATGAAGTTTACTTCCAATATTGCCAGCGACTGGCCTCCTCGCCCGCGCAATCTCTCGACATGCTTCGGCGCTTTCCCGGTGCGGATGTGATCGTGGAGCAGGCTCGCGATTGGCTCGCGGGCGTTGCCGGCGCACCTTTTTTCCTGTGGTTGCATTTCATGGATCCGCACTCGCCGTACTATCCGCCGAAGAAAGCACTGGAATGGATGGGTGACGGTAAGCTCGATGCTTCCCGTGCGCGCTACCTGAACTCCTACTGGAATCGCGGCGACCTCGGGGCAAAACGCCTCAAGCGGCACTGCGACGAGGTCATCGCGCTCTACGACGCCGGCATCCGCTGGGTGGATGCGCAGGTGGCGCGGTTGGTTGGTATGCTTCGCCAATTCGGCCGTTGGGAAAACTGCGCGCTTGCGCTCACTGCCGACCACGGTGAAGAATTTCTGGACCATGGCGGCCGCTATCATCCTCCCTCGAAGGTCACGGAAGAGTTGATCCGTGTGCCACTGTTGCTGCGTTTGCCCGGGCTCAGCAGGACGCAACCCACCAAGGTACCGTTCAGCCTCCTACACCTCGTTCCCACGCTTCTGGAAGCGGTGAGGGTCCCGGCCCCCACGGATTTTCGTGGCCGAAGTTACTGGTCGGAACTGAAAAAAGGAGGAAGTTGGGAAAAGCCAGCGGTCATCGAATGCATTACCGGCTGTACTAATCCGTTCCGCGCTGACCACCGGCTTGGGGCGCGTATTCTTGCCATCCGTGAAGCGCGTTACAAGCTTGTGCTGGACTTCAGTTCCTCGAAAGAACAGTTGTTTGATCTTGACGCGGACCCCGCTGAGTCTCGTCCGCTGCCCTCTAATGCAGCAAAGCCGGCGCGCCGGCGGCTGCTCGAGCGAGGCCGCCAGCACCTCGCCGATTCGCTACAGTCGCGCGATCCTGGCCGCCGCCTTAGTGCGCGCATGCGCGATATTCGGCTAGAATGGGCCAACTCAACCACCAGGGTTTCCAATTAACATGACCGCATTTCGCGTGGCGCAACGCCACCTTACAGCAACGGGCGCATGAATCTCTGTCGCATCCTGGTAGACAGCTTTGCCGACAAGGGCCTTCCCAACGCGCAGATGGGCAATGCCCGGGAAATCATACGACGCCTGGATCCGGCGCGGTTTCATGTGAGCGTATTCCGTCTCGGCGAGCCCGATCCCCTCATAGCCGAGCGCCCCAATACCCGGCTGATCCAGTTGCCGCTGCGCAGGCAGACAGTCAGGATCATTAGAGAATTTGTTCTGGGTCGCCACGACATCCTGTTCTATGTGAAATCTTCTCCCGCCAGTAAGTGGTACCTGAGGCTGCGGCGGCAGTGGAGGGATAATCGGATTACCGTCGGCACAGTGGAATCTCAGTCCGATCTACGCAACCAGCCCACGATCGCCCCGGAAGCCGTGCGCCTCTGGGAACAGACCGTGCTGCGTTGCGATTACCTCTTTAGCAACTCACACGCGGCTAAGCAAAGTTTGGAGTCGGAATACGGCCTGCCCAGCGAGGTCGTGCCTACCGGGGTGGATACGAAATTCTTCACCCCGGTCTGGGATCGTCCGGCGAATTCGCGGACTCGGATTCTGTTTGTCGGGTCGCTGCGTCCCTTCAAGCAGCCGCAACTGCTGCTGGATGCTGCGGCGCGCTTTCCGCAAGCAGACTTTGTTTTGGCCGGCGACGGTTTTATGGCGGCGGAGTTGAAAGACCGGGTACAGCGAGAAAAACTCACGAATGTGCGGTTAGCAGGATTGCTGGTAGTGGAGGACTTGAGGCGGCAATATCAGCAGGCTGATGTGTTCCTCTTCCCGTCGACTTGGGAAGGATCGCCTAAAGTAATTCTTGAAGCCGCTGCCTGCGGCCTGCCGGTCATCGCGCGCAAGAACTATCAACCGGAAACCGTGGTTGATGGCCAGACCGGCTATCTGGTCGCCTCGGATGACGAACTATTTGTCCGCCTCGAAGAATTGCTCAGTCGCCCGGATTTCCGTGGGATGCTTGGACAGGCCGGCCGAAAGCTCAGCGAACAGTTCGACTGGAGCCACATTACGCGGCAGTGGGAGGAAATTTTCCTCCGCCTGACGTCGCAGAAGGTGACGGGTCGCGGGGCATGATGGTCGCCAACCTGCCCATGTCAGCCGAAGCACATACCCAACCAGGGGAGGGGCTGCACGTCCTCACTCTGACCCCCTTTTATCCCGTGCTGGGAGATGATGCGCGAGGCTGCTTCGTCGCCGAGCCTTTGCCTTGGGTAGAGCAACTGGGAGTGGAGAATACTGTGCTCGCGGTGCAGCCCTTTTACCGCGACCGCGCACGAGCCGGCAACACCGCAGTCCCGGCACGCTGGAGTCATTTCTTCACGCTTCCGGGAGGCTTCGGTCTGCCCACGTCTGGAGCGTTCCTGTTCGCCAGCGTTCTCCCCGAAGTCCGTCGCTTGCATCAGGCCAACCCTGTCGCTGTGATTCACGCCCATTCCGCCTTGCCCTGTGGACATGCCGCGGCCCTGCTCAGCCGGGAATTGGGAATCCCCTTTGTGGTTACTGTCCACGGTCTGGACGCGTTTTCCACCCAGCAGGTCGGTGGGTACACCGGGAAGTGGTGCAGGCGCGTCTCGGAAATGGTCTATCGCTCGGCGAGGAGGGTGATTTGCATCAGCGAAAAGGTTCGTGAACAGGTGATGGAGAGGGCTGCGCCGGTGAACACTTCAGTGGTCTACAACGGCGTGGACCCGCAGATTTTTTCTCCCTCGAAAAACCCCGGTGCGCCTGAGGCCATCCTCAGCGTTGGCAACTTGATTCCGACCAAAAGCCACGAACTACTGCTGCGTGCGTTTGCTGCACTGCCCTCCCGTTGCCCAGATCTCTCCTGCGAAATTATTGGCGATGGCCCGGAACGCTCGCGCCTGGAGGGGCTGGCCGGTGAACTTAGCATTGCCGACAGGGCCCGCTTCCTTGGACGTCAGAGTCGGAGCCAGGTTGCCGAAGCCATGCGACGCTCGAATCTTTTTGCTTTGCCCAGCCGGTACGAGGGCCTGGGTTGCGTATACCTGGAGGCGATGTCCGCAGGGAAACCCGTGATCGCTTGTCGAGGGCAGGGCATCGAGGAAGTAATCCAGCATGGCAGCAACGGTTGGCTGGTCGATCCGGACGACCTGCACGGGCTAACCGATGCCCTTTCCACACTGCTACAGAACGTCCAGCTTCGCAGGCAGATCGGCAGCGCTGCGCGCGATACCATCCTGCAGGGCTTTACCCTGGCGCACCAGGCCGGCCGGCTGGTCCGGCTCTACCGGGAGTGCCTGGCATGAGCCGGCGGCTCGTCGTCCTCACTGAGATTATCGCGCCCTACCGCATACCGGTTTTCAATGCCTTGGCGGAGCGGGACGGGATCGATTTGCACGTCATCTTTCTGGCTGAAAGCGATCCCGCGCTGCGCCAGTGGCGGGTGTACAAGGATGAGATCCGTTTTCCCTATCAGATCCTTCCATCCTGGAGGCGCAGGTTGGGAAAATACAACTTCCTGCTCAACTGGGGATTGAAGGCGGCGTTGCGGCGGACGGCCCCCGATGCCATCCTCTGTGGAGGTTACAACTACATTGCATCCTGGCAGGCGATGTCGTGGGCCCGGCGGAATCATGTGCCGTTTCTTCTGTGGGTGGAAAGTACTGCCAAAGATCTGCGTGGCAACCTCGCCCTGATAGAATCCGTGAAAACAAAATTCATGCGCCGCTGTAGTGCGTTCATCGTGCCGGGAAAGTCCGCTTTCGAATACCTGAGGAACTACGGGACTGCGGAGGAAATCATCTTCACCGCTCCGAACGCGGTCGACATAGAACAGTTTGCGCGCCGCGCGGAGGCGGCCCGCAAGGATGCCACCATGCTCCGCCAAGCGCTGCAACTGCCCTCCCGCTTCTTTCTTTTTGTAGGGCGGTTGGTGGCGGAAAAAGGAGTGTTTGATCTTCTGCAGGCCTATGGCACACTGGCTCCTGAACTCAGAACGAAAATCGGCCTCGTGTTTGTGGGCGATGGAGCGGCTCGGTCCAGACTTTCTCAGCAGGCTGCTGCCATTACGCCGGGGTTTGTGGGATTTGCGGGTTTTGCACAACAGGAACAGCTAGCAGCCTACTACGCACTGGCGGAGGTTCTCGTTTTTCCTACCCACACGGATCCTTGGGGGCTGGTCGTGAATGAAGCCATGGCTTGTGGTTTACCTGTCATTTCCAGCGATGCGGCAGGATGCACTGAGGACCTGGTGGAAGACAATCGGAATGGTCGCGTGATTCACGCGGGTGAGACCAGCCAACTCGCGTCCGCCATGGAAGAACTGGCGCGTGATGGGGAACTGCGATTGCGGATGGGCCAGCGCAGCAGAGAACGTATACTCCGATACTCACCTGAGGCATGGGCCGCGGGTGTCGCCGGGGCGGTCTTGTCGTGCGGAGGTTCACGCCATGAATAATGGCTCCTCCCGCCTTCTCCTGCCCATGGCGCTGCTGGGCTGCTGCCTCTTCGCGGTGTACATAGCCATCTTCCGTCCCGACTACCTCAGCAGCGCCTCCTATCTCGGCGGACTGATCTTCTTGCAGGTCGTGCTGGCAGCGCTTTGGGATTACCGGCAGAGATTCCTCCCGCTTCTGCTTGTGGTTTTTCTCTGGGCTGGTATGGACGTGCCCTTGGAGACTGTCTGGACCTCCGGCCGATGGTTTGTTCTGGCTGTCGGTGCGGTCGCGGGTTTTATCCTTTATGCGAAGGGCCGCCACCAGCATTTTGGGACATTTCATTTGGTGGCCTTCGTTTGTGTTTTGGCGGCGCTGATTTCCGCCATGGTTTCTCCTTACCCGTCCCTGGCGGTCCTGAAGGCACTGAGCCTGCTTCTCCTGTTTCTCTACGGGGCTGCGGGAGCCCGGCTGGCGATTGTCGGCCGGGCAGCAAAATTCTTTTCCGGATTGCTGCTGGGCTGCGAGATCCTGGTTTACAGCGCTACAATCGCCTATTTCGTCCTGGGCCTTCGGCCTTTCGGGAACCCCAACTCTTTGGGCGCCGTTATGGGCGTAGTGGTCGCGCCGCTCATGGTGTGGGGAGTCCTGGTGAGTGAAGACAAGACAATACGCCGGCGCAGGATTCTTGCATTCGCACTGTCGCTTCTCCTTCTGTTCTTCAGCTTTGCGCGCGCAGGGATTGTGGCCGGGGCAGTTTCCTGTGTTCTGCTCTGTGTTGCCTTGCGCCGCTACCGATTGTTGATCAAAGGTATGAGCGTGGCGCTGCTCTCGGCGGCATTAATTGCTGCCGTGGTGCCGCCGCAATCGGGCCAGCCCGATTCCGTTTCTTTGGTTTAATTATACGGCGGCCACCGAGAGGCGGGGCTATTGGGCTCGCGCCAATCTTCTTGGCAGAAGACGGTTTCTGTGATTCGTGACCATCCCTGGTTCGGCAGCGGATTCGGCACCAGTCCCACCAGCGTCGAAGAAAATGTGCAGACCGGGAAATATGCGTCCCTTTCAAAGGCCGCTCGCGAACACGGCAACAGCTACCTGGCCATTGCGGAGTGGGTTGGCTTGTTGGGGGTGTCGCCATTTTTCACGCTCGTGTTGCTGATCGCCGTGAATATTGGCCGCGTGGCGGCGTGGACACGCCGTACTGGAGATCCATTCTCCCCCGCGGTTCCGATCGCTGTTATTCTCACTGGCGGCTTGGTCCATGCGGCTTTTGAAGACTGGCTGTTCGCCGCGGGCTACTACCTGTGTCTTTTCTTCTGGGCTTTCGCTTTTGTGTTAGTGGATGTCCTTCCTGCTCCCGCTCCCGCGAAGGCCAGCGTTCCGCGCGCTTCGCGACCATGGGCCGGTAGCTTTGGCATCGTTACACCCGGGCGATGATGCACTTGTTCCTCAACGGCCTGGCCGCCAGCGCTGGCGGCGGACTGACCTACCTACGCAATGTCGTCCCCCACCTCTCCGCCCGGGGTGACGTGCGAACCACGCTCGCGGTAAGTCCATCGCTGCGGCAGGAGCTCGGAGATCAGCCTAACGTTTCTTTTATTGAAATGGAGAGTCCGGCCGGTGCAGCCAGGCGTTTCTGGCAGGAACAAACCGCCCTGCCCCGCCTCATCCGGCGCAGCGGTTCAGACGTACTGATCTCCGCCGGCAACTTCGCCCTGCGGAAGTCTCCCGTGCCACAAATCCTTCTCTCGAGAAACTCTCTGTACACTTCCCGGGACTTCTTTCGCGACCTTCGCGCTCGGGGAGACTATGCTCTTTGGCTGGATACCCGCATCAAGGGCATGTTCGCCAGGCGCTCCGTCCGCTGGGCGGATTGCACGGTGGCGCCCAGCCAGGCGTTCGCCGAAGAATTGTGCCGCTGGACTGGAATTCGCGTTTCCACCATTCATCACGGGTTCGACCCCGAAACGTTCTTCCGTGATAATGCGCCCTTGCCTGCTAATATTCAGCAAAAACTCCATTCGGCCAAAGATGCGCTGCGACTTCTCTACGTCAGCCATTACAACTACTACCGGAATTTTGAGACCCTGCTCCGTGCCATACCGCTGCTGCGCGAGCGCCTTGGCGCGAGCAAAGTAAAGCTTCTCCTGACCTGCAAGCTGAAATCGGAGGAGAATCCCGGATCTTATCGCGCCGAGGATGCCTCTGCTCTGCTTGGACAGCTCGGGCTGGCCGACCAGGTCGTGGAACTCGGCTCCATCCCGCACCACCTGCTGCATCACGTGTATCGCGCCTGTGACATTTATGTAACCCCCGCCTACACCGAGTCGTTCGCGCATCCTTTGGTCGAAGCCATGGCTTGTGGGTTGCCGGTCATTGCTTCCGACTTGCCGGTGCATCGGGAGATCTGCCGTGATGCGGCCGTATATTTTCCCTGCTTCTCTCCCGAACTGCTGGCCGGCTGTGTCTTGCAGGTATGTCAACCTTCAGCAATGGGACAACAGCTTGCAGATTCCGGTCTAAAACGCTCGCGTGATTTCTCTTGGAACGCCCACATCGGACAGATAATCAATCTCGCGCAAGAGTTGATGACAAAAGGACCAAAGAAGTGAGTTCTGCAGTCTGCTGGTTCGGAGCCCTCTGATGTCGATGTTCCGAGCGGCTTACTTCAAGCTCTCTACATACAAGCTTTCGTTTTTTCGCTCGGCGAGCTCAATGCGGGCGATATCGGAGATGCGGCTCTCCATAAAGCGGCTTACCTCGGAATGAGAAAAACCCGCCTGCCGCAGAAGATGCATAAGCGAACGCTCGTCGAACATTTGCGAATGGTTGGCTCCAGGATGGACCAAGTCATGAAACGTGTGTCCAAGCGAGAGCCGGTCGAGAAAGCGCTGCGAGGCCAGAGGGTCGGAATCCTCGAGATATTCGCGAACGATCAAGCGCAGGTCCGGCACCACGATGCGCAGTATCCCACCCGGCCGCAGCACACGAAAACATTCTTTGGCAACGTTGAGCGATTCCGCCCAGGTGAAATGCTCGAAGGTGTGGGACGAGTAGATGCAGCTCACGCTCTGGTCGGCAAAGGGCAGACCCTTTTTCACGTCAAGCCGGTGCACATCTTTGGGCCAATCCGGAGCCCGGAACAGCCGGCGCACCAGGGGAATTCGCGCGAGCAGGATGGTGGGTGAGTTGTCGATGTTGTACCAGCCGGGCGCGCCCGACAAACCAGAGCCGATATTGATCTTTAATTCCATCTCAACTTTGTGTCGTGATATAGGATTGCCACAACGCCCATGCCTGAACGTCCGTCGCAGAGCCTACGCAATGGGACAGTCAGCGGTATTTCATGTCGAAAAGGGGCTGCGCATCCATTCGTCTACCGGTCACGACCAGTTCGGTGCCGAACTGACCGCCTACATTCACTCCGAAAAGCCTGTGTTTGAGCCGGCTCTGTTGAAGAATAGGCCACCGCATAAGGGCGCCAATTCGCTGCTTGAGAGTTTGGCGAAATGCCGGAACGTCATGAATGGTGATGTCGTCGAAACCGCAGATGTCAAGTAGCGACTTCAAGTTAGAACCGCAGAAGCCGTATTCGTGCGCTAGTGTGACGTACAGGCTGGAGTTCGGAGTGGGTCCCTCCATGTTGGGCGTTCGCAATAGCAGCACACCACCGCGTTTCAATGCCCGGTAGAGGGCGTCGACCACCCAGAGCAGCGAATATTTGGGGATGTGTTCGATTACATGCGACATGTGGATGAAGTCGTATTGCTCGGGGGGGCGATTTGCTAGAAAGTCCCCAATGTCATGTTCTATTTCGTACAGGGTGATGTTTTGCGGCGCCCAGTCGCGGATGTGTGACTTATAGGCCATGCCGAACTCTGCCCCTGAAACATTCGAATAGCCAAGTCTTAGACACGCGGCAATGAACCAGCCGGAGCCGAACCCGATGTCCAGAATCGCCGCGTTCCTGTCGGTGGGCAGCAGGGAACCATACTCAAACGCTGCCCGTAGGACCATTGGTTCATTTTCGATCTCCGCCAGGGTGGGCTTGCGCCGCTCGCCTCCGTGGCGCAAGGACATGCGGCGGTACACTTCGGCTACGAATGCATTCGGTTCCATATCAGAGGATGCGGTGAAGCGGGTATGTCAGGATACCGTAAGATCCTCGCATTTGTCCGCCGTGCCTCAGAGAGCCGAAACGCGATACTCAGCTGCGGGTAGGAGTTCAGGCTAATATGGTTGCCAGCCATGTGCGGCATCGTCGGCATCCTCGCGCGTAATGCAGCCGTCGCTCCGGATCTGCTGGAGCGAGCCACGCAATCGCTTGCCCACCGCGGTCCCGACGATTCCGGCACCGTCGTCATTCGGGAGAGCGCCCCGGAAGCGGTCGAAATCGGCCTTGGCAACAGGCGCCTTGCCGTCCTTGATCTCTCACCACTCGGCCATCAGCCCATGCAAGATCCCGAGACCGGGAACTGGATTACTTACAACGGCGAGATCTACAACTTCCGCGAAGTTCGCGAGAAGTTGGAGCGCGAAGGTGTGCGCTTCTGCAGCCACTCCGATACGGAGGTCTTGCTCAAGGCCTACGGCCGCTGGGGCGAACGTTGCCTCGCCGAGCTGCGCGGCATGTTTGCCTTCGCCATCTGGGATGTGCAACAAGACCGGCTGTTTCTCGCCCGCGATCCCATGGGCATCAAGCCACTCTATTATTGCTCCTCTGGCCAGTACTTCCTGTTTGCTTCCGAACTCCGCACTCTGCTGGGAACTGGCCTCGTGCCTCGCCGCCTGGATCAGGCGGGCCTGCTCAACTATCTGGCCTTCGGATCTCTGTATGACCCAGTCACACTGATCGAAGGCATCTCCGTACTTCGTCCCGGGCACTATCTGGTGTGGGAAAAGGGCAGCGTCCGCGAAGCGCTGTATTGGGACCTGGCACCGGCACCGGAAGAGCAGCGGGCTGCCTCCAGCAATGCGCGCGCGGGGCAGGCCGAACGCAAGCATCTCGAAGACGATTTACACACCACACTGGACGAAGCCGTCCACATGCAAATGGTCAGCGATGTTCCCGTCTGCCTGTTCCTTTCCGGGGGCATCGACTCCAGCAGCCTGGCGGGAATCTTGTGCCGCGGCGGAGCCCAGCTCAACACCTTTTCCATCGTTTTTCGTGAGCCGGACTATAGCGAAGGCAAATACTCCCGTGCCGCGGCGCGCGCGTTTGGGACCGACCATCAGGAAATTCTGGTGTCGCAGTATGACGCGCTGGATGCCATCCCCGGTGCGCTGCAGGCGATGGATCAGCCCACGATCGACGGGCTCAATACATATCTCATCGCCCGCCAGACTCGAGCGGCGGGAATCAAGGTCGCGCTCTCGGGCCTTGGCGGTGACGAATTGTTCGCCGGCTACTCCAGTTTTCAGACTGTCCCCCGTATGGAGCGCTTCGCCCAGTTCTGGAGCTATGTGCCCCCCGTAGTCCGTGGGCCTTTGGCCGGGATCTTTGCTCTGTTCGCCGCGAACACGGATCAAAACCGAAAGCTTGCCGCCCTCGCCCGTGCTAATGGCAGTGTGCTCCACCCGTACTTCCTCTCGCGGATGCTCTTCACATCTGAGCAGCGTGATTCGCTGTTCTCCCCTCGCGACCCTCAGACGTTTGAGCGCGTCCGTGCTCCTCTGCAGGAGAGCCTGAGCCGGGCACGCAACCTGGATCCAATTAACCGGGTTTCCTATTTGGAATCACGCTGTTACATGCTGAACACCTTGTTGCGGGATGCTGACGCCATGAGCATGGCCCATGGACTCGAACTAAGAGTCCCGCTGATCGATCATCGGCTGGCCGAAAAACTGATGGCCCTGCCCGGCACCTGGAAACTGAACGAGCACAGGCCAAAACCATTGCTGGTCGGCGCGTTACACGGTGCGCTTCCGGACGAGATCGTCCACCGGAGGAAACGTGGGTTCACGCTTCCTTTTGAACACTGGCTGCACGACCAATTACGGTCCGCGGTCGAGGGAAGCCTGCGAAAAACCGCGGGTGGTCCGTTGGATTCCGTGCTGAATCCCAAGGCGGTGTGGGAGATTTGGGAAGATTTCCAGCGTGGCCGAACCTCCTGGTCCCGGCCCTGGTCGCTCTACGTGCTCGAGCGCTGGTGTGAACTGAATTCCGTGATTGCCTAGCGATGGCCCAGCGGGATTTGCACATTTCCGGTTTTCCGGCCGGAAACCAGAAGAAACAATCCCCATCTGCGTCCCAGCTTTCGTACCAACCCGCGCGGATAGAGTCTCCATGCCAGCCGGTACAGGGGTGATTGGAAGCGGGCGGAAGGAGAGTGGAGCAGCAGGTCGCCCGGGCTGAAGACCTGTCGCATCACGATATCCTCAAATCCCGCCATCATCGAGTGCACTTCTGCCCGGGTAGAAGTCTTGGTGCCGGGGCTCTCGAGATGGTCGTAAACGGAGCGGCGCAACGATCTTCCGCTGAAAACGCCATAGCGCAACCACAGCATCGCCGCGGTGAGCGAGGGATGGTGATACAACATGATTCGAGCCTGGCCGCGCGGTTTCAGCACGCGCCATGCTTCTCGCAAGCATTGCGCCGTGTCGGGGCTGTGGTGCATCACGCCGTAGGAATACACCACGTCAAAGGTATTGTCGGCAAAGGGCAGGTGCTCCGCGTCTGCGACTCGCAAGTCGGGCTGGCACCCGGCAAGTTCACATCTGCGCCGGGCTCTCTCCAGCGAAGCCGGCGAGAGATCTACTCCCGTTGCCGTTGCCCCGGTTTTTAACCATTCCAGGTAGTCCGCTCCTATGCCCACGCCGATCTCCAGCACTCTCAAGCCGCGTGCCGATGCGAACTGCGCAAATTCCGGAATGTGTGGTTCGAGCGCGTAGCGGGCGCGCACGTGGGCTTCGAAGTCCTCTGCGCCCTCCAGATAGCGCGTACCGCACGGGTCGGAGTCCCAGAATTCCCGGACCTCGTCCTTCAGACCCTCTTGCTTCAGATCGGGAATGGAGCGGGCGTTGGCCATACCGGAAATCAAGGCTTGAGGCGGATACTAACACAACTATCAGGCAAGCAAATTGTGCTTGCTCCGGCGTGGAGATGCGAGTCAGTTCAGGGTAATATGTTGCAAGCAATTTGCACCCGCGATGCAGAAACTAGAGGAACCCAGGCAACTGCGGTCTACGGTCCCGGCCGTGTCCCTGCCTTTGAGCGTGATCGTTCCCGTGCGGAACGAAGCCCGCAACCTGCCCCGTTGCTTGGAGTCCCTGCGTGGGGTGGGTGAAGTGTACGTCATCGATTCGCAAAGCGCAGACCACACGGTAGAGATCGCCCGCTCATTCGGCGCCCACGCCGTTCAATTCCACTACCAGGGCGGTTGGCCCAAGAAGCGGCAGTGGGCTATGGACACGCTTCCCCTGACGTATGACTGGATCTTGCTCGTCGATGCCGATGAAGCCCTTACTCCCGAGCTTGCGGAAGAAATAAAGCAGGCCATCGAGGATCCGCGCTTCGACGGCTACTACATCGCGCTGCAGATGTTCTTCCTCGGTCGAGCACTGCGTCACAGCGGCGCCGGTTTCTATAAGCTCTCGCTCTTCCGGCGCGGCAAAGGGCGCTTCGAGTGCCGCCTGAAGGACCAGGATATCTCGATGTGCGACATGGAGGTCCACGAGCACGTTGTGGTTGAAGGCCAAACCGCCAAGTTGAGAAATCCGCTGCTGCATCACAACGTTGAGTCACTCTCGCACTACATTCAGAAGCACGATGAGTACTCAAACTGGGAAGCGCGGGTGTGGCTGTTGGGAGGGGCGAATTCTGGCGAACTTCCACCATCGCTCTTCGCAACACAGGCGCAGCGCCGCCGCTGGCTCAGGCAGAAGTTTTTCCGCATTCCGGGTTCACCCGTTCTGTTTTTCCTTTACAAATATTTGCTCCGCCTGGGATTTCTGGACGGCGTGCCGGGCCTGATTTACTGTGGCTTTCAAGGCATCCAGTTTTTTCACATCAAGGCCAAGATTTACGAGTTGCGCGCCAAGAAGGACTGACAATCAATGTGCGGGATAAGCGGCTTGGTCAACTGCGGGGACAAAGAAACGCTGGCGCGCATGACCTCTGTCCAGGCCCATCGTGGTCCGGACGACTCCGGGCTCTGGGAGCAGCGATTTCCCGATGGCTCTTATATCGGCTTGGGCAGCCGCCGGCTGGCGATCATCGATCTTTCCGCCAGCGGCCGCATGCCCATGTGCAATGAGGATGGGACTGTCTGGATTACCTACAATGGCGAGATCTACAACTTCGGCGAGTTGCGCCGCGAATTGCAGAGCAAGGGCC
>Ga0099828_10000294_pt1 | contig 29703 bp, 18 predicted proteins | sample CZO8metaG_2_FD_79338 | JGI IMG/M metagenome (GOLD analysis project Ga0099828, IMG submission 79338) | Vadose zone soil microbial communities from the Eel River Critical Zone Observatory, Northern California, USA - CZOApr15con2H1.8 metaG | ecosystem: Environmental > Terrestrial > Soil > Vadose... | reverse complement strand
TCCTCGATGAACTTGCGGCGCGCTTCGACGTTTTCGCCCATCAGCGTCGTGAAGATATCTTCTGCTGCAACGGCGTCTTCGAGCTTCACCTGGAGCAAGGTGCGCGTTTCCGCGTTCATGGTCGTGTCCCACAACTGCTCGGCGTTCATTTCGCCCAGGCCCTTGAATCGCGTGATGGTGAAATCTTTTTTGGCGTCTTCGACGACGTAGTTGAGTACGTCGGTCGCCTTTTCTTTCGTCACCTTGTCGCCGTTGCGCGCCACAGTGAACGGCGGATGGTTGAACTCTTCGATCTGTTTCGCGAGCCCGCGCAAACGCTTGTATTCCGCGGTGGAAGCCACCGCCCAATTGATCTTCTGGCTGTGCGGCGGGCCAAACTGGATTTCGTACAAGCTGTGCTCTTCGTCGAAGATGATTTTTCCTTCGAGCTTCAGCTTGGTCTTTTCGAGTTGCTTCAACAGTTTTTCCAGGGCCTTCTTGTCCTCGAAGTCGGTCTTTTTCTCCAGGCCGCTTTCGGCCAGAAGTTCGACGAGCGCGTGTTCGCGCAGCCGGCGGCCCAGCTTTGCCGCAGCCGCCTCGTACTCCTGCACATTCAGCAGGAACGAAGTGAGCTTGGCGCCTTCCAGCGAGACACCTTCCTTGGCTTTCACGACGTGGTCTTCCGTGGCGCGCTTCATCAGCTCGCGGGCGAAATCCCGTTCGTCGCGGATGTATTTTTCCGTTTTGCCGCGCTTTACGCGATAGAGCGGCGGCTGCGCGATGTAGATGTGCCCGCGCTCGATCAATTCCTTCATGTGGCGGAAGAAAAACGTCAGCAGCAGCGTGCGGATGTGGCTGCCGTCCACGTCCGCGTCGGTCATGAGGATGACTTTGTGGTAGCGCAGCTTGCCGGCGTCGAAGTCGTCTTTGCCAATGCCGGTACCGAGCGCGGTGATGATGGCGCGAATTTCTTCGTGGCCCAGCATCTTGTCGTAACGCGCTTTCTCGACGTTAAGGATTTTGCCCTTGAGCGGCAGGATCGCCTGATATTTGCGGTCGCGGCCCATCTTCGCCGAGCCCCCGGCCGATTCACCCTCAACGACGAACAGCTCGCACCGCGCGGGATCGCGTTCCTGGCAATCCGCGAGTTTTCCCGGCAGGCCGCTCGAGTCCATTGCGGATTTGCGGCGTGTCAATTCGCGCGCTTTGCGCGCGGCTTCGCGGGCGCGCGCCGCTTCGATGCACTTCCCGATGATGCGCCGCGCCACGGTGGAATGCTTATCGAACCACTCGCCGAGCTTTTCGTTCACGAGCTGCTCGACGTCGCCTTTGATGTCGCTGTTGAGTTTGCCTTTGGTCTGGCCTTCAAACTGCGGTTGCGGCAGCCGCACGCTCACGACGGCAACGAGCCCCTCGCGCACGTCATCGCCCGTGATGGTGACTTCGTCCTTCTGTTCCTTCAGCATTCCTGCCGAAGAAGCGAAGTTGTTGATCGAGCGCGTCAGCGCGGAGCGGAAGCCGGAGAGGTGCGTGCCGCCATCCACGGTGTTAATGGTGTTCGCGAACGCAAAAACATTTTCACCATAAGTGTCGTTGTACTGCAGTGCAATTTCGATTTCGACAGTGCCGCGCTTCCCTTCGATATAAACGGGCGAATCATGCAGCGTGGCTTTGCCGCGATTGAGATGCTTGACGAACTCCGTGATCCCGCCAGTGAACTTAAATTCCGTGGTCTTTTCCGTGCGCTCGTCGGTGAGCGTGATCTTCAAGCCTTTATTGAGAAAGGCCAGCTCGCGCAAGCGCTGCGCCAGGGTGTCAAAACTGTAGACGGTCTTGTCGAAAATCGTCGGGTCGGGATGAAATGTAACTTTCGTCCCGGTCTTGCGCGTCTTACCGGTTTGCTTCAGCTTGTTGGTGGGCTTGCCTTTTTCGTACGTCTGTTCCCACACGGCGCCGTCGCGCGAAATCTCCAGCTCCAGCCAGTCGGAAAGCGCGTTCACCACGGATACGCCGACGCCGTGAAGCCCACCGGAAACTTTATAGGTGTCGCTGTCGAATTTTCCACCCGCGTGCAGCACCGTCAGCACCACTTCCGCAGCGGGGCGTTTTTCCGTGGCGTGCATGTCCACAGGAATGCCGCGGCCGTTGTCCACTACGGTCACGGACTCGTCGGCGTGTACGGTGACGTTAATTTCATCCGCAAAACCGGCCATCGCTTCGTCGACCGAATTGTCCACCACTTCCCAGACGAGATGGTGCAAGCCCATCTCCCCGGTCGAGCCAATGTACATCGCAGGACGCAAACGCACCGCTTCGAGTCCGCCGAGAACTTTGATGGACTTCGCGTCGTACTTGTGGCCGCCCTGCGGCGTCACCGCGGCGTTTTCTTTGTCACCCATGTGTTCTCCCCGCGCACAATTTCATCGCGCGAACCAGCGGTGCTGAATAGACCCCGAGCCATTCGGAGCGGGCATCCGCGCTAAAAAAAGACGTTTTGTGTGAAGCAAGGAAGGCGTATTTGCGGATTGATCCGTGCGTCGCCTCACCCTTTGATTCCGGTTTCCCTGGGCGAATCCGAAACTCGTAGGGTTTCCTGCTCCATCCCGTCCCGCGCAGCGAGACGTGGCGAAGACTCATGTTTCTCCAGGCGGGTGACTTCGCAGCCCCTGGCGCGGAGCTGATTTCCGGGTCACTTCTGCCTGGCGGACGTGTCGATTTGAAGGGTACCGAAACTCTAATCGACAGCCTCTAGAGTGTACCCGATCTAATCCTATTTCTCAAGACTTGGGCACTCTTTTATGTTGCGATAACTACTTCATTTACATGTAGTTAGGGAGTGGCCTACCTCTCTGGATGGAAAAGAAAAAAGGCGCCAAACTGAGCGCCCTTTTCACATAGAAAGTAGTGCTTCGCGACCCGTCAGATGCGCATGGGCATGATGATGTAGCGGTAGCGGTAAGACTCGTCGGCGAGCGGGCGCATCTGGCCGGCGGATTGTTCGTCCTTCAGCTCGATGCTGATGGGGCCATCGGCGGCGGCGGCGAGAAAATCCAGCATGTAGCTGGAGTTGAAGCCGATGGCGATGGGATCACCCTTGTATTCCTTCTCGATATTTTCCTTGGCTTCGCCGTACTCCGGGCTCGAGGCGGAGATCTCGATGCCTTCTTTCGAAACAGCCAGTTTGACGGCATGCGAACGCTGGTCGGCAAGCTGCGAGACACGGCGCACGGCGTCGCTCAATTCGGCGCGCTCGATGACCACGCTCTTGTTGTTGTCGCGCGGCAGCACCGCTTCATAGTTCGGGAATTGTCCGGTGAGAATGCGCGAAATCAACAAGCGATGGCCCACTTGGAAGAAGAGATGGCTTTCGTCTTTCGCAAACTCGATGTGCGCATCGGAACCGGCGGCGCTGGATAGTTTTTCAACCTCATCCATCGCCTTCTTTGGAATAAGCACTTTCACTTCGCCATTCAGTCCCGCGAGTTTGTGATCCGTCTCGGCAAGCGCCAGGCGATGGCCGTCTGTCGCCACCATGGCCAACGTGTCAGGTTTCAGAATCAAGAGGCCGCCATTTAGCGTATAGCGCGACTCTTCCATGGAGATGGCAAATTTGGTTTTACCAATCAGGTTCTCAAGAATCGGAGCGGGGATTTTCACCAACGTGTGCGGCATTGCCGGCAGCGCGGGAAAATTTTCCTTGGCCATGCCCACGAGCTTGTATTTCTTCCTGTCGCTGACGATCTCCACCCAGTGATTCTCAAGGAGCTTGACCTTAATCTCGCCTTCGGGCAGCAAACGAACGAGCTCCAGTAGTTTCTTTGCAGGAATGGTTCCCGCGCCCTCTTTCTTGATCTTGGCCTCGCAAGACGTTCGAATGCTCAGTTCGAGGTCCGTCGCCGTGATCGTCAGGCTACTTCCTTTAGCCTCGACCAGGAGATTCGAAAGAATGGGAATGGTCGTCTTACGCTCGACGACGCCTTGGGTTGTGCTGAGCTCATTTAGTAGCGCGGACTTTGTGACGCTGAATTCCATCGCTTCATGTTCCTCGCGTGCCGTTCCAGGTGCGGTCATTGTGACTTTGTCCTCAGTCAGGGTGGAGGCGCGCCCTATCTTGCTTGAAATCCACCGCTGCCGTACTGTACTCGCTTTTTGCCAAAGTATAAAGTCCGCTTATTGACTATCCGTTGTGGAAATCAGTGGGAAACGCACTTTCACGCCTTTCGAATTGATGTGGAATCCTCTCAACCCCAAAAACCATAACTACAATCACAACAAGAGAGTGTTTCAAATTCAAATTTAGAAATCTATAAGGCTTGTTGTTGTGATGAGCGCTGTGAATTTGTGGAAAGCCCACTAACTTCCATCACCGCCATTCTTTCGCGCACTCTTGTTCCCGCGCACGCTTTGCGGAAACCTCGGAAATTTTCCCTCATTTACGTAGTTTTACACCGAGGCGCCCCGATCCATACACGCCCATCCACAAAAATTCCGCAACTTCCTCAGAGCTTCTCCACAAGGCGAAAACTCCGGGATTCGCTAATGAGGTAGAAGTGCACATCGAGCGGCAAGAGAAATTATTTTGATCGTTTACGATAGGCTAGCAGCGGTGCAGAAGAAGGAGAGAGGGAAAAGCAGGTGAACTACTGCAACGCATCCAACAAACGAGTAATCGTCCGGTTCAAATCCTTGTCGGACCGCCGCATCTCCTCGATCTTATTGATCGAGTGCAGCACGGTCGTGTGATGCTTGCCGCCAAACTGCCGGCCGATCTCTGGGAGCGAGGCGGTCGTGAGCTGCTTCACGATATACATCGCCACCTGCCGCGGGAACGCGATCGCCCGCGTATTGCTGCGAACCTTCAAGTCCTGTTCGCGCAGATTAAAATGCTCGCTCACGCGTTTCTGGATGAGATCAATCGTGACGCGTTTTTCCTGCGAAGCGATGATGTTCCGCAACACCTGCTGCGCCGTCGAAAGCGAAATTGTGGCGCCGGTCAGCGAAGCATAAGCCATCAGCCGCGTTAGTGCGCCTTCCAGTTCGCGCACGTTGGACTTGATGGCCCTCGCGATGTATTCCGCCACATCATCCGGCAAACCGAAGCGGTCGTTCTCCGCTTTCTTCTGTAGAATCGCGATTTTGGTCTCCAGGTCCGGCGCCTGGATATCGGCGATCAATCCCCATTCGAACCGCGAACGCAGCCGCTCCTCGATGGAGTTGATGTCCTTTGGCAGGCAGTCCGAGGAGATCACGATCTGTTTCTGCTGCTCGTAGAGCGCGTTGAACGTGTGAAAAAACTCTTCCTGCGTCCGCTCTTTTCCGGCGATGAACTGAATGTCGTCCACCAGCAGCACGTCCACCGTGTGGAAGCGGTCCCGGAAGCTGATCATGCGGTCAAAACGCAGGGAATTGATCACTTCGATCGTGAATTTCTCCGCGCTGACGTAGCTGAGGCGCATCGCGGGATTGCGTTTCTTGATGGTGTGTCCGATGGCATGCATCAAATGCGTCTTGCCCATGCCCACGCCGCCGTAAAGGAAGAGCGGGTTGTAAGCTTTCGAAGGCTGCTCCGCCACAGCGCGCGCCGCAGCATGCGCGAATTCATTGGACTTGCCAACGACAAAGGAATCGAACGTATAGCGCGTGTTGAGTTGATGGTCGCTGCTCTCAAAATCCAGCTTGGCCTGCTTCCCTCCGGAGACGACCGGCGCGGCATGCACCGTCTCTTCTTCGGTGCAGACGTACTGCACCTTTACGCTGGGGGTGCCAAGCTCGTGAAAGACGGCCTTCACGATTTCGCCGTACGTACGCGTCAGGACCTGCCGGAAGACGGCGCTGGGAATCTGCACAAAGAGGGTTTCGCCTTCCGCCCGGTTCAACCGCGTGGGCTGAAACCAGGTCGTGTAGGTATTCGTGCTGACCCGGGACTTCACCCGCTCGAGGAATTTTTCCCAGGCATTGGCTGTTTCGCGCTCCCGCCCAGTTTGAGTAGCAGTTGTCATCGGAGAGAAAAGAAAACCCTCTGCTATTTCCACAGATGTGAAAAAGCTGTGGAAAGCATTCTTATCTGCGTCTTTCTTCAGGCTTCGGGATTCTGCCCGCGCCGGAACGCTGTGCTTTGCCCCTGTCGCTCCGTGCACGGCCCGTCCGGGATTGCCGGCCCATGTACCGCCGCTATGAGACAGCGCGGGATTGTCTCTGATTGGCGCGTAGGGAGCAAGCGAAAAGTGTGCGAAGGGATGCACCGCCGTTCACACACCATGCACAGCTTTTCCACATGCACGCTATTTGTGCAATTCCTGACTGCATTCGCAATTTTTGCGGCATATTCAACTTAAATTTGACGCTGAGACCAGTCCTCGCACAGGTTTCATGCAACTAAGCCTGAGGAAAACATATTTTTTATTGGCTTTTTTTGTCGGGCCGGCTGAATTCGTAGATGCCCAGCGGGTCTTCTCCGATGAGCAGCCGGTCCGGCTCGACAAAAATGGTGTTGGCTTCCAGCCGCGCACCCTGTGGGGTGTAGATCTTATAGCTCGCGCGCCGGTTTCCTTCCTTATCAAAGCGCAGGAGCGTGTTACCTAGGGCGATCCACACTTCGCCGTTCGAACGATCGACCCCCACCGCTGTGAGGATGCGTTTCAGCGAAGGGGGATCGCCGCGGCGCTCCTGCCGCTCGATTTCCTTGCGGGTAGCCTGGGCGGCGGGCCAGGCGTCAAGCGCCGTATATTGAATATCTTGCCGCGCATAGCCCAGCCGGTCGAATTGCCTCACGGTGGGCTCCGGCAAATACGCAAAGGCATAATAGAGATGGCCCTGGCCGTCGGTGGCCATCTCCCCGATATTGAGGTAGCGGTTCAGATCCGGGCGTTCCGCAATCGGTTCCGGCTCGCCAAACTCCCTCACGTCTCGTCCGTTCTTGTCGAAAACGATCACCAAGTTCGGTTCGCGGAGTGTGCCCACCGCGACCTCGCCCTCCGGCAGAGCAGCCACCGCGACCGGAGCTCTCACGGGGATCGAACGAAGAAGCGTGCCGTCGGGCGAGAAAACCTGGACGAGGTTCGCGCCGCGATCTGCCACATAAATCTTGCCCTGAGCGTCCGCGTCGCAATCTTCACCGAAAGTGATCAGCGGGTGATCCCCTTTGGATGCCGTTGAACCCGGCGCAAGTTCAGCGATGCTCAGTACCTGCTTGCCCGCAGCATCAAACACCACCAACCCCGGCGAAGGCGACGCCAAAATATATAGCCGTCCATCGCCGCCGCGCTTCACCGTGCGCAGCCCCGGCCCGATACCCGGAAAGACTCTGCGCTGAGCCGTCAGTTCGCCTTCCTCCTGAGCTAGGACGCTCCCGGCCAGGCACGCCAGCAGACACAGCACCGCAACAATTTTCACGATCAGCCCCCACCCTCTTTTCATGAAAGCTCAGATTACTACGGACGCACGCAGGTTGCCCTGCGTTACGCACCTGCCTTGTTCGAGTTAATCACCGCCGCGCTGGGGATGTAGTTCATGGAACACTCCTGGACTTTTCGCGATTAACTCCTCCGGATCGTGATATGTATCATAGCCATATATGGGGAAAACACTCGATCGCGAACTCAAAAAAGGCAGTGCGGAATTGCTGATCCTTGCACTTCTCGAGGAAAAAGCCCGCCACGGCTACGAAATCGGCAAGCTCATCGATGAGCGGTCCGAAGGCGTCGTCCGGTTTCACGTCGCCTCCCTCTACCCTCTTCTGTACCGGCTCGAACGCCGCGGCTGGGTGAAAGGGGAGTGGGAGCCCGCTGGTGGACGCCGCCGCCGCTTTTACCGGCTTACGGCCAGCGGTCGCAAGACCTTGGCTAGCCAGCGCGCCCGCTGGCGCGAATTTTCCGGCGCGATGAATCGCATCGTGGAGGTGCGCTGTGCCTGATTGGGAAAAAATCGTCCGCGAAAAGCTGGGCAGCCTTCCCTTGAACGGCGGCCGGCACGAAGAAGTGATCGACGAACTGGCCCAGCAGCTGGAATTTGCTTACGAAGAAGCAATCGCAAACGGCGTGAGCGAATCCGAGGCCATGCGCCAGAGTCTTGCTCAATTTACCGACTGGGAAAAACTTCGCGGCGAAGTATTCCGCTCGGTCGAGGGCACCCAACTCCCTATCTGGGAGCAGAACGGCGTTTTCGCGCCGCGCCGCCTGCCCGTCTGGATCGCCCTCGCGCTAACGCTGGCTCTCCTTGCGGTGCCGGCCTTCCGTCAGGTGCTGGCGATGACTCCCGTTCCCGGTAGTAATCCCACGGCCTGGAGTTCAAGGGCGTTTTCGGAGAGGGTCCTTCGCAGCATCGAACAGTCTGGCGACAAAGGGAAATATGCGCGCACCCTCGCCTTCGTCGCTCTCCACAGTCCTGACGATCTCCAGGCCATGCACGCGGCGGAAAAAGCCGTCGCCCTCGATCCGCAGCTCACCTGGATCTCGGCGCATGTCAGTCATGCCACCTATTTGGTGCCAGGCTATGACCCTCATCCATGGATCGAACGGCTCAAATCCTGGGATCCACAAAATGCATTTCCTTATCTCCTGGAAGCCAGCGCAAATATTCACAGCGACTGGGAAACGCGGTGGGGCAGATACAACGCCGCAACCGCAGATCTGCGCCGAGCGCTGGCCGCCGAGCCAGCTTGGCGCTTGCCGATGGAGAAGGCGTTTGCCGCGCCGCGAATGGATCTCTACACGGCCAACCAGTTTGCCTTGGATCGCCAGGTACTTCAGGAGCGAGGCTTTGACCGGCCCGATGTGTTGATGGTCGCGACTGCGTCGCAGCAGCTTCCTGACCTTGGCGCGGTTCTGATCTATCAGGACATCCAATTGAAAGATGTCGGGAATAGTGCCGAACGAACAGGTCAAACCCAGGAGGCACTCGCAGCCTACTGGACCGTTGCCCGTTTTGGGGAGCGGCTCCAATCGGATTCATGGGATATCATGCAATTGTTTTCCGTGAAGCTTCGCGAGGATGCTTACAAGCGGATGATTCCGCTCCTGCGCCGTGAAGGGCGCACTGGGGAAGCTGCGGCGGTCGAAGCCTCGCTCTCTGTTTTGCCTGCCGTAGATCCTACCAAAGACTGGCGCCACAAAACGGCACTCGAAGCCAGTGCTGGGCGCTCTGCTCGTATTGCGGGGCTCGCAGCCTTTTTCCTGCTCGTTCTTGGGACCGCCACAGCCGTATGGCTGATCTCTGCAATCGCGTTACGGTGGAGACCCAATCTGAGTCGTGGTCTAAACCGTGTGGCGTCCGTGCTCTGTTTCGCTCCGTCCTTACTCTTTTTTGCGGGCTTCACGCTTCTTGTTGCCTACTACCCTTACGCCCAGCCAATCGGCCAGTTTGCGTCCCAGGAGGAATTGACTCGCGCATACGAACCATTCTTCGCGAATCTTCGCAATCTCATGGATTTCGGAATCGCGACGGACGTGTGGCTTGCGCGGATGTTCTGGCCGTCCATTTGGTGCGCCGCCGTTGCGCTTGCAGGCGCAGCGTTGCTCCACTGGGTAGCCCGCCGCGAGCGCTCCGGTCGCACCGGCGAAGCCTAATCAATGCGGAAGCGGAGCCGCTCAATGGAGCGCGCGCGGAGGCGGCCTGCGGCATTGCGCGGGCCTTCATCGTCGGTATCGATCAGAACGCAGTTCATCTGTACATCGCCGGTGGCGACCTCGAATCGCGCAGGCAAACCATTCAGAAATTTCGCGATAATGCCATTGCGGTCCATGCCGATCACGCCGCCGTGCGGCCCGGTCATGCCAACGTCCGTGATGTAGGCCGTGCCTTCCGGAAAAACGTGCTCGTCCGCCGTCGCAACATGCGTGTGCGTGCCCACTACCGCGCTGACGCGCCCATCGAGATACCAGCCCATCGCCAGTTTTTCGCTGCTGGCTTCTGCGTGCATGTCCACCAAAACGAAAGCGACGTCTTCGGGAATTTTCGCCAGCTCGCTGTCCGCCTTTCGAAACGGATCATCAATCGGCGTCATGAACACGCGCCCCTGCAAATTCAGCATGGCAAATCTCACGCCGTTCTTCGCCGTTCCAATGTAGAGCCCGCTTCCCGGATTGCCCTCCGGAAAATTCGCAGGCCGCAGCAGCCGAGGTTCGTGCGGCAGGAATTCCAGGATTTCTTTGCGGTCCCAGCTGTGATTTCCCCCGGAAATCACGGCGACCCCCAGGTTCAGCAGCTCTTCCGCGAGCCGCGGTGTGATCCCGAACCCCGACGCCGAATTCTCGCCGTTGGCGATCACCAGGTCGATCTGCCGCTGCGCGACGATGTCCGCCAGCCGGTCGCGAACGATCTGCCGTCCCGGCGACCCTACGATGTCCCCTACAAAAAGTACGCGCATGTTCCTGGTGACTTTTGTGCCTCGGCTGAGTCGCAGAAGGAGGCTGCATAGCGCTCCTCGGCAGAACTCACCTGATAGAGAAATGGAGCGGACTGCTTGGCCGTGGGGCGCTAGGCCGTGAACCTCTGAAATAGTAGGGCGCCACGAGCCAACCGTTAGGCTTTCCTGCCCCGCTCGCGTGTCTTCCTCCTTCCTGCCGGAAGAGACCTGCCAGCGGGACAGGCCGTGCACACGGGCTGTCTATCCGCAGCACCTCAGAGATTCGTCATTGGTTCAAACAGCTTTCGCACCCTCACTTGCTTCGAAGTACCGCTCCGCCCCCATTGTAGCCTCCGCGCGGATGCCGCGTCCAACCGCCGCTCAGTTCCGCAGTCAAAAGGATTAGCTCCGCCAAAGACCGAAGTCGGAGTTAGAATTGCGCATACCAAGAGGAGGATTCGTCGTGTTCCAGCAACGCTGGTTCGCCTGTGCGCTCTTGCTCTCTGCCCTTCTAGCCGGCCCCTCGGTCGCTCGAGCGGACGGTTCGGCCAGCTTGGCCGCCTCCGGCCAGCTTGGCAAAGTGGATTTCCCGACGAGTTGCGCCGCGGAAGTGCAGCCCTCGCTCGAAAAAGGCCTCGCCCTTCTGCACTCGTTCCAGTACACAGAATCCGAGAAGACCTTTGCTGACGCCTCGACTCGCGATCCGAAATGCGCCATCGCGCACTGGGGCAAAGCCATGGCCACGTATCTTCAGATTTGGGAGTTTCCGAATGACAAGACTCTGAAAGGCGGCCGCAAGGAGATTGAGAAGGCGCAGAAACTTCATCCGGCTCTTCCACGCGAGCAGGATTTCATCAATGCGGCAGCCGCCTTCTTCCAGAACAAATCCAAGATGTCCCACGCCGCCCGCATCCAGGCCTACTCGTCAGCGCTGGAGCGCCTGCACGCGCAATCTCCCGGCGATGTGGAAATCAGCGCTTTCTATGCGCTCTCGCTGATCTCGCTTGCCGAAGAAGACGTGGACAATATCGCAAACCGGAAGAAAGCCATCTCCATTCTCGATCCCCTGCTCCGGTCGCGTCCCGATCATCCCGGAGTCGCGCATTATCTGATTCACGCCGCGGACTGGCCGGAGTTCGCGCCGCAAGGTCTTGAAGCGGCTCGCCGGTACGCGGCCATCGCTCCGGATTCCGCGCACGCCTTGCACATGCCTTCCCACATCTTTGTCCGACTCGGCCTCTGGCAGGATTCCATCGTCTCGAATATCGCCGCGAATACTTCAGGCGCTCATGCCGCGGAACTACATCTCGCCGAATCTCACTATCAAACCCACGCCATGGACTTCTTGAGCTACTCGTATCTTCAGAGTGGCCAGGAAGCCAAAGCACGCGAAGTCATCGCGCACACGGATCATGTCGTTGGGGCGAGCGAGGAGAATAGGGCCGAGGATCGCGCCTATCTTGCTGCCCGGACCGCCCTCGAGCTGCACCGCTGGAAGGAAGCCGCCGCATTGCCGATTCCCACCCTGCGCAAGAACTGGCAGGACACCACGTTCTGGGCCCGCGCCATCGGCGCCGCGCGCACCGGCGACGTGGCCGCCGCGGAATCTGCCGTCAAGGAGCTCACGCAACTCGTTGCCGAACGCGAGAAGCGCGCGCGCAAGAGAGGCTACTCCGTTTCGAACGAAAAGGCTGCCGACCTCCGCGAAGCGGAAGCCTGGCTGGCCTTTGCCAAAGGAAAATCCGACGAAGCTCTGCAAGAATTGCGCGCCGCCGCGGACCATCAGGACAAGAACGGCGGAGAGTCCGTCAGCATCCCCGCACGTGAAATGCTCGCGGACATGCTCTTCGAGCTCAAGCGCCCTCCTGATTCTCTTGTCGAATACAAGATCGTTCTCAAGAATTCACCAAATCGCTTCGATGCCCTTTACGGAGCAATGCGGGCTGCGGCATCCATTCATTCACCAGATGCGCGCAAAGAGGCGCAAGCGTATTCCAACCAGCTGATGGCGTGTTGTGGCTTTAGAGGGGATCGGCCAGAACTAAGGGAATTGGCGAGTTACGCTGCCTCGCGGGAGCAGGGCCTCAAACCTGCTGTCCTCGACGACTAAACAAGGCTGCGTCTTGCCATCCACTTGTTGGCGCGGACTCACTGAACCTTGTTGTGTTGCGCGTCGCCGCCCCAGGCATACCAACCGTCAGCGTCCTTGTTCCCCGTTTTCAGGCAGATGAGCCGCCCGTCGGAAGTTCCGGCGTAGAGATTGCCCTTCGCCAGCGCCGGTTGAAACGCGATCGGGGCCTTCATCGCGTAGGAAAAACCGACGCCACCATCGCTTTGGTTCACGGAAAGGAGATGACCATCCGCTCCAGCGAGATACAAATAGTCACGGCCCACCGCCGGCGGCGAGAAAATCTGCCCGCCCGGCGCGGCATGGGATCCGACAACTTCCGCCTGCCACGACTGACGCCCATCCGAGGCACGTACGGAGTTGATGTAGTTTCCCTGCGCATTCAGAATCTGTCCCTTGCTCACAGCTGCTCGCGAACCCTGATAGGCCCACGCGCCAACCACAGTGCTTACTCCTAAGTTGTCGTTGGCTTGCGCAAGCTTCGCGGCGGGCGGAGCTGCGCTGAAGCCCACCGAAGAATCTAAGCTCGCTGTGGCTTGAGCCGAAAGAGCAACGCCGCCTCCGTTTCCCTTCCGTAGGTACTCGGCTTTGCTCTTGGCAATCAACTCCTTGTCTTGCGCTTCGCCCTTCTTTGCGTCCACTCGCGCAAGGCCCTCGAACATTTCCTTCCCTCTTCCGCCCTTGCGTGTTTCGTAGAGCCGGCCACGGGAGATCACCGGAGCGCTCGTTGCCGCATTCGCCTTCACCCAAACCACGGAACCGTCCGTCGCATTCAGCGCATAAGAATTGCCGTCGAACGTCGTGAAGTACACTGTTCCATCGGAAATGACTGGTGCGGTTATCACATCCCCGGAAATTTCCTGTTCCCAGATGTGCCGGCCTGTTTTCAAGTCCGCTGCCAGAAGGCGATGACTTCCGCCCGGCCACGCTGCTCGAGGATGGAACTCCGCGCGCTTCGCGGGCCTGCCTGTTGCCGCTGGATGCGCCATGTACAGCACGCCCTTGTCGATCGCCGGCTGGCTCATCAGCGGGTCTCCCAGCCACTCCTGCCAGACCAAGCGTCCCCTCCGTTCATCCACCACAATCAGCGTGCAGCTCTCCGTGTTAAACGCCACCAATCCGTCCGCTACCACCGCAGCCGTCGGTCCGTCGTCGCCCGTCTGGATCTGCCAAATGATTTTTCCAGTTTCCGCATCGACCGCATAAAACTCGTGCGAGCCATAGCCACCGCCCACAAAAAGCATCCCGTCCGCATAAGCAGGGGTGGCGATCGGCCGTCCGCCCGGGAGCCGCAGCACCCACCCGCTCCTTCCGTCGGACGTGCCAAACGAGGCAGCTTCCAGGTCACGCTTCGGCGTCGGAAGATTCACGTTCACTGCGGTGTTCAAATCAATCCGCTTCACGGCCTGCTTGGCCGGACCTTCGGCAGCCTTGCTCGCAGCTGCCGTTATGATCTTGACCTCTTGACGAGAATCCGGCGGGAATAGGGCTGTGACACCCAGGAGCAAGCTCAAACTTGCCACGAGAGATAGCGCCCAACTGGACTGGGAAGACATAGAACCTCCATGGCGCAACGCCATCTGGAGGACAGTTGCGCTTGAAATTAGAACGGTTGGGCCGAAAAACCTTGCAGGGTTTTTGGAAAATTTCTGGTGTGGCTCAGTCTATAAAATCGATAACCGCCCCTTCGCGCCGGTCCTGGAATCCGGCGAACTGGCCGAAGTTTGGCGCGGCCACGTTGTTGTACACGGCGTTGAAATTGCCGTGATTTGTGATGTTCAGCGAGTACACACCCAGCCGGACGTGATGCGCCTTTCCTTTGCCGTGTTCTGAGCCAAGAAATGGAATGCGGAATTCGCGATAGAGTTTCACGTCCAGCGTGAAAAACGAATTGAAGCGCTGCCCGTTCGGCGTCCCCACATAGTTTTGCAGCGTATCGAGGTTGGAATAGGGATAGCCAGTGTGTATATCCGCGATTGGGCTGAACTTGAAGCCGCGCGGCAAGGAAACAATTCCCCAGGTCACAACGCGGTTAGGCACGTCGTAAGGCAGGATGCCGTACACATTGGGGCGAATCACAGGCTGCGCGAAAGGAATGAGCACGGAGGAAAGATTGTTCAAATTCCCGCGCGTGCGGCTCCAGATGTAGGAGACATTTACCTCATCGTTGCGATGAAAGGTGAAATGTACGGTGCTTTCCAGCTCGCGATAATGCGATGAGCCCGTGTTCGTGAGAGCCAAATAGGATTGCGCACCGGGCGCAGCCGTGAAAGGATTCACCGTAAACAGATACGTTGTGTGGCTATCGATATAACCGACGCGCAAAGATACATTTCTCCGCAACTCGCGTTCGACTTCGATGTTCCATGTCAGGTTGCGTGGCGTCGTGCCCGGCTGGCTCGGCAATGCGCTTGCGGTCAGTGGGTTCATCCCGCCGGCGTAGGTGTTCGTGTAGGTCACCGGGAGCCCGCTCGGCAGCCCTGCGGCATCAAATGGCGTAATCACCCGAGTCGGGTTCGCTGCGAAGTCTCCCGCCAGAAGGGGCAGCAAACTGTAGAACAGACCCACGCCCGTTCGAATGACGGTCTTACCGTCTCTGCCAGGAGAGTAGGCCACCCCGGCGCGCGGAGCAACCGCGCCGGACCAACCCTTGGTCTCGCTGGACAACCGTGCTCCCAGATCAACGGCCCAATTGGAATTCAGCACCCAGTGATCCTGGAGGAATTCCGCCACCGACGTGTCCGATGCGTTCTGCGCTGTCCTAGGCAGAAAAGTGATCTCTTGCGCCAGCGTCCCATCCTGACGAAGGACTTGCACCGGATTCGAGCTGCTGATTCCTGTATACGACCGGTGATCGAAATCCACGCCCATGTGGATTTCGTGGCGGCCGAGCCAGTGTTTCTCGGCGAATTGGTACGCGGAGACCAGTTGGAATTCCTTGCCCTTGCGCGACCATTGATTGAAGAAATTCCCGCCCCAGCCTTCCGGCGTAACCAGCATGTCCGCCGGCCCTTGCCCATGCGCATTGCTGTCAAACCGGGTGTACTGCGCAACCGTGCTGAAGATGGCGCCGGAGCCAAACTGATACCGATCCGTCAGCCCAACCGCTATGCCTTTTTGGTTCAGGTCGTTCGAGGCCGGCTGGGGAACGAGAGCATTGATATCCGCGTGCTGTTGCCGCAGCGGGAACGCATTCACCGTGAGCATCAGGATGTGTGTATTGGAGAGGATCGCCTCGACGGTCGAAAACGAGCTGAACCCTTGCTTCTTGCTGATGTCATTGGGCCAGGGCAAGCCGCGCACCGTGCGCTTTTTCATGTCGTACTGGAAAATTTCCGAAAAGAGCAGTTTGTGGGCAAGCAACGGTACGCCAAAGTCCAGCCCCGGGGTCGCCTCCTGCAGTCCGATCATGCTCCCGTTCTTGCCGAGCACGGACGGAATGAAACTTTTCAATCGGTAGTTCCACCGGTCGTCGGGAGGTTTGGTTTCCACCACCGTCAATCCCCCGGAAAAACTTCCCAGGCCCGCGTTATACGGCGTCTTGTACACCGCGAAGGACTGCACGGCGTCGGTCGGCACCGGCACGGAGAAACTTCCCGTGACCGGATCGGTGGTCCGCGCCGAATTCACGAGCAACAAGCTCTGATTCTCGTCCGCGCCTTTGAAGTTTAGCTTTCCATCCTGCGTTTTCACTACCCCGGGAGTAACCGGCAGGACTTCCCGGATCTTTTCCTGCGCCGTCGGAAGTGAAATCAGTTGGCGCTGCGTAAGCGTTACGCTCGGCGTCGTCGCACTCTCGGTCGCGATGGTTTGAGTATCTTCGTTGACCTCTACTTTTTCCGTGACGGTCTCCAGCTCCGCCCGAATATCCTGGACGGTTGCCTGTCCCGCATTCACTGTGACCGTCTTTGTATAGGGTTTAAATCCCGGCTGGTTGATCGAAATCGTATACGTCCCCGGCCTGAGGCCCTTGAATTCGTAGCTTCCCGCCTCGTCCGTACCCGCTGTTAGCGCGCTGCCGTCGGGCCCCGGTGTCAGCCTCAAAATAACGCCCGACAGGCCACTCGAAGTGTTCTCTTGCAGCGTTGTCACCGTCCCGTGAATGGACCCTGAACGTGGACTCTCCCCGCGAGAGTGGGTTTCTTGCCCAAACACCGGACCAGCCGCGAGCAGCAATGCAAAAACAGCCCCCGCTTCCAGAAGCCAACCGCAGGCGACGCGGCATCCCCGCGCAGTCGCGGGACGTGAAGGCACGGTTCTGCCGCTATCAAGTCGAGGGAAGCTCATAGTTAAGTCAGCCCAAAGGCTAATTCCCAATTATCTCGCGAGTAGTTCTCATGTACCGACGAATATCCGCGGCACCCTTGTCCAGCCAGTGAACAGGCCCGTTTGCTTCCTTTCGAGAACTCCCCAACGAGGGCCAGCTTAATCAGATGCAGGCAAAGGGACATTCTGTCCCGTCTCAAGGCACGAATAAGCCAACCCCGCGAGCCTCTGCCATCTATCCTCGCGGGGTCACGGGTTTGTTCAGGGCCGTCTTAGAAATGGAACCCTAGCTCCACCGTATAGTTCCGCGGCGTCACAAAATGCGTTCCGCTGAACGTAGAAAGGAAATTGTAGAGCGCCACCTTGTTGGTCAAGTTGATGGCCGTGAGTCGCAAGCTCCACTTGTACCGGTCCCCGTGGAAGAGGTCGTCGTCTCCAACGCTAGCATCGAACAGGTGGCGCGGGTTGACGCGCGGCGGATTGTGGTCGTCATTCTCGGTACCTGGTGCCGGTATCTTGAGCCGTGTCGACCCGTACAGAGCCGGGTCGCACGTGACCAGCGGAGCGCTCAACGTTGGGGTAGCGCTGCCGCAGAAGAGCCCGGCCTGTATCTGCTGGTCTGCGGAGAGTCCCGTGAGATCCACCGGCGTCGTGGTGTCCCCCGCAAAGGGAACAGCGCCGGCCACAAGACCGCTGTCGTAGCGCCAATTGAAAGCCACCCACGGTCCGCGTTTCCACGGCTGGTATTGCGCGTGCGTGGTTTGTTGAAACACCTGGTCGTGATCGATGCGAAACACGGGTCCATCGCTGCTGCCTAGCCCGCCGACCTGGGGCTGAAAGTAACGAGCTGAAGCATGACCAAAAACGGTCAAGACCGTGACGCCATGAAAGTTGGGCACGCTAACGCGCCCGTTGAACCCGCTGATCTTCGAGTTGTGCCAGCCAATCGGGAAGAAAATTGGCGTATTCAGCAAATCACTGAAATCGTAGGCGTTGTGGGTGTACTTCCAAAGGTAATCCGCGTCCACCACGAGGTGTCTCCCGAACGCTTGCTGGAAACCCGCATGGAATTCGTTGCGTTGACCGGCGCGAATCGGCCCCGAGGACCCGCCAAATATCGCGTCCAGCAATGGATCACCGGTTACGCTGGCGACAACCAGATTCTCGTTGAAAGGGGTTTCGAGGATGCGGGCATAAGAGGCGCGGAGAACCGTGTTACTGGGTTTGATGTTGTAGGCAATCCCGACACGCGGTTCGATTTGCGACTCTTTGGTGAGGCCTCGATATAGATCGCCTCGCACGCCCACGTTGAATGACCAATTCCCCTTGGTAATCGTGTCCTGCAAATAGAGCGCGATCTCTCGGATGTCCCCGCGGCCGTGGAAGCGGAATAGCGTGCTTTGTGGAGTGGCGCAGCCATCGTTAGTGGAAGGCGTCGATCTCGAAAGATCGATGCAGCCCAGAAGCGGGATGAAGGGCGCCGATGCGTTGGGATTGGCGGCCACATTTTGCTGGAAGCCTGCGGCGGCGCACTGGGACGGATCGGTCAACGTAGTATCCCCCACGCCGACGAAGTCCCCGGCAGCATTTTGTGCTAAGCACGGCGAATTGATCGTCGGGTCCGTAAGTCCGAGGCCGAAGTCTTCCGTCAGCAGCGTGTGCTGGAAGGTGGCTCCCATCTTCACGTTATGGATGCCCTTCACATAGGACAGATCGCTGCGAAGGCCTAGGTTCGTAAGCTTGCGCTGCTGGGCTGCCGTCTCGGAGATGTCCGCAAGGGGATCTGCGCTGGGATAGTAGTTGAACTGGTCGTGCCGTATGAATGCGCCGACATTCAGCAATGTGCTCGTGCTGAATAAGTGTGTCCAGGTGGGCGCGATGTTGTAGGTCTTGATTTGTGCGCGCTGATCCTGATTTGATGCCAGCGCGTCGAACGAATTAGGCGTCTGGAACCAGGAACGCGTATATCCTGCATTCAAATGCACGGAATCTGCACTTGTAAGCTGAAGGTCCACGCGGTCGAATACGTTCTGCTGGTTGCCCTTGGAATGGATGACTTGGAACTCTGGAGGATCCAGGAAGCGGCCCGTATTCAAGCCGTTCGCCGCGATGAAATTGCCCCACTTCGGCCCCCCAAACGCCATGTCAAAGCCCCCGTTCACCGAGCCAAAGCTCCCATAAGAAGCTCTCACGCTGCCAACTGGTTTTGTCTGACCGAGGCCGGAGCGCGTCGTTACCTTGATGACTAAACTCGTTTTGTCGCCGAATTCCGCGGGCGGAGCGCCGGAGATCACTTCCAGTGATTGAATCGAATCGATGGGGATTTGATTCGAAAAGACTTTGCTCGTCTGATCCGTGATCGGCTGGTTATCGACTGAAAAGGAGGTCTCCGCATGATCGCCGATCGCATGGACCAAACCGTTGGAATCCGCAATGGCTCCCGGTGACGCCAGCGTCACCAGCGAGCTCACCGACGACGATGCGCTCTCCAGTGGAAGCCTTTCGAACAAGCCCCGGTCTATGTCGGTGTGAAAGGTGGATTCGTTTTCCACCAGGTCCTGCGCTTCGACGGTTACGCTCGTTGCCGCCGTCCCGATCTTCAATCCGATCTGCAGCGTCACCGGCACGCCGGAGCGCACGTCCACATCCTGCATGTAGTTCGCGAAGCCCCCTGCCGCCACTAGTAAGTGATAGGTATTGAGCGGGACGTTCGTGAATTTGAAGCTCCCGTCGCTGCCCGTCGTGGTTTCACGCTTGAAGCCGCTCACCGCGTAAGAAATTTCCACCGTCGCTCCGGCCACCACTCCGCCGGATGCATCTTTCACCACGCCTTCTATCGATCCGGAGTTCCCTAGCTGCGCCTTTGCTGGCCCAGCCGTCAACAACAAAACAAATCCCAGAACAAAAACCAGGCAGATGCTCAATCGCTTCAACATTTTTTCTCCATCCCCCAAAGGGTCATCGGTAATGAGCGTGGATAGAAACCGCCTGGAACTGTGGCGGTTGCGCGACAGCCTGGATAGACGTCATCGCACAAGGATTGGAACTATCGACTTGGAGATTGAGTTACGCGGAGGGAGGGGCGCGCCCGGCGCGATGCAGGGTAAACGAATCGCTTGGGGCCGCGTGTAGCGGGAGCGAAGAATACCAGGTAACAAGCTCAGGTGTGCTGACGAGATCGAGCGGTGCCGCCGCCAGCGTCGGCATATGCAACGCCTGGCAAATATGACACGCTGGGTCCGGACCCTTCGCGTGCTCGTGAAGGAAGCTGCCGCCCGCGGCGAAATACAGCAGCGCGGCGCAGGCCAGTATCGCCAGCGTGCGATGCGCCGTCGATCGTCCGAAAATCGTACTCTCCGAGTTCATAAGCGACACTTTAGCTTAGCACTTTGGACGGGCGGTGAGGCAAGTTGGTTACAATTAGGAACCAAAGGGGAACGGTTAACTCCCTTGACCGCGCAACCAATCCGACCTAAGCTCCGTCTTAGTAAGTACATGCCCGTCTGGACAGATCGTGCTCGCATCTTGGTTTTGCTCCTCGGGATTATCTTCCTCGCGGCGCAGTTCCACTTTTGTGCCGATCTAACGGTCACCTCGTCGGCCTCGCATTTCTGCCCCACTTGTTCCACCGTCGGATCCGTAGTCGCCACCCAGACGCCTGGCATCGCCATGATGCCGATAACAGATCGGCTCGAACTTCCTCTCCTGGTCGCTTCGGTATTTTCAGCAGTTCCGCGCGCCACCTCTCCGCGCGCGCCTCCCTCCCTCTAGTTACCCGCGGTTGCCCCGGTAACAATCCCCAGGTGTCCAAACTATCGGTTGTATGCGTGAGGAGTAATGCCATGAAGAGAATCGCAGTACTGTCCGCCGTTATTTTCTGTTCTGCTGTTGCCTCGGCACAGCAAGCTCCCCCGCCCGAGCCGAAGAAAGACGTGCCCGCCACCCAATCTTCAGTCGCAGCGTCGGAAGAAACGCGCATGAAGACTCTCGAGGATCAGGTGCGCACGCTCGCCGAGCAAGTAACCTTGCTCCGAGGCGAGCTGAAAGCGATGCGCGACGCGCGATCCGTTGAACCGCGCTCCGAAGAACCCTTTCTGCTTACGGCTTCGCATGTCACACCGGGCATTTTGGCTCCCTCCGCGCCCGCCGCCGTCCCCGCTTCGCCTGAGCCTGCTCCACCGCAGGCCACTCAGACTCAGATTTTTGGAGGCGCCTCGTCCAACGCCAAACTCCTCAACCCGGACATCAGCCTGATTGGTGACTTCATCGGCGCCGCGGGACGCAACAACGTTTCTCCCTCGCCCTCGCTCGAACTGCACGAATCCGAAGTCGGCCTGCAAGCCATCATCGATCCCTACGCGCGCGCCGACGCTTTCCTTTCCTTTGGCGAAACTGGCGTAAACGTCGAGGAAGCCTATGTGACCTTCACCTCTCTTCCCGCCGGGCTTCTTCTGAAAGTCGGCAAAATGCGCGCGGAGTTTGGCAAGGTCAACACCATTCACAACCACGCTCTGTCATTTATCGACCGGCCGTTGGTGACCAACAATCTTGTCGGTGGCGAAGACGGCATCGACGACGCCGGTTTTTCCCTGTCGCGCTTCTTGCCCGCGCCGAAAAACTGGTTTTTCCAAGGGACAGCCCAGGTCTTTCGCGGCGATTCCGACGATTTGTTCCAGGCTACGCGCCGCCAGGACCTCAGCGTTGTTGGCCATCTCCGCGCCTACCGCGATCTCAGCGAATCCACCAATCTCGACCTCGGGGTTTCCTACGCTCGCGGCCACAACAATGCCGGCGTCGGCACCGTTTTCGATCCTTCTAGATTTCTCACCAATCTCTATAGCGTCGACGCCACACTCCGTTGGAAACCCCTGCGCCGCGCCATTTATCACTCTTTCTTATTCCGCAGCGAATTTTTCTGGAGCGCGCGCGACCAGGTTTCTCCCGCCGCCTTTTTCCAGACCGAGCATGCCTTCGGCTTATATTCCGATGCCGAATACCGCGCCAACCGCCGCTGGACCATCGGCGGCCGCTTTGACCGCAGCGGCCATGCCACCAACGCAAATCTGACGGATACCGGTTTTTCCGCTATCCTCACCTACTGGCCCAGCGAGTTCAGCCAGATCCGCGGCCAGTACCGCTTCGGGCATCTCGCCGATCCGGTCACAACCAATTATTCGAACGCCAACGAATTCTTGTTTCAATTTCTCTTTGTGATGGGTGCGCACGGCGCACATCCGTTCTGAAAGATTTTTCTGGAGACCCTCTATGCAACACACAACAACTCACACTCGTATCGGCCGTTTCAGCGCGCTTGCCGCTGCCTTCCTGCTTGTATTAGCTCTTGCCGTTTCTCCTGCGGGTCGCACCGAAAGCAAACTGCAAATCATGACCGCTACTACGGACCTCGCCTCGCTGGCCCAGGAAGTCGGCGGCGACAAAGTGGATGTCGAATCCATTGCCCGCGGCTATCAGGACCCGCATTTCGTCGAAGCCAAGCCCAGTTTTCTGCTCAAGCTTCGCAGGGCCGATCTGCTCATCGTCGTCGGCCTCGAATTGGAAATCGGCTGGCTCCCTCCGCTCATCACGCAATCCACCAATCCGAAAATCCAAGTCGGCGCGCCCGGCTATCTTGACGCCTCGCGTTTTGCCAAGATCCTCGAAATACCCACCGGTCAGGTGACTCGCGCCGAAGGCGACGTCCACCCCCTTGGGAATCCGCATTACTGGCTCGATCCGGAAAACGGCTTGCGCATCGCCAAGGGCATTCAGAATAAGCTCAGCGAGATGCGTCCCAATGACTCTGCCTATTTCGCGCAGCGCTACGATTCGTTCGAACAGCGCCTGAAGCAGGCCGACCAACGGTGGCTGGCCGACATGAAGCCCTACGCCGGCCGCAAAATCGTCACCTATCACCGCTCCTGGCCGAACTTTGCCGAACACTTCGGCTTGAATGTCATTGGATACGTCGAGCCGCGGCCTGGCATTCCTCCCAGCCCCCAGCACACTGTGGAATTGATCGCGCAGATGAAGCGCGATGGCGTCAAACTCATCATCGTTGAGCCCTACTTCGATCTCAAGACGCCCAACAGTGTCGCGCGGCAAACCGGCGGGCAGGTCGTCGTTCTCACGCCCTCGGTCGGCGGCGAAAAAGTGATCACCGACTATTTCAAGCTGTTTGATTACGACATTGCTAAGCTCAAGCAGGCTTTCGAAACCACCCACTGATTCGAATGCCGCGCTGAATGTTCAGGAAGCTGTTTGACGCCGGTTCGAAGGAGATGAAATCGCGATGCTGGAATTCTTGCTGCCCGCTTTTGTAGCGAGCCTTATTCTTACAGGGATTCACGCCTATCTCGGCGTCCACGTCGTGGAACGCGGCGTCATCTTCGTGGACCTCGCGCTCGCGCAGATCGCCGCGCTCGGCGCCACTGTCGCCATCGTTGCCGGAATGGACCCCCACGGCCGAGGCGCCTACTGGATCAGCCTGGGGTTTACGTTCCTCGGGGCCGCGATCTTCGCGCTCGCGCGCAGCCGCCGCGGCCACATTCCCCAGGAAGCCTTTATCGGCATCGCTTACGCTGTTGCTTCCGCCGGCGCGATTCTTCTGATGAGCAAGGCTACCGGTGAGACCGAGCACCTGAAAGACATGCTCGTCGGCAATATCCTCGCCGTCTCCTGGGCCGAAGTGAAAAAAACCGCCATTCTCTACGGCGCCGTCGGCATCTTCCACTATATCTTCCGCAAAAAATTCCTGGCCATCTCCATGAATCACGCAAAAGCTGAGCAATCCGGCCTCAACGTCCGCTTCTGGGATTTTCTCTTCTACGCTTCGTTCGGTTTTGTAGTGACTTCTTCCGTCGCCATCGCCGGCGTCTTGCTGGTTTTCTGCTATCTCATCGTCCCCAGCGTCGGCGCCATGCTCTTTGCGGACCGCATCGGCGCGCGCCTCGCCATCGGCTGGACCATGGGCACGCTAGTTTCCGCTCTGGGCGTTTATCTCTCCGCGCAAATCGACTTGCCCACAGGCGCCACCATCGTTGTCACTTTCGGCGGCGTCCTCATCATCATGTTCCTGATCCATCTGATTCTGCATCACGGCCGCGAAGCTCGCCAGCTGGAAGGGGCAGCGGCCGCACAGCGCGAAATCTAGGATTCACACGCTCGATCAAACGCTTCGTCGTGCTTTTTTCGTTGCTACTTTGCGGGTTGCGCCGTCGGCGGCAAAACCCCATTCAACCGCAAATAAATCGCCTGCGTCGCATAGTGGTCGGTCCAACTTCCGCCCAGCGCGACCAGCGCTCCTCCCCGTGAAATCGGACGGTTGCCGAACAGCACGAATTGCTCCCCCAGTTTCGAATCGTCCACCTTGGCCAGCGCCGCCGTGCAAAACGCAAAGGAATCCTTCACCGCCGCCACTAGCTTGTCCTTCGCGTCCGTCTCCGCAATCTTCACGTCCGGCGCCGTCTGCCCGGAAATCTTCGCACAGAACGTATTGTTCGATTGCGCGATGTGCATCACCAGGTGCCCGAACGAATTCATCTCCGGCGAAGGCTTGAAGCCATATTTCTCCGCCGGCATGGCTTCCGCCGCCGCCACCATGTTCTTCTCGTACCGCGCCACTCCCGCTTTCACAAACCCGCTCACCGGATTCGCCACCGGTGACAGGTCCGGCGGCGCACTTGCCGCTGGAGCTGCCGCTTGCTGCGCAAACGCACTGCCCGCCGCCATAAACACCGCCATCACCGCAACCAGCAAACTCACACGTGTTTTCATTTCCCCCTCCCGACAAAATCCGTTCGAAAGCATACTCCCTCTACACCTCTCCAACAAGCTTCACTCGCGCCCGGTCGCGCCCGGCCCCTTTCCAGTTCACCCCGCTCTCCTATCCGATTTCTTTGGAAACATTTTCGCCCCCGCCCCGTCTCTACCTATAGCTATCTATAGGAGCTCCGTGCTCAAGCCCAAAAACGACCTTCTCCAGGGCACCCTTGCCCTCCTGGTCCTCAAGACCCTCGCTCGCGGGCCCATGCACGGCTACGGCATCACTCTTCATATCCAGCAGGTTTCCGAAGACATCCTCCGCGTCGAGGAAGGCTCGCTCTACCCCGCCCTCCACCGCATGGAACAGGACGGCTGGGTCAGCGCCGAGTGGGGCATGTCGGAGAACAATCGCCGCGCTCGCTACTATCGTCTGACTGCCGCGGGCCGTAAGCAGCTCGCCGCGGAAGAACTCAACTGGCAACGCCTCACGCAAGCCGTCGCCCACGTACTCAAGTTCGCCTGAGCGGCACGAAAGGAAGGTGCACCGTGTCCTGGATCGCTCGCCTGCGAGGCATGTTACGAAGGGAACGCTTGGATCGTGACCTCGAAGAAGAGCTGCGTTCGCACATCGAGATGCGCGCCGCCGATAACCTCGCCGCGGGCATGTCCCCCCAAGCCGCGCGCTACGAGGCGCAAAAACGCTTCGGCAACACCGCCCTGCTCAAGGAAGACACTCGCAACGCCGACATCGTTGGCTGGCTGGACGTGGCTGCTCGCGATTTCCGCTACGCGCTCCGCATGCTGCAGCGCAGCCCCGGCTTCACCGCCGTCGCCGTTCTCACTCTCATTCTCGGCATCGGCGCGAACACCGCGATTTTTTCCGTCATCAACTCGGTTCTCCTTCGCCCGCTTCCGTATCACGATCCGGGCAGCCTGGTGATGGTCTGGGAAACCAATTCGCAGCACCCCAAGCCCCACAACACCGTGTCTCCGCCGAATTTCCTTGATTGGCAGACCCGCAACACAGTTTTTTCGGACATGGCTTACATCGCCGACGTGCGCAACAATCTAACCGGGATTGGCGACCCCGAGGAAGTCGTCGTCCAGGCCGTCTCCGCAAATTTCTTTTCCGTGCTCGAAGTCAATCTTCTCCTCGGCACTGGCTTCACCCCGGAAAACGGCCAAGCCGGTCACGACAACGTCGTCATTCTCAGTTACGGCCTTTGGAAAGATCGTTTCGCCGGCGAACCCGCTATTGTCGGCAAATCCATTCTCCTCAATGGGAAGCCCCGGACCGTCGTCGGCGTCGCGCCCCAAAATTTCAATTGGTTCATCAAGGACGGCTCCCTCACCGGCGCAAGGCCCCGCCTGTGGTCGCCCTTCGTGTTTCCGCAATCGTTTCACGATCACAAGCAAATTGGCCGCTTCCTGACCGTGGCCGCGCGCTTGAAGCCCGGCGTCACCGCTGCCCAGGCGCAGGCCGAAATGACCGCCATCGCCGCCCAGCTCGAACACGAGTATCCCGATTTTGACGGACACTGGGGAATCAACGTCGTCCCGCTGCGCCAGCAGATTTCCGGCGAACTCCGTCCTGCTCTGCTGATCTTGTTCGGCGCCGTGGCTTTCGTCCTGCTGATTGCCTGCGCGAATGTTTCCAGCCTGCTTCTCGCCCGCGCGGCTAGCCGCGAGCGTGAGATGGCCATTCGAACGGCCATCGGCGCCAGCCGCTGGCGCATCGCGCGTCAATTGTTAATGGAAAGTTTGCTGCTCGCCGTGATTGGCGGAGGAATCGGCGTCGCGCTCACCGTGCTTGGCACGAATGCCCTTCTCGCCGCGAGCCCGCATAATCTTCTCGACCTCCCCTCCGTTTCGATCGATCTGCGACTCCTGGCTTTTGCCGTTGCTGCCACCTTGTTGGCGGGCTTGCTCTTCGGCTTTCTTCCCTCCTACGTATCCGCGCATTCGCAAATCTCCCAAACGCTGAGAGAGGGCGGCCGCGGTTCGTCCTCCGGCAAACGCCGCCGCTTCGCGAGGAGCGCCTTCGTCGTCGCGCAATTGAGCCTTGCGCTCGTCCTTCTCGCCGGCTCCGGTTTGCTGATTCGCAGCTTTGTTCGCCTCGTCGGCGTCCATCCCGGCTTTGATACCGCTCATCTCTTGACCTTCAAGGTCTCCCTTTCGCAATCCAAGTACGCCTCGGACAAATTGTGCATGGCGTTTTTCCAGCAGTTGCTTGCCCGCATCGGTGCCGTTCCCGGAGTCCGCTCCGTCACCATGGAGAACTTTCCTCCCCTGACCGGCTTGGGCGCCGCCACCGGCGTCCACCTTCTCAGCCAGCCGCAGGTATCGCTGATGGATCTTCCCGTGGCGAACGTCCGCGTCGTCGGGCCTGAATATTTCTCCACGATGAGCATCCCTTTGCGTGCCGGACGTCTCTTCAATGAGCGGGAAATGGCGGAGGAAAAGCATGTCGCCATCATCAACCAGGCCTTCGCGGACAAATACTTGAACGGGGTCAATCCCCTCGGCCAGAAAGCCGTTATCTATATGAAGAGCCTTGCGGAGTCTGGGAATCAGCCGTCGGAAATCATCGGCGTGGTCGGTGATGTCCGCCAGATGGGGCTGGACGTCGCCGCCGAGCCTACCGTTTACTGGCCCATACCCGAGCTCGTCTATTCCGGAATGACGATTCTGGTGCGCACTTCCGGCGATCCCTTGTCCGTGGTTCCCGCCATCCACGCGGAGCTTCAACAACTGGACCGCGAACAGCCCATGGCCTCCATCGCCACCATGGAGCAGCTTCTCGCCGATTCGCTTTCCCGTGCCCGCTTTACCATGCTGCTTCTGGGAATTTTTGCCGCCGTCGCTCTGCTGCTCGCCGCCGTGGGCATCTACGGCCTGATCGCCTATAGCGTCACGCAGCGCACCCAGGAACTCGGCGTCCGCATCGCCCTCGGCGCGCAGCGCCGCGATGTCCTCCGCCTCGTCCTCGGTCAGGGAACTCGTTTGACGCTGCTCGGCCTCGCACTGGGAATTGCCGCTGCCCTCGGGATCACGCGCCTCTTGGCCAGCCTTCTTTTCGGCATCAGCGCCACGGACCCGCTCACCTTCGCCGGGGTCGCCGCCTTGCTCGCGTTTGTCGCCCTGCTGGCCTGCTTCATCCCCGCCCGCCGCGCCACCCGCGTCGACCCCATCGTAGCCCTCCGCTACGAGTGACGGCCACCCTGTTTTGGTGGCACAGGCTTCAGCCTGTGCTCTTAGCTCTTGTACAGGCTTTAAGCTGCCATCTTTCTCTTTGCGCTTCTCTCTCTGCGCCCTCTGTGTCTCTGCGTTAAGCTGCTCTTTTCCTCCTCTTCTCCGCGCTCTCTGTGCTCCTGCCTCTGTGTTCTCTGTATTAAGTTTCTTCCTCCTGACCCGTTCCTCTCAACCCAGATTCTTCACTGTCTTCTCAATCAATCCCATCGTCCCCCCATACGGATCCCCCGGGCTGTCCCACTCCATCGAAAAATAACCCTTGTACCCATGCTTTTTCGCAATCCCAAACGTCCGCTCCAAATCCACGTGCGCGACTTTGTCCTTCCCGTCGCCCACTTCCGTTTCCTTCACGTGGGAAATGTTGTACGCGTGGCCGAACATCGCCTCAATTCCCCGGTACGCATACTCCTCTTCATACGCCGCCAGCGTGTTCGCGAAATCCGGCAGCACATGCAGCCACGCGCTGTTCACCTTCTCAATGACCTTTACCAGAAAGAACGGGTCCTCGCTGACGGGATTGTCGTTCTCTAGGTTGACCACCACGTTCTTCGCCGCGCCATATTCCGCCACGCGCTTCAGGCTCTCGACCGTCCGTTCCAGCTCCGGTTTCGCATCCTTCGCCCGTGGAAGGTTCGTCCGCACGCTCGGCGAACCGATCGCCACCGCCGCATCAATCCATTGCTTGCTGAAGGCCAACGCGCGTTCCCGCTCCGCGCTGTCCGCCGCATACGGGCTGTGCTCGCCGTCCACCGCCATGTTCACGATCGCCCCGTCCGCCTTCGCCACCGCCGCGCGCAACTCTTCGAGATACGCCTTGTCCAGCGAACGGAAATGCTCGCTCCACGGCTCGATCTTCTTGATGTTGAATTTCGCCCCGACGTGCGCCGCGAACTCCTTCAACTCCATCTTCCCGCCGCCGCCCCTATTATCCTCGCGCCCATAGATGAAATCCCGGAACGGATACGACGCAATCGCAATCCGCTCCCGCGCCGCAGCCGGAAACTGCATCGCCGGGGAGGCTGCGTGGAACTGCAACGCCGTCCCCAACCCCGAATCCACCGCAAAAATATCCTTCAGCCCCGGCCATACTCCCGCGCAAGCCAGCGCCCCTGCTGCCCTGCCGCTGGCCTCCGCCAAGAACCGCCTTCGTGTTGTGCGTGGATTCTTCGCCAAAACCGCGCCAGTCTAGCAGACTCACCCATCACCCGCCATCCACGCAGTTGTTTGCTCACCAATTTACCCGCTTCCGGTCATACGCAGGGCCGTGGTAGCCTGAACACACCCACCCACAGTTTCCAGCCCAAATCTCCTGGCGTCGTATCTTGTAAATTGTTTATTTTCTGTTGTCTAGTGGCTGTGCCACTTCCGGAAGTCCGGATGCATCCTACGGGAAGGAGGTCAACACGTGGGGCTATACGGCAAAAGAAATTCCCGCCGTCCACGAAGAAAGGAGACTTTGGCGATGTCCGCCAGAAGATTCTTGCGGAAGCTCGTTATGGGCTTTCTGCGCCTCACCGCTGTGCTGCTTGTGAGCGCGGCCTGCGGATATATTGGCGGTCGCCTCTGGCCTTTGGACTTGGATGCACCCCGCTACCCCGCCTTTCCCGCGCCCAGGATCCAGGGCAGTCGGTTAGTCGTGCCGTTTTCGCCCGGCGTAGCCTCAGCGGAAGTCGCCGCCTTCAATGACCAGCTCGAGGCCTTCCTGCATTTTGAATACTTGCGCGGCCGGGAAGCCCGCAGCGGCAACGACACTTCGCACATTCTGTTGACAGCTTTCGATACCCCCAAGGGACCCTCTTACAAGATCTTCATCGTCGGCGACAACGATCTGCTCACCGCCGTCCCGCGCCTCGCGGAACTCGAAGGCTGCAACCTGATCGCCCACTACGAGCTGAATACCTGGACGGAGAAGGATTTTGCCCACTACCGGCAGCAAAGCCACATGTTCGACGTTGCGTATGGCGTTCCCACGGAG
>Ga0099828_10000292_pt1 | contig 29744 bp, 24 predicted proteins | sample CZO8metaG_2_FD_79338 | JGI IMG/M metagenome (GOLD analysis project Ga0099828, IMG submission 79338) | Vadose zone soil microbial communities from the Eel River Critical Zone Observatory, Northern California, USA - CZOApr15con2H1.8 metaG | ecosystem: Environmental > Terrestrial > Soil > Vadose... | reverse complement strand
GCTCTGGCTGAACCTGATCGTGTACAGCCTGTACTTCGTGATGGGGCTCCTCGCATTCAGGAGCATCCTCGAGTCGAGCAACGTACTGATGTCGGGAGACCGCGCAGGACTCCCTTCCGCATGGACCTACTTTCTCGTGGCTGTCGGAGGTCATGTCGTCCTATTCTCACTCGAAATCGGCACGTCAATCCGTGCCGTGGTCTTCATTATGTTCGCGAAGCGCAAAGGCGCGCTGTAAATGCGATGCAGGATAAGCTCTCGGTTCAACCCCGTGAGTTTCCATCGGGCCCCGCCACCAGGGCGCGAGGATCGAGTCGATCTATCTTCTCCCCGAGAACCGGGCTGAATGGCAGAAATGCTTTCGTGCCGAAGCTCCATTCTGGCAGAAAGAGGGGTGTCCGATGAATCGGCTCGCGATCCTCAGTGTCTTGGCAGTCGTTGTGATAGGTATCGTCGGATTCGTGGCTGGTTACGAGCTTCACCAACCCCCGACCCCGCGTCCCGTTCCCGTTTCAATCGTGCTTTGGGGACGGACCCTCTCTTGCGGGCCCTCGAATCAGCCACCGTACCTCGAAGGCGCGTTGCAGTTCAACCTGACGAGCACATACTGGAACGACGCAATCGCGTCTGTGGGATACACAGGTAATTGGACTGGAGACACGAACCAGCTCGTCCACGCGAACAGCACGAAGCACGTGATAATCACCTGGGGCCCCGGCGCGAACCAATCGATCATGGTCACGACCTGCCCGACGGTTGGCGTCGTCATCTGGAGGGTCGTGCAGACGTTCACGGCGTGCCCCAACCCGCCATGCGATGATGGAACGATTCCGGCGCCGTGAGAGATCAACCCCCCCCGGAAATCAGTGAAGTTTCACGAATAGTCACGCGGCGACGGGACACTCTATCGAGAAATGGACATGGGTGGGCTGATCACAGACATATGCACAGAGTGCGGACTGCTCACTGCTCACCACGCGCTTACGAGGGTATTACGCGGAACGTTTGTGCGTGGGCGTGTGCCCGGGTGTGAGGACGACATTGTGGATAGATGCGCCGATCCGGTCTATCGCGAAAACATCACCATGAGAACGTTGAAGGTCTCGCAGTGGATGTCAGACTCGCCGGACGGAATCCGGTGGCCCCGGTTTCGGTTTTCGCTAAAGCCGTTTCATCTACCGGGGCCGTAACCTTCTTGTTGTTTGCATCAATTACCCGGACAGATGAAACGGTTCGTGCCCGTCTTGGCTCCTCTGCCTGGGCGGGGTAAACAGGGGTCAAGTCGCACCATGCAGCCCCAACCGTCTGTAGTGTCGGGCATTGTCTCCCTGGGAGACTCCCGGTATCACTCATCATCTGTACGGTAACACTCAGCGCGGCCGCATCGGACCGCACGGCGGACGAAGGTCGCGAAGTCGTCTGTCGATTGTGCGGGGCTCAATGGATTCTCAGTGAGCGTCTTGACCGCTGCCCATCATGCAGATCCCTGAATTTCCGGTTCGTCCACCGATCATACGACGGGACAGTGCGCTGATGGCCGCATCATTATGGGTGTGTATCCGCTGCTCAACCGCGATTCGTTCCGACGTTACGCCATCCGCGTGCTACTATGATCAGGGCGGATGCAAACGGCCCGCGGATGACACGCTGTTCTTAGGCCCTTTCCAGGAGAGTGCGAAGGCGGCACTCGAAATCGACGCCCAATATCGGAAACTGCGCTTGACCGATGGATTGCCGGAACCGGATGCGTTGGATGCACTCGAACGCATACGGGATGAACCGCCCGAGGTCCTGCGAACAGTCCTGGCGCAATCCTGTCTTCTCGATGAATGGCCCATCGGCTGGCGTTGTGATCGGATGGGCGATGATGAAAGCGAATGGGAACGCCTGGCCAAGCACATGACATTCGAAGACGTGACATATTGGCTGAGGCGGCTCATCGACACACCGGAAACCGATCTGCTGATCGCGGCGCTACTCAGCGCACAGGGCCATCTCCATCCGCTGCTCCGGGCCATTGGGCCCGCCATCCATGTGATTTCGTCCGGCGGGCGGTTCTCGGCTGGAAAGAGTCGTGTGGCGGAAATCCTCACGTATCTCGGTGGCGGGGAATGGTACGCGACGGCCAGCGTCCCCAGTCTGAAACGGGTCCGAGACAAGGCGCCGATTATCGTCGGCATTGACGAAGGCGATGAGGCGGAGAAAATGAACCCTGGCGTCAAGGCGTATCTCCTGGCCAGCCACGATTGGGGAGCACGCTATCTTCGATACGCGGACCCGGATGAGAAGGGCAAGCGGTCGCTGGAGACCCTTCTCTTCGGCGGACCCGTCTTCATTACGTTCCGGGCGAAGCCATGGCCCGCCATCCTGAGTCGGGCCTTCGTCCTGGAGATGGAGCCTTCGCAGCGATACGCGGTCAGTGACGATGGCGATGGTGAAGGCTATAGACGCTTGCTCGGGCCTGCACGGATATGGCTTGCCCGACGATGTGCGGACGCACTCCGGGACAAGAACAGCGATTGGGCGATGAAGCGGACGCATGAGGCCGATTTCTCGGCCCGATTGGACCGGGTGTACAAACAATCCGGGGCCACGTTCCTTCGACGCCGGGGGTTCGCACGGGCGTTCTTGCTGACCGCAGAAGTCCTCGGGCTGGACATGGACCGCATCGAGCAAACACTGATCGGTGCGCTTGCGGAGCAGGAAGTCGAATCGGAGAATGCGGTGATCATTGAGGCGATTGAGGGAGACCCCCTCTACAACGATGCGATGACATCGGGCCAACCCGTCCCCATTGAAGACTTGCGGCTCAGAACTCAGAAGTTTCTGCGGGACCACCGCGAATACGTGGACCTGACGCGGAATCGGATGGCGTCGGTTCTATCGGAAATGGGCTATTCGAAAGCCGTCGGTCCGACGTGGAAACGAGTCGAAATGGACGGGAAACAGGTCACGGCCATCCTGCCTGCCCTTCTCAAAGGGGGTTTGCAGGGTGTGACGGGTTTACTCCCTCTCCATATGGAGAAAGAGCAAACCCTGCAAACCATGCAGACTACTTCTGAGGGTCACAGAGAACGCATCGCTGAAAGAGAGCCTAAGAGCCCCAGCCGTGTCTATGACGAAAATGAGGCTCCGGTGAACCCGAATCCGTGCCGGGATAAGGCGTTGCGACGCGCCCAGAACGATGCGCTGACAGCGGATGCGGACCCGGACGCAGATGTGGATGACGTTATCTGATGACCGATCACGAGTTCACCAGGATAACCTCGCGTGGGAAGCCGTCCCAGGATTCGTCGGAAGGGAAGGAATGACCTCGGAAACGTCCAGGCGGGAGAACGCACATCCTGCGCGAAATGCAAAGGCGATCTCCATCCTGGACCTCGCGGAGCGCGTGCACCGTGGCGAACTCACGCCCGAGGAAGCCGTGCAAATCTTCGAGCGTTCCAAGGCTCCGGCGGCCGAGGACGAGGCCGCTTAAGTATTGCCTCCCCGGTTTCTCGATGGGAATCGGTTAACTGTGTCATAGGGCGCTGGCAAATCGTTATTTACGCTGGACCGCGTGCAGACCGGCGCATGCGGTTTCGCTTCGAGATGGATGGGGAAGCCTACTCGAAAAACAAGGAGTCCTTCAAACGGATTCTCGCGAAGCACGGCTTGCGGTGGAAGGGCTCTCTTGAGCGGCCGTTCTGGGCGAGCGGGAGCGAGCGCGTGACGGCCGTCTTCGATCGGGACCGGGAGAAGGACGTCCTGCGGAACGCGATTCTCCTGTGGGAGAGCGTGAAGAAGTCGACCCTCCTCGAGGAGCTGAAAGGTTGGGCCTGGGAGGTTGGCGCGAACGTCTCGGAGGATCGGTCCCCCTCCGCAGAGGAGGTCACGGACGAGGTCGAGCGGGCGCTCCGGAACTGGGACCTCATCTGGAAACCGAACGTGGACCACCTGCGGGCGCAAGGGCGGCCCACGACGTGGATCGAAGCGGACGTGAAGCGCTGGAAGCAGCGACGACTCGAGCGGCGCCGCGAGCTCATGGGCCAAGCGACGGACTAGAACGCGGCTTTGGATTGGACTTCGAGCGCATCAAAGCAATCGAAGCAGTAGCCTTGGCGGCGATCATCCGGAAGCAACATGATTCGGGTGTGGCACTTCCGACACCGGGCCTCTCGGTCCCCCCCGTCCGAAATCCGCCGCGTATCCGGTCGAATCTTCCATGAAATTGTACCCGCCCCCCCCAGAGGCGAACCCCGCCGCGGCACGGAGCCTCCGAACTCTATAAAAACGTTGTGCGGCGGGACGACACGGAACCCGACGGCGGTTTAATGTGGACTCCGCTTGTTGTCACCGCACGTGCTCGCGGGCTTCGTCACGTTCGAGGGGATCGACGGTGCGGGGAAGACGACGGTCAGCCGTCTCGTGTCGGAATTCCTTCAGGCGAAGGGACATGCGATCTTCATCACGAGTGAACCGACGAAGACGTGGCTTGGCGACGCGGTGCGACGCGCCTACGATGACGATGTCGGTGCGGTGGCGGAGTCGTTTCTTTTCCTCGCGGACCGCGCCGCGCACGTGGACGAGATCCGCTCCCACCTCGAGAACGGTGAACTCGTCCTCTGTGATCGCTACGCGGATTCGACATTCGCATACCAAGGGGCCCGCCTCAAAGGGATCGTCAAGGACCCAATCCGATTTCTGCAGCTGGCCAGCAAGGGGTGGACGCTCGAGCCCGACCTCACGGTCTTCCTCCGCGTCACGCCGGAATTGGGGCTGAAGCGTATCCAGGGCCGGCCAACCCGGATCCGGTTCGAGGAGCTCCCCTTCCTCAGGGAAGTTGCCGCGAACTACGATCGCCTCTCCCGGTCCCGCCGGTTCGTCGTCCTCAATGGGGCACGGACCGCGGAGGTCGTCGCGCGGGAAGCGACGATGGCGATTGGGAACCGCCTCACGCCGCGGCGGAGACACGGAGCGGGTAGCCCGCCATGAGGAGCGTCCTCACGAGGAACGCCCGGGCGAACAGTTTGGCGGACTCGAGGTTCCCCCGATGAAGCTCAACGAGGAATGCCTTGCCGAAAACAAGCTGAAGACTGGCGTCCGGTCCCGCCATGCTAACAGAGATTGCCCGAAGAGGGGCTTGAACACGCGACTCGAGAATATCACGCGAGATTATCATTTCCCCGTCCAGCAACTCTACGCGTGCTGGACAAACCTATTTATTCGCTCGGCCATTTATCGCGCCGCGCATGGGATGCACGCATGGATTCCGCCGGTCATTCTAGGGCCTCGAGTCACCACCACGGCGGTGGATTTGTCGGTGTGATCTACGGCGACATCGGCACGACGTCCTTCCGCTTCTCCGTCGTCGAACCGGTCGAGCGGAACGAGTTCGTGCAGGTCGAGCACGAGACATGCGGGACCGTCCTCGGCCGCGTGGACGAGGTCGAGCGGAAGACGGACCTGTCCCTGGACCGCGCGCAGGTCCTTGGAGACGGCGAGCCGGTGGACATCGAAGAGCGGGTTTCCGCGCAGGCGAGCGTGATCGGCTACCGGGACGACCGCGGGCTGCTTCAGGTCCCGCGGACGCCGTTCCGCGCAGGCGGGGCCGTATCCAAGGGCGAGACCGCCACGATTCAGGAAGTCATCGGTCTTACGGAGGACAAGAAACACGGCGCCTACGTGGGCTTGCTCGCGGGCCATGACGTCCCCGTCTACCTCGACATCAATGCGATGGTCCAGAAGCACGTCTCGATCGTCGCGAAGACGGGCGGTGGGAAGTCATACATCGCGGGCGTGCTGATCGAGGAACTGATGAAGCACCACGTGACGTGCGTGATCCTCGACCCGCACGGGGAGTACGCCTCGCTCCGCGAGAAGGGCAAGCACGCGGAAGGAGCCGCTCGCTTTCACGTGGATCCCCGGGGATACGGAGACGCCATCCAAGTCTTCTCCCCGGACACGAAGATCAACACCGGCTGTCGTCCCCTGAAGTTTACGCTGAGCAACCTCGATGCCCGTGATATCCTGTCCCTGACGGGCTCCGCGAGGGTCCGCATCCACCTGACCGCCCTGCGCAAGGCGCTCGACCTGCTCCGACAAGCCGCGAAAGACTACACGATCCGAGACATCATCCGCGTCCTCGAGCGGGAGGACGATCCTCAGAACGCGTCCTTGGTCGACGAGCTCGAATACCTGAGCGAAGTCGAGATCTTCGCGAAGGAGGGGACGCGGATTGACGAGCTCGTCCTCAAAGGCAAGACGACGATCATCAACTTGAAAGGCGTCCCGCCGGACATCCAGGAACTCGTCGTGAACCGCCTCGCGACGGCCATGTTCGAGCTGCGGAAAGTCGGGCGGATCCCGCCGATGATGCTCGTCGTCGAGGAATCGCACAACTTCTGCCCCCAAGTGGGCCAGGTCGCCTCTTCGAAGATCTTCCGGACGCTCGCCTCGGAGGGTCGCAAGTTCGGCCTGGGACTTGTCGTGATCACGCAGCGGGCCGCGAAGGTCGACAAGAACGTGCTCAGCCAGTGCAACACCCAGATCATCCTGAAGGTCACGAACCCGAACGACCTGAAGGCGATCATCGCGAGCGTCGAGGGCCTGACCACCGCGATGGCGGAGGAGATCTCGCGCCTGCCAATCGGCGTCGCGATCATGACGGGTGGCGGCCTTCAGATGCCGCTCATGGTCGAGGTCCGTCCGCGGGAAACGAGGCACGGCGGCGAGAGCGTCAAGGTCATCGAGGACTGAGCCGGAAGCAAGAAAGCCTTTAGCGGGACCGTGACATCAACGGGCGTGGGTCTCCGCGGGCTCGTCGAAAAGGACATCGCCCTCACGGAGAAAGCGCTGGCTAAGGCTGCGATTGCCGTCCCCGCTCGCTCTCACCTTCGAAGAGTCGCGGAAGATTTCGTCAAAATGGCGCGCGCGTATTATGAGGACGCGAAACACTTCCGGGAGAAAGGGGAACTAGAGAAAGCGCTCGCGAACGTGAACTACGCGCATGGGTGGCTCGACGCCGGCGCACGACTGGGCTTGTTTGACGTCGGCGGTGACGATCAACTCTTCACGTTGAGCGAGTGATTACAGAACGCGAGCGCCCACGTTGTCGACCTCGCACCGAAGCAGGGTCCCGAACTTCAGGTACAGGGTCGCGAGCTGTTCCCGGTTCCCCGTCGCGAAGACGGAGTTGCCGAGCATCGCCATCGTCGCCTGTCCGAACATCCGGCTCGCCCGAATCACTTCGAGGACGGTCTTGCTGGCCAGACCCGATTGTTCGGCGAACCGCGCCCCCAAGGCGAACAGCCGCTCGAGCGAAGGGCCTTCCGCGAACTCTTCGACGCACGCGGAGCCCGCGCGGTTGATTAGCGCGACTTTCTTCGCGTCACGGATTACGGACCGCGTCGGGATTTCCGGCCCGAGAACCGCCAAGAGCAGGTCCGCTTCGACCGCTATCTTGCGTACCTCTCCGTGGCCGGGCGCCCCCGGTTTCCAGCGGAGGTCCATCCCGCCCAGGGAGGCGGGCACGACGTCCCCAAGGCCCGTCCCGCGTTCGACCTCCGCCTCGTGGGCGATTGCGACGAGTTCCTCTCTAGGCGTTCCCCGCCCGAGCGCATCATCCAAGGCGAGGGCTGTGCTGAGCGCGCCCGCCGCGCTCACGCCGAATCCCTGGGAAACCGGGAGTGGGGATTCGCTCAAGATCTTCACTTCGAACGAGCCGTCTCCAAGGATCTTGTCCGCCACCGCCTGCGTGACCTCCGCCTTCTGGCGCCTTCCATTCACGGTGATGTCGATCGAGGTTCGGGGGGCCTCGCGGACGCGGGCGACGGTGCTCACCCCAAGGCTCAGACACAGTCCCGCGCCGCGCGAGCCTTTTCTCCGGGGGTCCGGATCGTCCACGACCTCGAAGAACGCTGTCACGTGCCCAGGGCAGAACGCCTCACTCTCGGACACCATGGAGGACCGCCCGCCAGACGCGCTCCGCCGCAAGGGCTTTCGAGCCTTCGAAGGCATCCGATTCCCCCTTGCGGTCAAAGATCGTGACGGACGTCGTGTCCCCCTTCACCTTCGAGATGTCGTTCGCGACGACGAGGTCCAAGTCAGCCTCCTTCACGAGCGCCATCGCCCGCGCCTTGAGTTCTGCGCTCGTGACGCCCGCTTCCGCTTTGAAGCCGACGAGGACCTTGCGTGTGCCTTTGCGGAACCGATCCAAGATCTTCGGTGTCGGTTCGAGGTCGAGCGTGAGACCGCCTTCCCGGGTCGAGATCTTGCCCTTCGCTTTCTTCGCGGGGGCGAAGTCCGAGACCGCGGCGGGGACGACGCACACGTCGGCGTCCACCTTCTCCGCCATCGCTGCGAGGTCGGCGGTCGTCGCGAACGATTGGTACGGAAGCCACGTCGGGACCGGCGTCTCGTGACGCCCGAGCCACAGTTCGACCTCCGCGCCGTGCTCGAATGCGACTTTCGCTAACTCGATCCCCGTCCCTCCTGTCGAGCGGTTCGTGACGATTCGGATGTCGTCGATCGGCTCGATCGTCGCGCCCGTTACCACGAGGACGTGCATCCCCGCCAAGTCCCTTGAGCCGAGGCGGCGGATCGCGCGGGCCGCGATCGTCTCGATGTCGGCCATTTTCGCCTTGTCCTCCTCCCGCCTCGGATCGATGAGTTCGATGCCGATCTCCTTGAGGCGTCGGAGGTTCGCCGCGACGGCCGGGTTGTCCATCATCGATTCGTGGGCGGCCGGGGCCACGAGGACCGGGATCCCGGATCCGAGGGCGTTCACGGCGTACGTCGTCACGGTCGTATCGTCGATTCCGTGGGCGATTTTGCCGATCGTGTTCGAGGTGCACGGAGCGATCAGGAGGAGGTCCGCCTTCCCGTCCCGGCCGCACATCTCGAGATATTCCATCGCCCCCGTGATGGCGGTGACAACGGGGTGGCCGGTCGCGTACTGGAGCGCGTTTGGATGGATGATTTCCGCGGCCGAGCGCGAGAGGACCGCGTAGACATCGGCCCCGTGCCGGATGAGTTCGTGCGCGAGCTTCACGGTTTCAACGGCGGCAATGCTCCCCGTGACCCCGAGGACGATTGTCTTGCCCTGGAGCTTGATGGTCTTGGCCTCCCGCAGCCGTTCCGCCGGATGCATCGTCGTGAAAAGCCGTCCTGCTCGATATATAGGTATGGTCGCCCGGTCCTGCGGACAAAGTCCGATTCGAACCGTCCGGCGGTCGGGATCGTCTTTTCGGGAAGCTTTAAGCGCCATCAGGATGAGTCCCGGGACGGAGACGCCTTGTGCAGCCGTACTCAGAACAGCCTCCGCCGGTGCCTCCTCCAATGATGGGGGCGCCGCGAAAAATGGCTCGAGGGATGTCCGGGCACGCCTTGGTTCTGCTTGGAGGCGTGCTGATTGGCACCCTCTTGTTCGTAGGGTTGCTATCGATTCATGCCGTATTCCTCATCCCGCCCCCCGGGGCCGCGCCGCCGAACGACTACACGAACCTGATCCGGACCTTGGGTTGGACCGCCGTTGTCTCGATGGACCTCGCGGTCTCCCTCACCGTGATGCTCGCTTGGGTGGTCGGCGCGGCGCGGTGGGACGTGCCAGACGCATCCCGTCGTGGGATCTTCATCTTCGCCACGGTCTTCCTAGCGACTTGGATTATTGTCGGATCTCCGGTCTCGATCTTCGGCCGATTTTTTTGAGACGGCTTCGCGGGGTCAACCTTTATTCCGAATCGCCGGTTAGCCTCGCGGCTTCCATGGACTACCAGGCCACGCTCGAGCATCTGTTCCGCCTCGAGCGGTTCGGGATCAAGCTCGGCTTGGAGAATATCCGGCGGCTGCTGTCCCTTCTCGGCGATCCGCATCGCGGCTTGAAGGTCCTCCACGTCACCGGGACGAACGGCAAAGGTTCCGTATGCGCCTACGCCGCGGCCGTGCTTCGGGCCGCGGGCTACCACGTCGGGCTCTATACGTCCCCTCACCTCGTCCGATTCAACGAGCGAATCCAGGTGGACGGCGAGCCGATCACGGACGAGGCGGTCCTTGGGTTGTGGTCAGGAATGCAACCCGCGATCCACGCGATGACCTCAGCCCGGTCGATCGACCACCCCACGTTCTTCGAGGTCACCACGGCGATGGCCTTCGAATACTTCCGCGAACGCAAGGTCGATGTCGCGGTCGTGGAGGTCGGCATGGGCGGACGGATGGACGCCACGAACGTCGTCGACGGCCTCGTGTCCGTCGTCACGCGGGTGGACTTGGAGCACACGGAGCACCTCGGAAGGACGGTGGAACGGATCGCGCGGGAGAAGGCGGGGATCATCAAGCCCTCGTCCCGGGCCGTGACCTTGGACCAGGCGGCTCTCCCGGTGATTGAGGCCCGATGCCGCGAGGTCCACGCGCCTCTCACCGTCCTCGGCCGGGACGTCCACGCGGAGCGAATCGCGGGCGACCTTCGAGGTCAGCGCGTCCGGGTCCGCGGATCGTTTGGATCCATGGAAATCGGAACGCCGTTGCTCGGTCCGTTCCAGGTCGAGAACCTGGGCCTCGCGGTCGCCGCCCTCGTGGAGATGCGCCCTGTGGGTTTCACGATTCCCGAGGCGGCGATTCGATCGGGCACCGCGTCGGTCCGTTGGCCTGCGCGATTTGAAATCGTGCGGACGTCCCCTTTCGTCTTGGTCGACGGGGCCCACAACCGCCCTGCCGCGGAGGCGCTCGCAGCGGCGATGGCGGCGACGTTCCCCGACCGAAAGGCGCTCCTGGTCACGGGGATCTTGAACGACAAAGACCTGGCCGGGATCGGAGCGGCCCTCGGTCCGATTGCCGCTCGGGTGTACGCGTGTCGACCGAAAACCCATCGGGCGTACGACGCGGAAGAGGTCGCGACCGCGTTCCGTCCGTACGCGGACTCGGTCGCCATTCCCTCCGTCCGCGAGGCAATCGATGCGGCGCTCGCCGCGGCCCGTCCCGACGACATCGTCCTCATCACGGGCTCGATTTACACCGCGGGGGAGGCCCTTGACCACCTCGGCATCCGCCCGTAACCGAATCGGCTTCATCATGCGGGACCTCTCCCGGCGGTATCTCCCGGCGGGGGACTTGCATGAGGGGGAGACCGCCCTCGCGAAAATCGTCGCGGAGACCGAGGATCCGTTCGCGGTCCTCATCTCGACGATCCTCTCGCAACGCACGCGGGACGAGATGACGGAACGGGCCTCGAGGCAGCTCTTTGCAAAGTACCGCACCCCCGGGGCGATTGCCAACGCGGACCCAGCCGATTTGGAACGACTCATCAAACCCGTCGGATTCTACCGGCAGAAGGCCATGCAGATCCAGAGGGTGAGCCGCGTCCTGCTCCACCGGCACGAGGGCCGCGTTCCGCGGACGTATGAGGAGCTGATCGAGCTCCCCCAGGTCGGGCCGAAGACCGCGAACTGTGTCCTCGTGTACGGGTACGGTGAGGCGAGGATCCCCGTCGACACCCACGTTCACCGGATCAGCAACCGACTCGGGCTTGTCCGCACGCGGACGCCAGAACAAACGGAGAAGGCCCTCATGCGCGTCTTTCCTCGCGACCTCTGGCTCCACGTGAACGAACTCTTCATCCGGTTCGGCAAGGAACTCTGCCGGCCGATTGGCCCTCGGTGCGAGGCGTGCTCGTTCCGATCGTTCTGCCGCTACTACCGAACCGTTGAGGGGCCGAGGCGTGGCGCGCTGGGCCGTCGAAGGAAACGAACGTCGCGACGCACCTAGCGCTTCCTCGCGCCGCTCGAGCCCCGAGCTGGCCGAGCGGATCCCCTCTTGTCTGGAATCCACGATGTCGGGAATGCGAACGACGCGGGCAGCTTGATATCTGCCCGTTTCCGTTCGGGGTGCGATGCGGATCGACCTCATGGAGATTCTTCCCGTCACCCTTCAACGGAAGGAACCGTTCACGATTGCCCGGGGTTCGTCGGACGTTGCAGAGATCATCTTCGTCGCGGTCCACGCAGGGGGACGAACGGGACATGGTTGTGCCGCTCCGAGCGAGGTGACCCGCGAGAACATCCATTCGGTCACGAACGCGCTCCAGTTTATTGCACGGGCCCTGTCCGGCGTTGAGTTCGAGAGACCCGGGTCGATCATCGACCGGATGGACCGGGCCACCCAAGGGAGCCCCAGCGCAAAGGCCGCGGTGGACATGGCCATCTACGATATCCTCGCCCAGGCAGCCGGCTTGCCCCTGTACGCATACCTCGGCGGCCGTCTGGACCGGTTGCCCACGGACATGACGATCGGCATCATGGACAGGGAGGCCGCGGTCGCCCGAGCTCAGCATTGGGTCGCGATGGGCTTCCGCGCGCTCAAGATCAAGGTCGGACGGGAGTGGCGATCGGACGTCAAGCGCCTCAAGGCGGTCCGCGAGGCAGTGGGTTCCGACATTGAGCTGCGGGTGGACGGCAACGAAGGGTACAGTTGGGCCGACGCGCTGTCATTCGCGCGGCACGCCCAGCGCCTCAACATCGCTTTCTTCGAGCAGCCCGTGGCCGTCGGCGACTGGGAAGGCATGCGCGCGTTGACGGAATCGTCTCCAATCCCCATCATGGCGGACGAGATGGCCGTCACCGCGGACGACGTGAAGAAGCTCCGATGGAGCAACGCGACCCGGATGGTAAATCTGAAGCTGATGAAACACGGCGGGATCGCACGCACGATCGAGGTGAACACGATCTGCGAATCGGCTGGCTACCCGGCGATGATGGGTTGCAACGGCGAGCCGCAGCTTTCCATCGCAGCGGCGCTTCATCTGGCTCTCGCGACGAAAAACGTGCGCTGGCTCGACCTAGACTCTCACTTCAACCTCCAGTCCGACCCGACGGCAGGGTTGCGGTTCGAAGGCGGCATGCTCCTCGCGCCAAATCGGTCGGGAATTGGTATCGACGTGATCTTACCGGCGGGATGACTAGAGCTCGCGCGGACCTGCTCAGGCCGAAGTCGGCGTATCGCCGGCCACTTCCGCTACATCGGCCTCGCGAACGAGCCGTACCACCGCAGTGACCTTGTCGCCTTCGTTCAGCCGCTGGATCCGGACGCCCCGGGCCGCACGACCCGTTTCGCGGATTCCGTCGGCCGGGCAGCGGATGACGATGCCTCCGACCGTCGTCACCAGGAGTTCGTCCCCCGGCTCCACTTCGAGGGCCATGACGACGGGGCTCTTCGCGACTTTCATGTTCGTTGTGACGACCCCTTGGCTTCCGCGTCGGGTCTTGCGGTACTCTTTCACTTTCGTTCGCTTCCCGAAGCCACTCTCGAGGACCGTCAACAACGTGGTCTCCTCCCTTTTCACCAGGGCCATCGAGACCACCCGATCGTCTTTCCGCAGTCGCATTCCGCGGACGCCGGCCGCGGTTCGCCCCATCGGGCGTACCTCCTTCAGGTTGAAGCGGTTCGCGTAACCGCCTGCTGACGCGAGGATGACCTCCTCGTCGCCATCCGCGATCCGCGCCTCGACGAGTTCGTCACTCGGGTTCAGCGCGATGGCTCGGATGCCGCGGATGTTCGGCCTCTTGAACGCATCCAACTGGGTCCGCTTGATCTTCCCGAGCCTCGTCGAAAATACGATGCTCCGTTCGGGTTCGAACTCCCGGACGGCAATCATGTCTAGGATTCGTTCATCCGACGCAAGCCGCGGCAAGAAATTCACGATGGGCTTCCCCTTCGCGTACCGACTCCCGACGGGAATCTTGTACGTCTTGAGCCAGTAGCATTGGCCTTTGCTCGAAAAGAGAAGGATGTAGTCGTGGGTCGAGGCCGTGAACAAGTTCACGACGAAGTCCTCTTCCTTCGTCTCCATCCCGGTTACCCCCTTGCCGCCGCGTCGCTGCGTGCGGTACATCTGGGGTGGCACCCGCTTGACGTAGCCCGTATTCGTGATCGTGACGACGACGTCTTCCTCAGGGATGAGATCCTCGATCTCCATCTCGTACGCCTGCGCTTCAACCGCCGTCCGCCGGTCATCTCCGTACTTTTGCTTCAGCTCGAGGAGTTCCGACTTGATGATGTCCAAGATCCGCTCGCGAGAGGCAAGGATTGCCTCCAAATCGTCGGTCTGCTTCTTCAGTTCGATGAGCTCGCGGCGGAGCTTCTCGATCTCGAGTCCCGTCAGTTGCCGCAGGGCCATCGCGAGGATGGCCTTCGCCTGGGGCTCGGACAACAGATAGCGGCTGATGAGACCGGACTCAGCGGCGGCGGCGTCCCGTGCGCGGCGGATCAGCCGGATGACTTCATCGATGTGGTCGACGGCCGTGATGAGGCCCTCGACGATGTGTGCCCGCTCGCGTGCCTTCCGGAGTTCGTACTCCGTCCGGCGCCGGATGATTGTGATCCGGTAGTCGACATGTGACTGTAGAACCTCTTTCAGCGAGAGGACCCTCGGTTGGCCATCGACTAGGGCGAGGTTGATCACCCCGAACGTCTGCTCCATTTGCGTGTGATGGTAGAGCTGATTCAGGACAACATCCTCGACCGCGTCCCGTTTCAGTTCGAGGACAATCCGCATGCCTTCGCGGTCGCTCTCGTCTCGGAGATCCACGACGCCTTCAATCTTCTTCGACTTCACGAGGAGGGCGATTGATTCGACGAGGGCTGCCTTGTTGACCATGTACGGAATTTCCGTGATCACGATGCGAGCCTTATCGCGGCCCGCCTCCTCGAACTTCGCGGAGGCCCGAATGCGGATGAGACCGCGGCCGGTTTTGTAGGCCTCCGTGACGCCCTCGGCCCCGTACAATATGCCGCCGGTCGGAAAGTCTGGGCCTCGAATCGGCCCCGCATCGGGGTTGTACAAGTCCGGGAGATCGGCGCTTGGGTTGCTAATCAGGACGATGATGGAATCGACGATCTCCCGCAAGTTGTGCGGTGGGATGTTCGTCGCCATGCCCACGGCGATGCCGCTCGAGCCGTTCACCAACAAGTTCGGGAATTTCGCGGGAAGGACCAGGGGCTCCTTCATTGTCCCATCGAAGTTGTCGGTCCACTCCACCGAATCCTTCTCGATGTCCTGGAGAATTTCCTCCGCGACCTTTGAGAGGCGGCATTCCGTGTATCGCATCGCGGCGGGCTCGTCCTCCGTGCTTCCCCAGTTGCCTTGGCCCTGTACGAGCGGATATCGGAGCGAGAAGTCCTGGACCATCCGCGCGAGCGCATCGTAGATCGCGAGGTCGCCGTGCGGGTGGTATCGGCCTAGGCAGTCGCCGACCACGCGGGCTGCCTTCCGCCACTGGCTGGTAGACGAGGCCCCCGTCTCGTTCATCGTGTGGAGGATTCTGCGCTGGACGGGTTTCAATCCGTCCCGCACGTCCGGGAGCGCGCGACCGACGATGACGGACATCGCGTAATCGATGTACGAACGCTCCATTTCCTGCTCGATCGGCTGCGGGATCGTCCGCCGAGGCGGTTCTTGAGCCTCCTCCGGCATTCGTCACCTAGATGTCCAGGTTCACGACTTCTTTCGCATGCTCCTGGATGTACTGCCGGCGGGGCTCGACGGCTTCGCCCATCAAGACGGAAAAGAGGGCGTCGGCTGCGGCCGCGTCCTCGATCGTGACCTGCTTGAGGAGCCTCCGCTCGGGATCCATGGTGGTCTCCCAAAGCTCCTCGGCGTTCATCTCCCCGAGCCCTTTGTACCGCTGGAAGATGAGGCCCTTGTCTCCGAGCCGCTTCACGAGGTCCTCGCGCTGCCGTTCCGTGTACGCGTAGTGTGTCTCTTTCCCCCGCCGAATCTTGTACAGAGGCGGCTGGGCGATGTACACGTAGCCCGCGTCGATCATGGGCCGCATGTAGCGGAAGAAGAGGGTGAGCAGGAGGGTCGTGATGTGCTGGCCATCCACGTCCGCATCCGCCATTGTGATGATCTTGTGGTAGCGGATCTTCGCGAGGTTGAACTCGTCCCCGATGCCCGCGCCGATCGCCGTGATGAGGGTCCGTATTTCCTCGTTCTTCAGCATTTGATCGAGCCGTGCCTTCTCCACGTTGAGGATTTTCCCGCGAAGGGGCAGGATGGCCTGGAACTCACGCCTGCGCCCTTGTTTCGCGCTATTGTGGACGAACACGCCTGCGGCAAGCGCGAAGTTGTGTGTCCCCTCGATCGTTAGGTCATACACATCGACGGGTTCGGGGAGGGTAACGACTGAACGGACCTTGCAGTTCACGTTCGCCGATGCTTCGTCCATCCGGCCTTGTTCGCCGCCGAAATGCTCTTGCAGCAAGCGGTCGTACCGAATGGCGGTAGGAGCAGTGCTCCGCCGAAGCTGCTCGTAGGCTTCGCGCACATCCTGAGCACCCAAGACGGCGTTCAGAAGCCGCAGGGCCTTTAGGCGATGCCCTTCGCGGACGGCCTTGATCCTACGATGAGTTGGTTCAGTTTCGCGCCACATCCTCAGAGCTCGTTCGATGTTGCGCCGTTTCATTGCATCTCCCCACGTTCGCCGGGCAGCCGAGGCGAGTTTCTCCGCGTGTTCCGGGTGGGTCTTCCACCAGCGCCGTACACTCTCTGCGTGGTGACGCCGGTAGTCGGGAGCACGCCATTGGGCGCGTGTGGCTTCCGCGCGCCGTGCCCGAAGCCTCTCGTCACGCCATTGCTCCTTGGCGCGCTTGGAGAACCATTCCCGAACCTCTGGGTTTTCGGCGAAGAACCTCCGGGACCTTTCGGCATTAGCCTGTCGGCGCCCGGGAACTGACCAATACTCCGTTTGCGCTCGACTCAGCCTTTCAAGGACCTCCTTCCGATAGTTCTCGTTCTCTCGGTAGAACCGGAGCCAGCTTGATTTCATGTACCGTCGGTACCCGGGATCCGCCCACTGTCTCTTTGCTCGGGTTGAGAGGATGCGCCGCATGTGCGGCTGTTTCATCCTCTCGCTTACCCTTCTCCTGAATTCGTCCGATTGTCGGACCCGCCTGGATCGTGCCACGCTCTCGGGCGAATGGAGTGTCTTGCCCGTGTGTTTGTGGTGCAAAGACAGGTGGTCGGCCTTGCTTAGGCGAACGAGGTTCGACGGACTGTTGTTGAGCTTATTGAAATCCGCATGGTGGCGGTGGTCTCCCGCGTGTGTTGTATATGCCCTTTTCCAGAGGTTGTACCAGTCGGCCAACACATGAGTGAAGAGCCAAGACTCTGACTTGGGATCCCACACCATCTCGTACCCGTCGATGGTTATTCCTGGCTCCCTCATGGCGGAAAGCTTCGTCCGCAACGGCATCAGTGAATCCCCTCGTCGGAAGCTCCTCGCTTGACGATAGGAACCATTTCTTAACATGAAGCGGTGGTCGGGGGTACACACGATTTCCTCGCCGTTGTCGAGGAGGACCTTCACCACCCTCGCCTTCTCTCTCGTCTTTCGTGCGTCGGTGATCTTCTGCAAGCCAATTTTCCCGTCCCGACGGATTGTGTAGGCGAAGTGTTCCACTCCCCGTTTCTGTTCCTCGATGATTTCGGCGAGGTTTCGTCGTCTGCCGTCCGCGAGAGCAATTCTCGTGTCTCCCGAAAGGCACCCCCCCGCACTCGGCCCCTCGACGATGAACAGTTCCGACTTCGCGGGGTCCCGTTCTTGGCAGTCCGCGAGCTTGCCGGGGAGGTTGAACCCTTCGAGGAGTCCTTTGCGGCGGGTGAGTTCACGTGCCTTCCGCGCCGCCTCGCGGGCCTGCGCGGCCAGGACCGCTTTCCCGATGCAAATCTCGGCGACCTTCGGAGTCTCCATGAAGAATTCCGTGAGCTTCTCGTAGACGCTCGACTCGACGATCCCCTTCATCTCCGAGTTCCCGAGTTTCATCTTCGTCTGTCCCTCGAACTGGGGTTCCGGCATCTTGAGGCTCAGGATTGCGGTGAGCCCCTCGCGGACATCGTCGCCTTCGAGGCTCTCGCCTTGCTTGAGGTACTTGTTGTCCTTGGCGTACTTGATGAACGCCCGCGCGAGGCCCGCCTTGAACCCGATCAGGTGCGTGCCACCCTCGACCGTGTCGATGTTGTTGACGAACGTGAAGATCGACTCGCTGTAGCCGTCGTGGTATTGCATCGCGACCTCGACAAACGTCCCGTTCGACTGTTTCGCGAAGGTGATCGGCGGGGAGTGGAGCGGGTTCTTCGCCCGGTTGATCCACTTCACGTATTCCGCGATCCCGCCCTGGTACTGGAACACGTCCCCACGGCCGTGAACCTTGTCCACGATGATGATCCGCAAGCCCGCGTTCAGGAAAGCGAGTTCGCGGAGGCGCGTCGCGAGGGTGTCGTAGTCGAACTCGATTGTCTCGAAGACCTGCGCGTCCGGGAGAAACGTGATGATCGTGCCGGTGCCTTCTGCCGGGCCGACGACCTCGAGGTCCGATGCTTTCTGTCCCCGCTCGAACTGCATCCGGTGCTCCTGTCCGCCCCGCTTCACGCGGACTTCGAGCCACTCGCTCAGCCCATTAACGACGGACAGTCCGACGCCGTGCAATCCGCCGGACACCTGGTACATCTTCCGCTCGAACTTGCCGCCGCTGTGCATCCGTGACAGGACCAATTCGACTCCGGGAACCCCGTACTTCGGATGGATGTCGACCGGGATGCCCCGTCCATCGTCCGCCACCGTCACCGATCCGTCCGCGTTGAGGGTGACCTGGATTTCCTTGCAGAACCCCGCCATCGCCTCGTCGATCGAGTTGTCGACGACCTCATGGATGAGGTGATGGAGGCCCCGCGCATCGGTCGATCCGATGTACATCGCAGGCCGTTTTCGGATCGCTTGCAAGCCCTCGAGGACCTGGATCTGTCCAGCGTCGTAGGCGGCCTCTTCTACCATCTATTTCGGTACCTCTCAAACCTCGTTTCGATGCCCTCTCGCACCCCATCCCGAGGGATGCCGCAAGTATGCGGCTGCCCCTTATAAACGTTCGGAGGCCAGTTTCTATGGAGAAAACAGGGCTTTCTGACGGGGGGTCGATTGAAGTTCTTTCATTTAAATACTGTAGCACGGTCGTCTGGACCCTTTGTTCTCGTCCTTGGGAACGATGGATGGAGGTCCTGGAAAACGCGTCGAAAGGGGCGTTGGAAAACCGGCTCAGCGGCGCTTCCAGCGCACCCCGTCGCGGGTGTCTTCCAGGTCCACGCCGACGGCGCCAAGCGCGTCCCGGATCCGGTCCGCCGCGGCGAAGTCTTTCCGCTTCCGCGCGTCCTCCCGCAGCCCTACGATCAAGTCCAAAAGTCGGTCGACGGTGTCCGCGCCCTCCGCCGGCGGGGCGAGGATGCCGAGGATCTCGCCGAAGGTTCGGAACGCCCGCGCGGCCTCGTCCAGGGCCGTCCGCCCGGCACCCGAATCGATCGCCTTGTTGACCGCGCGGCTGTAGTCGAAGAGGACCGCGACCGCCTCGCGCGTGTTGAAGTCATCCGACATCGCAGCGTCGAAATCGGCGAGCGCCTTCGTCGTCGCGGCCTTCAGCGTCCGGTCCCCCTTCCCAGAATCCGGAGCCCGGCGCCGCTCCGCGTCGACCGACCGTTCGGTCTCCCGCAGGCGCTCGTAGGACCGCTTCGCTTCATCGAGGAGATCTGGAGTGAAGTCGATCGGTCCGCGGTACTGGACGTTGACGAGGAAGAACCGAATCACTTCGGGCTCGTAGAGTTTCAACGCGGCCTTCACGGGCCAGAAGTTCCCGAGCGACTTGTGCATCTCCTCCCCCTTGACCATGACCATCCCGGTGTGCATCCAGTACTTCACGAACGGCGTCACCCCGGTGTACGCTTCCGCCTGCGCGATCTCCGCCTCATGGTGGGGGAACAGGAGTTCGGTGGCTCCCCCGTGAAGGTCGTACTGGGGTCCGAAGTGACGGATCGTGATCGCGGTGTCCTCGATGTGCCATCCCGGCCGACCCTTTCCCCACGGACTGTCCCATGCCGGTTCCCCCGGCTTCTGGGCCCGCCAGAGGACAAAGTCCCCGGGATGGCGCTTCCGCTCCTCGACCGCGACGCGGGCCCCGGGCCGGAGCGCCTCGACCTTCTGTCCGCTCAGCCGGCCCCAGCCCGAGAACGTCGTCGTGTCGTAGTAGACGCTTCCGTCGTCCGCCAGGTAGGCATGGGCCTTTTCCATCAGGCCCTGAATCTGCTCGATGATCTCGGGGATGTAGTCCGTCGCGAAGGCGTACACGTCCACCGAGGTGCACCCGAGCGCCGACATCACCTCGAGGTATTCGCCGAAGTACTGGTTCACAATGTCCTTCCAGCCGCGTTCCGTGCTGCGCATCTTGTCGATGATTCGGTCCTCGATGTCCGTGACGTTCTGCAGGTAGAAGACGTGGAATCCTTTGTGCCGGAGGAACCGCGCGACGACGTCGAACGCGACGTAGGTCTTCGCGTGTCCCATGTGGGTTTCGTCCTGCGGCGTGAGGCCGCAGACGAACATCGACACGCGGTTTCCCTGGAGGGGGACGAACGCCTCTTTCCTTCGGGAGAGGCTGTTGTACACCTGGATGGCCATCGCGGCGTCCGCATGAAGGGGCGCGGTATTAAGGTTCTTGAGCGGCGAGGAACGAGCGCGCCGTCGAGACGTCGTTTGTCAACGCGGCGTGCCGTTGCGTCAGAAGTCTTATCGAGGTCCGGAACTCAATGCCGCCGTGGCCATGGCGGGATTCCTCCCCCACCCGCGCGCGGCCTCGCGCCGCCCCTTCTGGCCCCGCGACCTGCAGCGCGGGGCGGTCACCCTCGGTCTGAGTGGGGCCGTCTTCTGGTTTTCCTTCGCGGCCGGTCGATGGATCATCTCGGTGTCGAACGTGGGCCCGATCTACGTCGACCTCCTCCTCGCGTGGATCGCCGTGGTCCTCCATGTGTCCGCGTGGCCGGATCTGTGGGTCGGACTCCGAGATTTACGGGCCAGTCAGCCGGACAATGACGACGGCGGGGTCGCGTGGCGGGCGTTCCTGCTCACGCTCGTCCTCATTTTCGCCGCGATCATCATCCTGCCGCTCGAGTATCACACGTTTGCCTCCACGGAGGCATGGATTCTGGTCCTCTACGTGACTGCGTTCCCCTATCTGGGCTGGACGTTCGTCCCGATCCTCGCGCTCCATGGAATCGTCTTCGGGCGCGTCGCGAGATTCCTTGATCCGCGGTTCCGGTTCGTCGTGAACACCGGGGCCTTCGTCCTGTTCGCGGTCGCGGGCGTGTCGACCGCGGTCATCTTGCAAAACCCTGGCGCCACATCGTTCATCCGCTCCTGGAGCGTGGGTCGCGGAATTCTTCCCGCGGCGGCGCTTGCAGGTTACCTGCTGATTGCCCTCGGGATGACGGCGCATGCCGTCCCCGCGGTACCTCGAGTCCGGTCCTGGACCCCGCTCCGCGTGCGATGGACACCGTCAGGCGAGGGCACGCTCGAGGTCGTCGGTCAAGTCCCGGACATCCTCAATGCCGACCGAGAAGCGGACGAGCCCGTCCGTGATCCCCTGCTTTTCCCGCTGCTCCTTCGGCACACTCGCGTGGGTCATCGAAGCCGGATGTTCGATCAACGACTCGACGCCGCCGAGACTCTCGGCGACGAGGACCACCTCTAGGCGCTTGAGTCGTTCGACGATCCGCGCGGCACTCCGAAGCTCGAAGCTGAGCATGCCGCCAAAGCGCCGCATCTGTTTCTTCGCGATTCCGTGGCCCGGGTCGCCCGCGAGCCCGGGGTAATGCACCTTTCCAACGGCCTTGTGGTCTTCAAGGAACCTCGCGAGTGCTTCCGCGTTGTCGCAATGCTTCTCCATGCGAATCGCAAGGGTCTTGATCCCGCGGAGAGTGAGCCAGCAGTCGAACGCACTCGGCACGGCACCCAAGGCGTTCTGGGCGAACTTGAGCTTCTCGTGGAGGTCGTCTCGGTTCATCACAAGCGCTCCGCCGAGGAGGTCCGCGTGACCCGCGATGTACTTCGTCGTGCTGTGGACCGTGAGGTCGACGCCAAGCGCCAACGGGTTCTGAAGCGCGGGGGATGCGAACGTGTTGTCGCACACGCTGAGTGCGTCGTGCGCCTTCGCGATCACCGCGAGCTCCCGCAAGTCGCAGACTTTCATCAGCGGGTTCGTCGGCGACTCCATCCACAGCATCCGCGTTTCTGGGCGGAACGCGTCCTCGACATCCACGAGGTCGCGCAGGTCGATGAACGTCGACTCGATCCCGTAGTTGTTCACGATTCGTGTGAACATGCGGTAGACGCCGCCATAGCAGTCGTCCGTGACGACGACGTGGTCGCCTTTTTTGAGAAGGGTGAGGGCCGTCGTGATCGCGCCCATGCCGCTGGAGAACGAAAGAGCGTGCCTTGCGCCTTCGAGCGCCGCGAGACTCTTTTGGAGCGCGTCACGGGTCGGGTTCGCCCCCCGCGCATAGGCGTACTCATCCTGCTCTTTCCGGGAGTACGTGGACGTCATGTAGATCGGGGCAGTGACCGCACCCGTACGCGGATCCGGTTCCTGTCCGGCGTGAATCACGGTGGTGGCAAAACGCATTCGATCGCCGGAAACGGAGTTGCGGGCCCGCCGTAAATAGCCTTGCTAGGCGCGGCCCGCGAGGTACTCGATTACGTCGATGCGAGTGATGATGCCTTCCAACCGGTTCTCCTTCCCGACGATCACGGCGGGGCTCCCGCGCAACAGCAGCTTGTACACCTGGTCGAGGTCCGCCCCCGGCTCGACGATCGGGAAGGGCTTCTCCATGACCTTTGCGACGTAGTCGTCGTACATCTTCGGGTTCTCGAGAAGCGCTTTCATCAGGACCTCCTCCCGCAAGCTGCCGATCAAGATCCCGGTGTCCAGGACGGGGAGCTGGGACACGTTGTACTGGCGCATGATGTCGGCCGCTTCGCGCACCTTCGCCGCGATGTCGATCGTGATGACGCCGGGGATCGTCCGCTCTTTCGCTCGGAGGATGGCCATCAGCGGCGCGACCGGCTCCTCGAGGTAGCCCTGTTCCTTCAACCACTCTTCGTTGTGGGCCTTCGACAGATACCGCTCCCCCGTATCCGGCAGGAGGACGACCATCACATCGTGCGGCCCGAGGGCCTCCGCAATCCGACGCGCCGCGACCACGGCAGCCCCGCTCGAACTCCCCGCGAGGATTCCCTCTTCGCGAGCGAGGCGGCGCGTCATCAGGTAGGCCTCCTTGTCCCCCACTTTCACGATCTCATCAATCGAGTCGAACCAGGTCGATTCCGGCACGAAGTCCTCCCCGATCCCCTCGATTTTATATGTGTGGGCCTTAATAATTTCCTTCTTATAGAAATAGTCCTTCAAAATCGATCCGAGCGGGTCGACGCCGATGACCCGAACATTCCGATTCTTCTCCTTCAGATACCTGCCGGCTCCGCTAATCGTGCCGCCCGTGCCCATCCCACACACGAAACAGGTGACGGTTCCATCCGTGTCCCGCCAAATCTCCGGGCCCGTTGTCTCGTAGTGCGCTTGGGGGTTGGCTTGGTTCGCGTACTGGTTGGGGAGAATCGAGTTCGGCGTCTCTTTGTGGATTCGTTCCGCGACCCGGTAGTAGGATTCGGGGTGGTCCGGCGGCACCGCGGTCGGCGTGACGACGACGCGGGCCCCGAGCGCTTTCAAGAGGTCGATCTTCTCGCGGCTCATCTTGTCCGGCATCGTGAAGACCGCGCGGTAGCCCCTGATGGCGGCGACCATCGCGAGCCCGAGGCCCGTGTTCCCACTCGTCGGCTCGATGATCGTGCCCCCCGGTCTCAAGAGGCCTTTCGCCTCCGCGTCCTCGATCATCTTCTCTCCGATCCGGTCCTTCACGCTCCCCCCGGGGTTCATCATTTCGAGCTTCGCGAGGACGAGACACCGCGCGTCCGCCATGATCTTCGGCAGCTTCACGAGAGGCGTGTTCCCGATTGTGTCGAGGATGCTCTCGAAGTACCGCATTCCGGGCGACACCACCGTGCCGGCTCATTGAAAAGGGGGGTCTCTATAAGAACGTGCGCGGACGACGGTTGCAGCAATTCCCGGAGTGCCGGGGGAGGGAGTCGAACCCTCTGGAAACCGATCTGCAGTCGGTCACATTAGCCGCTCTGTCACCCCGGCGTGGTCCTGCCGAACCGAGGCGGCGTAATTGAAACTTTTGAGGAGCGGGCTCGTTGCTCGCGCACGAAGTGCGCGGTGATGCGGTTCCCGCTCTGCGAACGCGCGAGCCGCGAACGCCAGGACACCATCGTACGTCTCCGCGGCCTTCTCTCCCTGGGTTCGACTGCCGTCTGATAAACTATTAGTGTGGACTCCTTGTTCTCGCCGCAGTTTCCGTCCCGGGGGGAGCTGCCTGGAATCCGAAAGGGAACGAGACGAGGGACCCGCCGAGGCCTCCCCGATGGAAACGGTCCCCCGCAAACGGCCTTGGGGCCGGATTACGGCGGTCCTGGTCGTCGTCATGGTGACGATTACCGCCGTCGCGCTCTCCGTGCGACAACCGAACCGCGCGCCAACGATCGGGCTGGCCACCGCGGACGCGCAGACCGTCGTGCTGCAGCTCCGGCCCCCAAGCCAGACGCCGGTTGCGTCCGTCAACTTCACCGCGCAAGCGACGGATCCCGACGGCGATGCATTGACTTACACGTGGAATTTCGGGGACGGGTCAGGTTCTTCCGGCGATTCCGTCGAGCATCAGTACACGGTCCCCGGGAGGTACATCGCCCTCCTCACGGTGACGGACGGGAAGGGAGGAATTGCGACGAACGATGGCAGCTTGATTTTCGTCCGTGTTCTGGGCCGTGCAGCGGACGGCGAGCCGCCGAGCCAGCCATCGGCCTCGAGCTGTCCGGTGCGTTGCGTCGTCGGGGGGCTCGCGGTCCTCGCCGCGAACATTTCGACGGCCTCCGCCAGATCCGTCGTTCGCTTCACCGCAAACGCGTCCTGGGCGTATCTGTGGACTTGGAACAACGCCACGAATCCGTCGGCCGGAGGGCGGCTCACGATGGTGAGTGCGTCCGATGACCCGTCTCTTTTCTCGTTCAACTATTCGTGGGGGGACGGGTCTGCTGACACGAAAGGGGCTCCGTCGCAGGTCGGGGAGACAACGCACGCCTTCTCGTCGTCCGGGGACTATTTCGCGTCGCTCAACTCCACTGCGGGTGGTGTGAGCCGATTCGCTGGCTACACGATCCGCGTCGTCACCGGTGTGGCCTCCGGCCAACTCAGGGACTCGAGGGTGTTCGCCTCGGCCGTGGCCCGCGAGCCCGATTCGCTCGACCCCGCGGTCGACAACGAATCGGCAGGCGCTGAGGTCCTTCAGAACGTCTACGACACCCTAGTTTCGTACCCTCTAGGGAGTGAGAGCGTCGCACCGCTCGCGCCCCGACTCGCGACGGTAATCCCATCCACCTCGAACGGCGGGATTTCTCCGGACGGGCTGAACTACACATTTCACCTGCGCTCGAACGTAGCGTTCCACGACAATCGCACGAAGGTCACAGCGCAAGCGGTTGCGTTCACATTCCACCGCCTTATCGCGATTCACGAGTCGAACAGCCCGTCCGCGATCCTTTCAAAGATCCTGACGAACGGGATTAGCAGATACCCCGGCGCAGATTGCAATCCCACCCTGGCAGGCGTCCAAAATTGCACGATCGGAGACTGGGTCAACCAGACGTTCCCCACCCGTTCCGCGGTGCCGACCTACATCCTCGCCGCGTTGCCGCCGGAGCCGGTGTGGGACACGACGCGACTGAACGACACGGTCGCCCGGGCTGTCGGCGATTCGACGGTCGAGCCCACGGACAACATCACGGTCGTTTTCCATCTGCTACGATCGGACGCGGCGTTCCTCTCGATCCTTGCTTCCCCCGTTGCGTCCATCGTTTCCGACGTCTGCTTGGCCGCGAACGGCGGCGTTCACTGGGGTTCCCGGAACCCGTTCTTGGATCATCCCGGACCGATCGGCGGCGATTGCGGGAGTGGCCCGTTCATGCTATCTTCCTGGTACCGGAACCAAGTCCTGAATCTCACCCGCTTCGATTCGTATTGGCAAGGCCGCGCGAAACTCCGCGAGGTGGACATTCTCCCCACCCGCGACGTCTTGGCCCGCGAGTTCATGCTCCTCGCTGGAGACGCGGACGCAGCCGCGATTGATCGGGAACATCAGTGGGACGTCATGAACCCGGACGGGACTCCGAAATCGCCGTCCTTGCGCATTGTGAAGGACCGACCGGCGTTCACCATGGCCTTCCTTGGGTTCAACCGGAGGCTAAACGCGACCGCCATCCCGGGTCCGATTTCGATTCCTCCCACGTTCTTCAATGACTCGCACATCCGCCGGGCTTTCGCCCACAGCTTCGACTACACCGGGTTCATCCAGAACGTGACCCACGACAACGGGATCCAGCCCCGCGGTCCGATTCCGCAGGGACTCTTCGGATACAACGCGAGCATCCCTCTGGTTCCGTTCGACCTGACGCAGGCAGCGGCCCAGCTGCAAAACACGACGTACTGGACCGCCGGGTTCAACCTCACCCTGTACTACCGCAGCGGCAACGCGTACGAGCAGGCCGGCGTATCGTTGCTCGCCGGAGGCCTCGAGGCCCTCCACTCGCTGAAGGGATCGCCCGGGGTGATCGTCGTCCAGGTTCGGGCACTCGACCCGCTCAAATATGACTCGGCGTTGCGGGCCGGCGGCCTCCCGGTGGCCCTCCTCGTGTGGACGCCGCGCTTCGCGGACCCATCGGATTCCGTCGTCCCGTTCCTCCGGTCCGGAAGTCCGTACCCGACGTGGATCGGATACGGCAACGCATCGCTGGACGGGCTCATCGACGCGGCCGCGGCTCAGTTGAACGACACGAGAAGGGTCAAGGAGTACGCGGACCTGTTCGCGCGCGCGGTCCTCGACGACGTGCCTTACCTCTGGGTGTTCCAAGCCACGAGCTTCCACGTCGAGCGCGCGTGGGTCCGAGGGTATTACTTCAATCCGATGCTGTTGGGCCTCGACTACTACCCGATGTGGAAGGCCTAGACGGGTTCGCGAGTCGGCACGGCGCCGCGCCCTCCCGGTTTGCATCAACAGGGCTTGCGTCAAACTATCGCAAAGAACCTATATATCCGGCGGAAGGGCTGGCACGTCGGATGGCGGATCTCAAGACGATCACGGACACGGTCCACGGGACAATCCGATTGGAGCCGCTGACCCTCGACCTCCTCGAGACGCTCGAACTCCAGCGTCTCAACTCGATTCGTCAGCTCGGCCTCACGTACCTCGTGTTCCCCGGCGCGAACCACTCGCGGGTCGAGCACTGCCTCGGGGTCGGTCACGTCGCGGGGGAGATGGCGCGCTCGCTCGAGCTGTCGGCCGACGAGCGGAAGCTGGTGCAGGCCGCGGGGCTTCTGCACGACGTCGGCCACGGGCCGTTCTCTCACACCCTGGAACACGTCCTGAGCCGCGAACTCGCGGTGGACCACATGCACCTCACGCAACGAATCATCACGGGCGACGACGACAACGTCTCGCCGGACGACCGGAGGGCCTTCCCCGACGTCCTGCGGATCCATCAGGTCCTCGAGAAGCACGGCGTGGACCCGTCGGCGGTCGCCGCCCTCATCCGCGGGCCTTCGGAGCGGGGTGCGAGCCTGCTCGTCCCTGGGACCCGGAAGGAATCGAAACGGTATCTCGCGCAGATCATCCACAGCCCGATGGATGCGGACCAGATCGACTACCTGATGCGGGACGCGCACTACACCGGCGCGACCCATGGCACGATCGATTTCTCGCGGCTCCTCCAGACCCTGCGGACGTACCGGGGAGAACTCGCCCTCGATCGGAAGGGGCTGCCCGCCCTCGAGGGGATGCTCGTGGCCCGAGGGCTGATGTATTCCTCCGTTTACTTCCACAAGACCGTCCGGATCGCGGAAGAGATGCTCTCCCGCGCGGTCGAGCGTTCCGAAGCGCCGATCGGCGAGATTCAGAAGATGGTGGACCACGAACTCCTCAATTGGCTGGTGCACCAAGGCCCGTTCCAGCGAGAGATCGCGTTGCGGCTCAAGTACCGCAAGCTGTACAAGCGCGTCCTTGCGTCGGACCGCGACGAACTCACGGACGCAACCCGTTCCGTCCTCGCATCGTTCAAGGATCCGGAAGAGCGACGCCGCGTGGAGGATCGCATCGCGCGGCGGGCCGGTCTCGAACCCGGCCAAGTCATCATCGACGTCCCGCTGCCCGAACTCCTCTTGAGCGAACCGCGGATCGCGAAGACGGAGGTCCCGATCCTCGACGACGGAGAGGTGAAGCCGTTCTCGAAGGTCAGCTCGCTCGGCCGCGCGCTCCAAGTCCGGCAGGTCGTCGACTGGGTCGTCATGGTCGCGGCGCCCGCGTCGTCCGTCGCGGCGGTTCGCAAAGCGTCGGCGTCCGCGCTCTCGGGATGAACCGCGGAAAACCGCGCGCCATTTCGTCGTTTGTCAACACGGCGGACGTTCGTCGGACAACGCTTAAATAGCGTCCGCCGGATACGAGCCCATCTTGCGGGATGGGATGACCTCGCAGGTTCTGCCGGTGGCGCAATGAATTCGATGCTAGAGGACGTGCTCGCCCGGGAAGGGAGTGCCCCAGCGTTCGAGGACAGCCGGGTCGATGCTGAGCTCGAAGAGATGCTCAGCAAGATGCGGACGAACATCAAAATCATCGGCCTCGGCGGCGGCGGCTGCAACACGATTGGCCGCGTGTACAACGAAGGGATCGTCGGCGCAGAGCTCTACGCCTGCAACACGGACGCGCAGCACCTCCTGCACATCGCATCGCCGAAAAAGGTCCTGCTCGGTCGACGAATCACGAAAGGGCTCGGCGCGGGCGCCCTGCCGCAGATCGGCGAGGAGGCCGCCCGCGAGGCGGAAGAGGAGCTGCGGGCCATCGTCCAAGGCGCGGACATCGTGTTCGTGACGTGCGGCCTTGGTGGCGGCACCGGCACGGGCAGCTGCGGCTATGTCGCGCGGCTCGCGAAAGAGATGGGGGCCCTCACGATCGCCGTCGTCACGCTGCCGTTCCGCGGCGAAGGAAAACTGCGGATGGAGAGCGCGGAGTGGGGACTGGAGCGCCTGCGCGACGCGGCCGACACGGTCATCACGATCCCGAACGACAAGCTGCTCGACCTCGTGCCGAGGCAGTCCCTGAACCTCGCGTTCAAATTCGCGGACGAGGTCCTCATGCGCTCGATCAAAGGGCTGACGGAAATCATCACGAAGCCGGGCTTGGTCAACCTCGATTTCAACGACGTGAAGACGATCATGAAAGGCGGCGGGGTCGCGATGATCGGCCTCGGCGAGAGCCAGGCCGTCGGCGACAACCGAGCGGTCGAGGCGATCGAAGAGGCGATCAACTCACCCCTCCTCGAGGTCGACGTCTCGACGGCCCACGGCGTCCTCATCAACGTGACCGGCGGCAACGACATGACGATCTCCGAAGCGGAACGGGTCGCCGAGGTCGTCCAGTCGAAGGTCTCACCGACCGCACGGATCATCTGGGGCGCGACCGTGGATCCGTCGCTCGAGCACACGTTGCGCGTCATGCTCGTGGCGACCGGGGTGAAGTCGAAACAGATTGTCGGGCGCCGCGATCCGTCGGAGGAGCGGGCCCGCGTCGGCGTCGACGTGATTCGCTGAGCTCCGGTCCCTCGCAGCAACGAGGAGGGCAGGCAAATGGCCCGAACCCGGAAACCTTTATTAACGCTCCTCCTTTACGCTGCCGTCGCGGTTGCTTCATTGGCTTCCTCGGGCAGCCGGAGGCCGAACGATGGATTCGATTGTCAGGGAAGTCG